>Ga0209297_1001455_pt1 | contig 13795 bp, 15 predicted proteins | sample S_130805_MF_Meta_FD_187322 | JGI IMG/M metagenome (GOLD analysis project Ga0209297, IMG submission 187322) | Freshwater microbial communities from Lake Simoncouche, Canada to study carbon cycling - S_130805_MF_MetaG (SPAdes) (version 2) | ecosystem: Environmental > Aquatic > Freshwater > Lake ... | reverse complement strand
ACGCAACTGCTACTGTTTCAGCTATTGGTAATTATGTTCAATTAAGTTCAGCAGATATTAATGGAAGTGCATCAGTATCAGCTAGTGGTAGTTATGTTCTATTAGGTTTAGCAGACATTAGCGCAACAGCAACTGTTATAGCTTTAGGTGGTGTTAGTTATGAAGGTTTTGTTTCCATAGATGTATTAGCAGATGTAAGTTGCTCAGGTAATGCCACATTTAGCGCATTTGGAAGTATAAATTCATTAATTTCTGTAAGTGCTGACGGAAAAATAATAGGTGAAGAATGGATTGATACTGCTCAAGAGGGCAGTACTTGGGTAACACAATCTGTGAATGATAATTCATGGACTGTTGTTGCTAATAGTTCTGATAATTGGGTGAGGCAATAATGGCTTTAGTATTAAAGGATCGCGTAAAAGAAACAGGCACAGCTAATACTACTGTTAGCTTTACTCTTTCTGGTGCTGTTGCAGGATTCCAGTCATTTTCGGCTGTTGGAAATACTAACACTACCTATTATGCAGCTACGGATGTATCTAATAATTGGGAAACTGGTTTGGGAACATACTCTACTACTGGTCCTACATTAACTCGCACGACTATTCTTTCATCTAGTAACTCTGGTTCTGCTGTAACTTTCTCAGGTACGGTAACAGTATTTTTAACGTATCCATCGTCAAAATCAGTTTATCTTGATTCTGCTGGTACGAATATAAATGTTACGCTTCCTGTTGCTTCTGGTGGATCAGGTGCTACTACATTGACAGGTGTATTAAAAGGAAATGGAACTAGTGCATTTACGGCTGCCACAGCAGGTACAGATTATGTGGCTCCAAGTGGTGCTTTAGGTACGCCTAGTTCTGGCACGTTGACAAATGCTACAGGACTACCAATTTCAACTGGTGTTAGTGGTTTAGGTACAGGTGTTGCTACATTCTTGGCTACTCCAACAGCAGCCAACTTAGCTACCGTAGTTACTGATGAAACTGGTTCAGGAGCGTTAGTATTTGCTACTTCTCCTACATTAGTGACACCAGTTTTAGGTACTCCGACATCAGGAACTTTATCTGGCTGTACGGTAGATGGTACTGATTCAGTTGGATTTAGAAATATTCCTATTGCTAGTAAGTCTGCTGCTTATACGACTGTCTTAGCTGACTCAGGTAAGGTTATATTCCACCCATCAACTGATGCTAATGCTAGAACATTTACTATTGATTCAAATGCTAATGTGGCATACGCATTAGGAACAGCATTGACTTTTATTAACATGACTAGCCAAGTGGTAACGATTGCCATTACTAGTGACACAATGTATTTGGCTGGAACTGGAACAACTGGTAGCAGGTCATTGGCTCAGTACGGTATGGCTACTGCGGTAAAGATGACTTCTACCACATGGATCATTTCAGGTAATGGGTTGACATAATGAGCGGTATTATTCAAGCGTTAATAGCTGCTTACAAAGCTACTGATTCATTTTTTAATCGTGTTACATTGCTTTTAAGTACATTAACTACTAATGGAGCACAGAATAATACATTTTTGGATAGCTCAAGTAATAACTATACTGTTACTCGCAATGGTAATAGTACACAAGGAACATTTACTCCGTTTAGCCAAACTGGATGGAGTAATTATTTTAACGGTAGCACTGATTATTTAACTGTTACAGATACGGCTGGGCTTCGTTTTGGTTCTGGTAACTTTACTATTGAGGCATGGGTTTATAGAAACGCTGCTGGTGCTGTTCAAACTATCGCTAGTAAGGGAGCAGCTACACCTACTGGATGGGTATTCCAAATAAGTGCGGCAGATAAATTAGTATTTACTGATACTAGTACAAGTATTACAGGAGCAACTTCTTTAGCTGCAAACACTTGGTATTACGTTGCAGTAGTTAGAGCTGGAACAGGTGCAAGCCAAACAACAGTATATTTAAATGCTGCATCTGATGCCACAGGAACATCGGCAACAAACTTTAGCCAAACAAGCAATATGTTGGTCGGAGCGGATAGAAGTTCAGTAAACTTTTTTAATGGGTACATATCTAATCTTAGGTTATCAAATACAAATAGGACAATTTCCAGTACTCCAACAACACCATTAACGGCTGATGCAAATACAATATTTTTGGCGTCAAATATTAATCGTTTTCAATACACAGATAGTACGGCGGCTTATACTAATATGGCTGTCACTGGCACACCATCAGTCCAAGTATTATCGCCATTTGCTCCTACTTCTGCATATAGCACTAGCGTAGTAGGTGGTAGTGGGTATTTTGATGGATCAGCAGATTATTTAGATATACTTGATGCTGCACCATTACAATTTGGTTCTGGTACGTTTACGATTAATTGTTGGGTTTACAGAAATGTAGTTGGATCAGTTCATACTATTACTGCAAAAGGCTCATCAACTCCTACAGGTTGGGTATTTCAAATAAATGCTTCAAACCAATTAGTATTTACTGATACTTCTACCAGCATAACAAGTACAACAACTATACCTGCTGGAGCATGGACATACGTTTCAGTAGTTAGGTCTGGAACTGGCACAAACCAAACTGTTCTATATATCAATGCAGTTTCATCTGCAACTGGAACGTCAGCAACTAACTTTAATCAAACTAACGCTTTAAAAATTGGAGCAGATAGAAGTAATGCAAACACTTTTAATGGATATATTTCAGGGTTTGAATATATAAAAGGTTCTGCTTTAACACCTAGTATTCCAACAGCTCCCCCATCAACGTCTAATAGCCCATCATTATTGCTCAACTATACTAACGCTGGTATTTACGATTCTGCGGCTAAAAATGATTTTGAAACTAATGGTAATGCACAGGTAAGTACCACACAAACTAAGTTTGGAACTACGTCAATGTCATTTGATGGAACTGGTGATTATTTATTTAGTCAATCACCAAATGTAATTATTGATAATAATTTTGGAAATGGAAATTACACAATTGAATTTTGGTTATACATGAACACAACTCCAACAGCAAATAGTACAGTTGTTTGTGTAGGACCATCACTTGCTGGTGCTGCTGCTAGGGGCTGGGCAATTCATCTTTTTAGTACTACTGCTGGCATAAGTTTTTATCAAGCTGGAGTTGTAACATCAGTAACTTCTTTAGGTTCATTGCCATCCGTAAATACATGGACACACATTGCAATAGTTAGAAATAGCACAGTAGTAACTTGTTATGTAAATGGTACATCTACAGGAACTACTACTGTTGGCACAAGTTCTCAAACAGCATTTTCTACCAATGATCCAATATTTATTGGGGCATACTGGGCAACAGTAACAACAGCTCGTTATTTTTTTGATGGTTACTTAGATGAATTTCGCATTACTAAAGGAGTTGCTCGTTACACAGCAAACTTTACGCCTCCAACTACTGCCTTTCTACTTCAATAGGTAATATATGCTTTACTCTAAAAATGGGTCAATTCCTAAACCTGAGACTGATGGAACTGAAGGATGGATTGAAGTTCCTGACGCTCCTGAAGCTCCTGAGGGTAAAGAGGTAGTATGGTGGTATCCACCTAGCTGGGTTATACGTGATCCTAAGCCAGAAGGTAATTGGTCGTGGAACCAAACGCAGGAACGATGGGTTAATTTGGACATAATAAAAGAAACTCAAATAAGTGCTACAGATCAAATAAACATGACTTCTAACTAACTTATTGATTAGAAAATATGGCAAAGCAAAAGATTATATTCGGAGAGTGGCTACCAGATCAGCCTAGCGTAACAGGTGCGGTTACGGATGCTTTCAATTGCTATCCTGTAACGAATGGCTATGCTCCGTTTCGGCAAGAGGCTGACTACTCTGCTAATGCGGCTCAAGACTTGTTAATTACATTTGCTGGTAAATATGCAGGAGTGACAAACCTATTTGCTGCTGGTGCTACTCAGGTTTATAAGTACAACTCCAACAATACCAACTTAGATTCTGTAAGCACTACCTATACGGCTGGCAATCCACCATCATGGGATGTGACTCAGTTTGGCTCTAAGATGATTATTGCCAATGGTGTAAATAAATTACAAGCCTACGATATGGCTGGTGGATCGTCTTTTGCTGATTTGGCTGCTGCTGCTCCTACTACTAAATATGTAACTGTTGTTCGTGACTTTGTTGTAGCTGCTGATGATGGAAGTAACAATAACAAGGTATATTGGTCTGATATTAATGATGAGACAGATTGGACTCCTAGTTCAGCTAGTCAATCAGATACACAGATTCTTCCTGATGGTGGAGACATTACAGGTTTAACAGGTGGTGAAACTGGCTTAATCTTTATGGAACGTGCTATCTATCGTATGACTTACGTAGGTTCTCCATTTTTCTTCCAGTTTGATGCTATTTCACGTACATTAGGTTGCTCTACTAACGGTTCTATTGCTCAATTTGGTGGTATTACATACTTCTTATCGGATGACGGTTTTTATGCGTGTGATGGACAGACCGTTAAGAGTATTGGCGCTGAAAAAGTAAACCGTTGGTTCTTTGATAATGTTATTCCTAGTGAAATACGTACATCAATGAGTTGTACTGTTGATCCAGTGCGTAAATTAATAGCATGGAACTTTAAAAATACGTTTGGTAGTCGTTATTTATTACTGTATTCCATTGATTTAGGTCGTTGGAGTTATGCAGATACTACAGCTACGTCAGTTGCGTATGGTTTGACACCTAGTGCCACACTTGAACAACTTGATATTTACTTTTTTGATACTACTAAAACTGGAACATATACACAAAGTGGCTTTACTGTTACTGTTAATGTAACAGATCATGGATTAGAGACTAATGGTCAAATGAGGTTTGATGCAACTACTGGTGCTGGAGTAGATGGAACATTCCAAGTAACTAAAGTTAATGCTAATTCGTTTACATTCCAAGCTGTTGCAAGTGCAACTATTACTAGCTCAAACTGCACAATAACATTACCTAATCTTGATATTACATCAGAAGAAATACCGCTAGATTCACGTGTTTGGGCTGGTGGAATACTTATATTTATGGGTGTTACTGGTCAAAAGATTGTTTCTTTCTCTGGTCAGTTTAAGTCTGCTGCTATAACGTCAGGTGATATAGATGTTGGCAGGTCTGTTATCACATTTGCTAGACCAGTTATTGATAATGGAGTTGGTTCCATAGCGGTTGCTAGTCGTGAATTACTAACGGATAGTATTACATTCAGCTCACCAGTAACGGCTAATAGCGAGGGTGGAGTACCATTGCGTTCTGCTGGTCGTTATCATAGAGTCAAGATGAGTACATCTAGTACATCATGGAAAACTGCTGTGGCTACTGAAATAGAGATAGTTCCTCAAGGTAACCGATGACTGTATTTAATACATTACCTATTTCTGGTGCTGACAATCGTGTGGTTGCTGATGTTGTCCGTGGCATTATGGATGGCAAGACGAATAATACTGGTACTGTTACTTTGGCTGTAGCTGGTGCAACTACTACAACTATTAATAATGAGCGTATAGGATACGATAGCATTATTCTGCTTACACCATTAACAGCGAATGCAGCTTCTGTCTTATCTACTACGTATATTAGCAATAGGACTCAGGGAACTGCTACGATAACTCATTCTGCTAACGTGATTACTGATAAAAAATATGGCTACATTGTGGTGGGTTAATGGAATACAGATATATTAATCCACAGGAACTGCGTAACTGGTGGGCTAGTGTTAAGACTGGCTTAGAGAAGATTAAAACCAAGAGTCCAGAAAACTGGATTATTGAGGACGTATATACGGACTGTTTTAACCAAAAAAGTCTGTTATTTGTGCTGATAGAGAACAACCACTATGCTGGATTCTTTGTTTTACAGCCACAAGGTGAAACAATGCACTTATGGGCTGCTTATTCGTTAGAAAATAGTTATGATATTGTCGGAAATGCCTTAAAATACATAAAAGGCATGGCGGCAGATGCTAAGGTTAAATACATAACATTTTCTAGTCATAGGCGCGGTTGGAATAAGAGGGCGGCTAGTTACGGATTCCGTCCACGACAATGGATTTGTGAGGTGTGATATGAGTGGTGGCGGCGGAAGTCAAACAAGCACAACAACTGCGAGCATTGATCCTCGTATAGCTAAGTACGTAGATTTTGCTTTAAAAGAAGGTCAGAGACTCTATCAAGGTGGCGGTCCTAAATACTTTGAAGGTCAGAACTATATCTCTCCTTCAGAGGCTACTCAGCAATCGCTACAAATGGCTAGGGAACGTGCTTTAGGCGGCTCTCCACTTATTAAGGCTGCACAGCAGGAGACGCTAGATACAATCGCAGGACGAGGCGTTAATCCATTCCTAGCTGGTGCTTTAGAAGGTGTTAATCGTCAGGCTGGTGTTGACTACACAAAGAACATTCAGGCTTTAAATTCTGCTGCTTCTTCTGCTGGTCGTTACGGTTCTGCTGCTCAAGGTCAACAAGAAGGTTTAGCTCAGGATATATTTGCTAGAAACCTAGCTGAAGCTGGTAATCGTATGGCTTATAACTCTGCTGAGGCTGAACGTGCTCGTCAAGTTGCTGCATCTCAATATGCTGTTCCTATGGCTAATGCTGATTATATGGATATTGATAAGCTATTAAAAATTGGTCAGATTGGCGAAGGTTACGACAGGACTAAGCTGCAAGCTGATATGGATCGTTGGAACTATAACCAAAACTTGCCAAATATGAATTTACAGAATTATGCTCAGTTGTTTTCTAATGTTCCTCAAGGAAGTCAGACTACACAGACAGCTACGCCAACAGGAGGCAAATAATGAGCGGAATGGAACCTATGTTAATTGGTGCTGCTCTTGGTGGTGGTATTTCTGCTGCTAGAGGTGGTAATCCACTTACAGGTGCATTAATTGGTGGTGCTACTGGCGGTCTTGGTGGATCATTTGCTAGTGGATTTACTGGTGCTCCTTTGACTGCTGCTGAAGGAATTATGGGTAGTGGTGCTGGATATGCTGGTAATGCCCTTGCTACTGCTCCTACATTTATGCAACAACTTGGTGGTGGTGTAATGGGAGTTAAGGATGCTTTAGGTGGTGTTAATACGTTTATGAATGATAATCCTGTAACGTCACAGATTGGTTTTGGTTTAGCTAAAGACTTAATGCAGCCAGATCAGCCTATGCCATACGCTCCAGTAGGTCAGATTCGACGTGGTCAATTTAACCCAGTGGATTACATGAGCCTATTAAACCCACAAGGTCGCGCTAACCAACAAAATCAGTATGCTCAACAACCAATTTCTTTGCTATAGGTGAAATATGGCAATTTCTGATTATTTAAGTTACCTAAATCCAGCGAATATTAATATATTTGGCGTAGAAAACTCTAACTATGCTGGTCTTTTGGAACCACAAGATGCGGCTGCATTATCTAAACGATCTAACATTGCTGGTCTATTAGGGACTGCTGCGGCTATTGCTCAAGGCATGGGATCACAAGGTCCTAGACGCTCTGCTACACAGAATATATTGTCTGCTTTAGGTGCTGGTTATGGAGCATCAGGTCAAGCGTATCAAGGTGGTATTGAGCAAATGGTTAATGCTCAGAAGTTAGCTCAAATAAAATTGCAAATGCAGCAAAATACAGCTACGCAACAATCTATTACCAATATGCTAAATGACCCAGCTATTGCTAATGATCCACTAGCTATTGCATACATTCGTAGTAACCCTGCTGATGCTATTAAAGAATACGCACAACAGAAGGCGTTCCAGAGAGAGCGTGAAGCTACTAGACAATCTATGTTTGGTACTCAAGCTCCTCCGGCTCAAGGTGGTCAAGTTGAAGGTGCTGCATTGCCAACACAAGGAGCGCAAGGTAATTCAGAGATAGCCATGCTAGAGCAACAGATTCAGAATACGATGGCTGATGCTGCTGCTTATGGTGCTCGTCGTGATCCTGCTAAACAAAAATCTGCATTAGATTCTGTTGAGAAATTACGTGAACGTCAGGCTAGTTTATTGGTTGGCGAAGTTGATATTCGTGACCGTATTAAAAATGCTCCAGATACATATAAGCCGCAATATAAGACTATTGCAGATTTAAAAGAAACTGGTGTTCTTAAAGGTAAAGAATTACTTGATGCTATTCAGAAGATTGATACTGCTGTATTAGAGTCTGGTAAACAATATCGCTACGATGGAATTACTGGTCAATATGCGTATCAAACGTTTGGTACTAATGATGCAACTAAGTTAAGTCCAGAGCAAAATCGTAATATATTGGCATACGCTAATGCTCCTACTCAGGCAGATCAAACAAAGATTGCTATAGATGCTCAAAAGCTAAAGTTTGAAACTGGTACTGCTCCTGCACTACCTATGTCTCGTGAACAGTTTATACAAGGTCAAGTAGCTGCTCCTGCTCCTATGGAAGGTCAAACTGCACCACGTATTAGAGGTCCATTAGAGCCAATGGCAAATGCTCCTGCTCCTATGGTTGCTCCAGAATTGCAACGTGCTGGTGAGGTTCTTGTTGCTCAACCACAAGCAGTTCAGCCATCAGTAGTAGCACCAACTATTAGACAGCCACAAGTTCAGCCACAAGCGGTTGCTCCTACTATTAGGCAGCCTCAAGCTATTGCTCCTAGTGTTCAGCCACAAGTACCACAAGCACCACAAGCTCCAAAAGCAAAGCCAGCAGTTGATATTGGTAAAGTAACCCCATTAGTTCAACAGCCTGATGCAAAAGTTCCTCCAAAAGAGAAACAAAAGATAATTGCTGCTCAACCTGCAACTATTGCGTTAGTAAACTATACGGCTACTCAACTTGTTGATGCTAGAGATGCTGCACAAGCATTGCTTAACAGCCCTAAAGAATTAAAAGCTATTTCTGGATTAACAGGTCCTGCAATGGCTAAAATAGCTGGTACTGATGCTTTTACTGGTGCTGCAAAGTTAGAAAATCTGCAAACACGTTCATTTGTTAGTGAAATTCAGAAAATGAGAGCTGCATCTCCTACTGGTGGTGCTGTTGGTAGTGTTACAGAAAAAGAAATGGGAGCATTGTCTAACATTCAAGCATCATTGAAAGCAGGTCTAAAAGAGACTGAATTAAGAAAGCAATTACAGCAATATATTAATAGTGCTAATCGTGCATTAAAGACAATCCCTAATGAATATGCTCGTACTTACGGTTATAACGGTGAGTTTGACGATATTCTTAAAGGTGGAGTTATCCAACAGCAGCCTAGTGGATTACCTCGTGGTGTAACGGTAAAGAGGAAATAAATGTCTAAGTTTACTTACGATGTCACTATTCCTAATCGTGGAACATTTGAAGTTAAATCAGATACAGAGCTTACAGATCAGCAAGCGTATGATTATGCGCTTCAATCAATGCCTCCTAGAACTACTGGTGAAGAATTAGTTCGTAGTTTAGGTATTACGGCTAGAGGAGTAGCTCCTGTGGCTACTGGTGCTGCTATAGGTGCTCCATTTGGTCCTGTTGGAATGTTGGCTGGAACTATTGCTTTACCTGCTGCTGAATTAGCTACACAAGCTGCTAACGTAGCATTACCACAACAGTATCAAATTCCATCTCCTGCTGGTGCTGTAGAGAATTTAATGACTCGCATGGGATTGCCACAAGCAGAAACAACAGCAGAACGTATGGCCCAATCTGCTGCTGGTGCATTGTCTGGTGTTGGAACTCAAATAGCTACATTGCCTACATTGGCAAGAACAGCAACTACGGATTTAGGTAGAAAAATATCAGAAATGTTATCTCAATCATCTGGTAGACAAATAGCTGCTGCTGCTCCTTCTGCTGTTGTTGCTCAAGGTGTTGGTGAAGAATTTGGTCCGTTAGCTGGTGCTGCTGCTGGTATGGCTACTGGTGCTGCGTTTGGTGTTGGTGCTCGTCCTAGAGTTGGTCCTACTGCTGAAGATTTGGCTGCAAAATCTAGTCAATTGTTTGAACGAGCTAAAGAATCTGGCGTAATGTTTAATGCTCCTAAGTTTGCAAACAAGATGACAGGTGTTATGAATAGCCTAAGAGATGAAGGCTATGAAGCTGGTAGTGCATATCCAAAACTAGATATTGCATTTAATCGATTAACTGATCCGGCTACTCCTAAAGATTTCACAGGTCTTGCTAATTTACGTAAAACAATTCAATCTGCTCAAGCTAGTATTGATCCACAAGAACGTCGTTTAGCTACTATTCTTAAAGATCAATTTGATGAGTATGTTTCTAGTGCTCCTAGTAGCGATATTCTTGGAACAAATACTAAAACTGGTACAGAACTATGGAAACAGGCTAGAGGTGAATACTCTAAACTAATGAAAGCTGATGTATTTGAGAATATGCTTGAAAATGCTCAACTTGACGTTAGTAAATTTACTGCCTCTGGCGCTGAAAACTCTATGGCTCAACAGCTTCGTCAGTTGGCTAAGAATGATAAGAAAATGCGGTTATTTACTAAGGCTGAACAATCTGAAATTATTGCTGCTGCTAAAGGTACAACTGCTCAAAATCTATTAAAGTTTTTCGGTAGATTTGCTCCTACTGGACCAGTGACTTTATATGGTGCTGGAGTTGCAAGTGGAAGTAGTCCTTTAGCTATACCGTTTATGGCTGCTGCTGGTGGAGCAAGAGCTGGTGCTACTGCAATGCGTCAATCATCTATTGAGCGTTTAGCCGATATGATGCGTTCAGGTGGTCAAATGCCAAGACAAATACCTGTTCCAGCGATTACTGGTGGCAGAGGTTTAATATCTCCTCAGGTTCCATTGGATGTAACTTCTGAGCAACTTCAACAGATATATGGACAATAATTATGGCAAAGAATAAAGTTAGCGAATGGGATACTACAGCGTCAAATAATACCGATATTGCAGGTATTAACATTGCTGAAGGATGTGCTCCTAGTGGTATTAATAATGCTATCCGTGAGGTAATGGCTCAGATTAAGGATATGCAGACAGGATCAGATAGCGATGGTTTAGTCGTAGGTGGTGTATTTACTTCCTCTGGTGGTGCTGTATTTTCATCGACTGTAACGATGAGTGGCACTAACAACATGAGTGGCATTAACAACATTGGTACGACAACCACAAGCTCTACGATATTAAGTGGATTAGTTACTCAGACTACATCATCTAAATTGTACTTAGACGATAGCGTAACTACTGCATCTGCTCCTCCTCTTTCATGGGATGGAGATACTAATACAGGTATCTATCGTCCTGCTGCTGACACAATGGCTCTAGTTACTGGTGGATCAGATCGCTTAACCATTAATCCTAGCGGTGTTGTTATTATCGGTACTGGTGAAGCTACTACATCTGTAGCTGGAAATATATTGCGTTCACCTAGTGGTGCTGGAACTAATATAGCTGGTTCAAACCTTGAGATTCAAGCAGGTAATGGAACTGGAACTGCTGGTTCTGGAAGTATTGTTTTAAAAACTGCTGCTGCTGGTTCATCCGGTTCTACTGCTAATACGCTAACTCAAAGATTACTTGTTACTAAAAATGGTGGATTTTCTTTTGGTTCTGGTGCTACTGATTATGGTACAGCAGGTCAAGTTTTAAAATCTGCTGGTGATGCTCCTCCTACTTTTAGTTCACCTTTAACTTCTGGAACTGCTGTTGCATCAACATCAGGTACTTCAGTTGATTTTACAAGTATCCCATCGTGGGTAAAGCGAATTACAGTAATGCTTAACGGCGTGTCGCTATCAGGTACGGATAATTTATTAGTCCAAATTGGGTCTGGAAGTTTAACAACATCGGGGTATGTTTCCGGTGGTTTTGGTTACGGCGCTACAATATCGTCAACAGCCGGTTTTATCGTGCCTAGTAATTCAGCAGCAAGGTTAACAACCGCTCAAGTAGTTATTACTAATGTTAGCGGAAATATTTGGATTGCTTCATGCGTGTTTGGTGCTGAAATTGCTACAGTTGGTGGTGGAGTATCTACCGGAACTATTACTATTGGTGGCGCGCTAGACCGTGTTAGTGTAACCCGTACAGGCACAAATACATTTGATGCAGGCTCAATTAACATTCTTTACGAGTAATCTATGGAAAAGATACAACTTACCGACGATCAGATTGATGCTATTGCGGAACGTGCTGCCGAAGTAGCGTTTAAACGTATCTACGAAGAAGTAGGTCGGTCGGTTGTAAAAAAGATATTCTGGATTGTTGGTGCTGGTGCTTTAGGTCTAATGATCTGGTTAGCTGGTAACGGCTCACTACCTAAGTGATGTGGACCCACTTACAATTCTTGCGGCTGCAAAAATGGCTGCTAGTGCAATTAAGCAAGGCTGTGCAATGTATCAAGAGTACAAAGCACAAGGTATGGAACTGGTGGATGCTTACGGTCAAGCCAAAGACGTTATTGCTGACATTAGCGGTCATTTGGGAAACTTCTTTAAAGCACATGAGTCGCTTGAGAAGCATATTCACGAGGAAGAACTAAAGTCTAAGAAGGTGCGTGATCCTGAGCTATCGTTAAACCAAGAGGCGTTTAACAGGGTACTGGCTCAGAAGGAAATGATACGGCTGGAGACTGAATTGCGTGAAACCCTAGTATATTCCGCTCCTCCACAATTAGGTGCTGTGTGGAGTGAATTTGAGGCAATGCGCGATAAAGTTAAGGCTGAAAGAGCAGAAGTTCAACGGCAAGAATTATATAAGCAGCAGGTGTCAAAATCTCGACGGGCAAATATAAAAAGAAGAATGCAGGAGCAGCTAACGTCAATCCTCGCGGTAACATTCATAATATTGTGGTTCCTATGGCTGATGATTCTAATAAGAACGAGCCACACATACCGTGGACTTTACTTATCACCGTCCTCGTTTTGTGTATTGTGCTCGTCATAGTTCTGCCAGTAATGGGAGTTGCATACATGGATATGAATAACGCTATGTACAAGGCTGCTGAAGAAACACGCAAGATGAAAGAACTACGATTACAGATTATTAAAGAACTTAAAGGTGAAAAATAATGCTTACTTTATTGTCAACATTTATGTCGTTCTTATCAGGTGGACTTCCTAGCCTACTTAATTTCTTTCAGGACAAATCTGACAAAAAGCATGAGTTAGCAATGGCTCAAATTCAAGTACAGATGCAGCTAGAGATGCAAAAAGCTGGTTTCCAGTCTCAGGAGCACATTGAGGAAATCCACACAGAGCAGATTCAGATACAGACAGCCGCAGACGAGCGTAAAGCACTCTACCAGCACGATATAGAGATAGGTAAGGGTGCTAGTCAGTGGGTTATTAATGCTCGCGCTATGGTGCGTCCTACGGTCACCTACGGTCTATTCTTCCTGCTAGTGGCTATCGATATAGCTGGTGTCTGGTATGCATGGACTCAGAACGTGCCATTCAAGATTATGATTGATGAGGTATGGGATTCTGATACTCAGTTGATTTGGGCATCTGTTATAGCGTTCTGGTTCGGCACTCAGGCATTTGGCAAAAAATGAAGGTATCAGACTCAGCTAGGTCGGTAATCGCTCATCACGAAGGTGTGAGATTAAAACCGTACCGATGTCCTGCCCGACTTTGGACAATCGGCGTGGGTCATGTAATCGAAGCGAATCACGCCAAAGTGCCATTTGAGGACAGGCTAAGTTTGCCTTGTCCAGAAGGCTGGAATCGTAAATTTACAATGGATGAGGTCAATGCAATACTTGCGGCTGATTTGCAGCGTTTTGAACGAGGTGTTTTACGTTATTGCCCTGCTGGGATTACTCAAGGGCGGTTTGACGCTCTGGTCTC
>Ga0209297_1001454_pt1 | contig 13795 bp, 24 predicted proteins | sample S_130805_MF_Meta_FD_187322 | JGI IMG/M metagenome (GOLD analysis project Ga0209297, IMG submission 187322) | Freshwater microbial communities from Lake Simoncouche, Canada to study carbon cycling - S_130805_MF_MetaG (SPAdes) (version 2) | ecosystem: Environmental > Aquatic > Freshwater > Lake ... | reverse complement strand
GGGCTAAATCTAGGCTTTCGTTTTTATCGCTTGTTAAATGAAAATACTTTTTCCATTTTTGAGGGGTTACCAAGTGAAAAGGATAATTAGTTAATTCAGCCACAGCACTGATAACACCCACTGCCCTGCCAAACTGAAAACTACTGCTCACGCCCTGCCCTGGCATCGAATGCACCGCTTCCATGCATATCTCTGCTCCCTCTTTTGGGTCAATGCATCTGAGAATCATGTTTTTAAATACAAGGGGCAATATATTTTTATCTTTATGCTCAATCATAAAAGAGTCCAAATAATCGCCATTTGAATCCAATGCACCAACTGCGCCACTAATGCTGCCAGGGTCAAGCCCTATCCAAATCGTCATTGTGGGCTTTCATGATGTTGATTAAATCGGTCGAAATCCCAAGCCATAGGTATGTTGGGCATTTCTCCAGTTCCTGCGCCCTGTGCCATGCCTGTGCTTTCCACCCTGGCTGCTTGGCAAGGTGAACAAGCCATGCTAATGTCTCCTGATACAAGTAAGGCTCTGTTGACAATGTAGAGTGGGACTGCAAAACCTTGTTTTCTTCTGTCGAGCAAGTGGTGGGCTTCATTTTTGTTCACTTAGGATTCTCCAAGCGGTTGCAGCACAATTTGTTCAGAATTTTTTAATAAACTGGCACGATAATCCTGCATTGACTTGCCTCTTGCAAATTGAGTAACAACACCAGTTTTTTTGTGTTTTCTCCAAACAGAGGCATCCACAATCCCACTTGCTGGTTCGATTGCTATAGTTTCAAACAATTCAACCGAAAGTTGCTTACGCCATACATTAATTGTTCTCATTCTTCTAACGCCACCTTGCTGATGAACAATACATTGGTATCCCATCGTTTTCCAAAAATCGTTAGCTTCTAAATCAAAACCACAACGCAAGGTTATTGAATTTGCTTTCATTTCTATGGCATATTGTTCCAAAACAGCAACAATTGCAGCGCCATATAGTCTTCTTCTTGCATCATATTGAATGCAAACTTGATGGCATTTCACATCACCATAAGCGCCACTTCCAACATACAAATACCCGCAAGGTTCACCATTTAACATTCCAAGGAATAACCTGCCTTTTTCTTGTTCACGCTCAAAAACTTGTTTTGGATAGAAAGAAAGAGCTTCAGCGTTCTTTTTTTGTAACCCATCAATAAATTTAATCATTTCAGGGTGCGATTGAATCACAACAAAATCATCCATTTGAAAATACCTCCCCATCATCTTTAATCAGTTCAGTATCAGTCATGTCACCATCGATTCTTTGAAGCCTTCATAAAAATCACCTCGCTCCATCAATCGAATGAGAATCTCACCATTTCCGACATTCGCCCTCTCCATGATGTAGTCGGTATATTCCATGTCAAGCTGATATGTGTCCATTGCTTGCTCGAATTGTTGCTCTGTCATGTTACTTTTCCTTTCAACGCATTTCTGATTTGTGCCATGATTTCTGGCGGTGGTGGGCCTGTGTGCTTTCTGTCTTCATCCAGCTTGAGTAAAGCAGGATCACGGCCTTGAATGGGTGCAACAGATACCCTCGCCATGTCGCCAAAGGTGGGCTTTGGTAAAACCCACTCAGCTTTGAAACCTTGCCAATTTCTTACAACTACTTCCTTCAAAGCATCTTCAAGGCTAAACCCAGCCTTGTCAGCTTCCTTTTGGATTCCATCAATCACCAACTGGGTGACTTGGGCTTTCTTTGACTTTCGATGATTTACGAATTCCTGCCAAACAGATTGTGAAACGCCGTCAGGCGTATTAACTGGTTGTTGGTTATTGGATCTTGGTTTATGGTTATTGGTTGCTATAGGGGGGGTTATAGGGGGGTGTATAGGGGGGCTATCACCACCCTTTGACCACCTCTTAGCCGCCCCACGCTTACCAGCTTCAGAAAAGCCTTTATAAACATTGATCTCTTGCTCACACCTTGGTTGGTAAAAGCCATCTTCATGTTGTTCAAACATATCCTGCAAAACACCTGAAACCACCACAGGGTCAATTCGGATGCGTCTGGCAACCCAAGTGGTATCCAGTGGGATAGGCTTTTCTGTGTCGTAATACATATCCAAAAGACGGCGATATGCTAAATCTTCGTCATTTGATAAGTGCGTTGTGGCAGAGCGATAGTCGCCTATATGGAAACTGTAATAGTGCATAAGAACCTTACATCATTGGTCATCATCACAGAGGAAACATGGCAGGACGGTGATGAATCGTCTTTTCCCCCGCTAAAGGTAGCCCGTTTCCAAACATCATATCAGACTTTGTAAATCTGATTGTCGCCAAAGCGACTTGGATACTTCAGAAAATCATAACAACCACGGCGAGATATGTTTCTCCGCAGTTCCTTGCCATCATAGGGTTCCCTGATAGACCCACTCTCAATTCTCATGGCTGCACCACTAATGGCCCGATTCATCTCCATGCGCCCGTACTCAGTTAAGTGCCACTTCTCCTGATGATTTATGACATACCCAAACCTCTCAAGTTCAGGCAGGTACTTGGCATAGTGAAACGATACAGAGTTGTTGTCTGTATGGCTGTGGGTCATCTCTAGCATTGTCCTTGGGCCATTGGATAGGCGCTTGAGCAATGTTCGATGGGTGAGGTTTAAACGCATTTGCTTGTCTCCAAAAACGCCAGTATGATGGGTTTTATAGTTTTATGCACTAGGGAAAACACCTATTCCAAGCATCTTTTTTCTGTGCGACAGTCCTATCACTGCAATAACGCAGTGGTCAACAGGAGTTACAAATGCCAACTGATGAGGAACAATTTAAATACGAGTGCTGGGCGATTGTCCAAGAACTTGATCCAGATGATATTGCTGATGCCATCCACGATTCTGTGGCGCTGGTAGAAGCCATCAAAGCAAACCATGCTGAAGATGTTGCAAGCATCGTGATGAACAGAGTAGAACTCAAGGTGCGCCGTAGGGCTGAACTTCGAGTGTTTGATGTTGTCAAAACCCCTTGGGTGGATGACATTGAAGAACTACAAGAATTCCGCAATTTACGCATTGAGCGTGTTCAAAAATCACTTGATGAACGAAAGATCACAGCGGCTAAAATGGATGGCCCTTTTCAACAAATGTTTGATGAGTGAGGATGATATGAAAATGAAGTCCAGACTGCAAGACATTATTGGAGACAATTCAGATGAAACTTTTGACGATTGCGATGAGACAAGTCCTATCCTATTTCGAGATTGTGACTTTGCAACCCAGCTTGCCTATCTTGCTGAGAGACAAAATACCAGCAAGGATGACCCTCCCAACCCTCTCAATCACAGACCCTAAGTTTGTCTATAAGAATGCTTCTTGCACAGACATAACTCACACATTTCAAAAGGCCAAAGATGAGCGACTTCAACGATTACGCAACGATGCTGATAGCAATCGAGCAAAAGACCAAAGCACTGGAGAACAAGTGTCTAAACAAAAACTACGCAGGGTTCACGGGTGACATTACTTCAATGCAGCATGAACTAACGATGCTGACAATGTGGATAACACAAGCACAAGGAGAGCAAATTAGGGAAAACACCTATAGAATTCTCAACAAAGTCTGACAAAATTAAATCTCACTAACAGGAGTTACGAATGAATGTATATCAAAAACTGAATGAGGCCCGTGATGAATTTCACCAAGCCAAACTCAAGAAATCAGGTCATAACAAGTTTGCAAATTACTACTATTTTGAACTTGGTGACTTTGTAATACCCGCACTAGAAATCTTCAAGCAAATTGGTTTGACTTCCATCATCAGCTTTGGCAAAGAAGAAGCCAGCATGACGATTGTGAACAACGATAAGCCAGAAGAAAAGATCGTTCTCACAAGCCCAATGTCTTCAGCGGCCCTCAAGGGTTGCCATGAAGTGCAGAACCTTGGTGCTGTTCAAACCTACTTGCGCCGCTATCTCTGGGTAGCTGCCCTTGAGATTGTTGAGCATGATGCCTTGGATGGCACTGTTGGTTCAGACAAGAAGGTTATCAAGCCCACAGATGGCGCTATTGTCTCCAAGGATAGACAAAACATCATTGCAGATGTTGCGATTGCCATTGCAGACAGAATCAATGCAGATGACATGATCGGGGCTTATGATGAGTATTCTGGAATCACCGACCAGGAGGAAAAGGTGGCACTATGGGCATTGCTCCCAAGCAATGTTCGCAGTGCTTTGAAAAAACATGGTGAATCATTGAAAGGCTAATATGGAACAACAAAAAATTCTTGAATGTTTTGATTATTTAGGTGGTGTTTTGTATTGGAAAACTAAAACGGCGCAATGTGTAAAAGTTGGTCATCCAGCAGGAACTTTTGATAAACGAACTGGATACCATAGAGTTCGTGTTGACTCAAAATTTCAAAAAGCACATAGAGTAATATTTTTATACCATCATGGTTATTTGCCTGATTTTGTAGATCATATTGATGGAAATAAAACAAACAATAGGATAGAAAATTTGAGGGGATCAACTTTTTCTCAAAATTGTATGAATCAAAAAATTAGCACAAGAAATACAAGTGGAATAAAAGGAGTTATGTGGCACAAAAGAGATAAAAAATGGTTTGTTCAATTAAGAGTTAATTCCAAATGTCATAGTTTTGGATACTATGAAGACAAAGAATTAGCAGAGTTGGTGGCAATTGAAGCAACAAACAAATTGCATAAAGAATTTTCAGCATATAAAGGAGTTTTACATGGATGCTAATCACAAAGATAACAGTGGTGTTCTTTTTAAGAATGACAAACGAGAAAAAGAAACTGCTCCACATTACAAAGGCAACATCACTGTTGATGGTCAAGAATATTGGCTTTCAGCATGGATTAAAGAGGGCAAGAGTGGCAAGTTCATGGGCTTGGCAGTAAATCCCAAGGATGCACAACCTCCAGCGTCCAATCCGAAAAAGATAGTTTATTCAGATGACGACATTCCTTTTTAACTAGGGCAATCCAAATTCCTTAATCTAGCGTGGTTGATGTGACTGATTAAGGCATTTATTTGTGCCCTAGAGTAGTTTAACTACTAACAATACAAATAAATAACCATAACTATGGCGGTGGGCATAGCGGAATCAACCAACCCACCATTTTTAATAAACAATCAGATAGGAGTTGACATGACAAAATTAAGCAACATTTGGTTTGATGGCATGGTTGAAAAGTTCTTTGGAACACCAGCATTCAAACTCTCTCGCAAAGAAGACCCTGCCACTTCTCACCAAGCAGCGCAGGCAATCGACACCACAAAGATGGAGTCATTGGTCTATGAAACCATTGCAGCCTATGGGCCAGATGGTTGCATCTCTGATGATGTGCTATCCAAACTGCCATTCCTTCCATATTCCTCTGTCACAGCCCGTTACAAGGCTTTGCTTGATAAAGGATTTATTGAGATTATTGGCACTAGAAATGGCATTTCTGGTCGCAAACAAAGGATCATGCGTAGAGTAGGGTAAATCCCTATTCCAATGTCTGTCAGACAAGGCAGAATTGACGCATGAACCAACAACAAACAACCCGTTTAAACGCTTTCTGGCAGGATGTTGAGGCTCACAAGGCTATCAATCCACATCTGCCAGAGCAAGCCCTTGTAATCCTCAAATCTGTGGCTTTGGATGCTCTCCTTGCCGCACAAGACATTGAATTGATAGGAGTAAATGATGCAAACAATTGAATTTGTGCCTTTTGAGTGGGATAACGCTGATTTCAATCCAGAAATTGACCGCATTGAGGTTGATTATGAATGGCATGAAGCAGATGATTCTGTTGGCTTAATCGCATACTGTGAGAAAACAGTTAAGTGGATGCGCTTTAATCTGCAAATCAAGGACATAACAGACGAGTTGTCCTATGCTGATTTAGCTTATTTGAAGCATGAAATCCAGCGCAACGATAAGGAGATTGCAGATGAAAGAACCTGAAGATGAGGCTTTTGATGAACTTGCAAAACGCCAGGGTTATTGGAATATGCAAGGTTCACGCAAGCATCAAATCATGCAACACATTGAGAATAAAGATCGCAATGATGTGATTGAAGAAGTCGCTAGTGAGTTGGAGACAAGGTTTAATGAGCCATTTGGCAGGGATACAGTGGCATCGTTTGTAGTGTTTATCAGGGGAATGAAGCGATGACACATGAAGAAATTGACATCATGTGGCAGCAGGCTATGCGCCAATCCATTGAAGATGGTGAGATGTTCACACGCTACAACTTTGCCAAACTTGTGGCAGAGAAAGCATTGGCGCAAGAGAAAGCACTTCAAGCCTTGCATGATGAAAATGAAAGGTTGGGCTTGTACAGGGATGCTTATGCACAGCCAGAGCCTGTGGAGTTACCTTGTTGCGGATACACAGATGCAAGTGCAGTGAAGTGGAATCCGTTTAACGGCGTTGTGCAATGCCACAACTGTGGGCAGTGCTATACCACCCCACCACAGCGCACAGATAATGGGCTGGGAAATGAGGGGTGTTTGTGATTGAGACAATCATCACAATCTTTGCCATAGGATTTCTAGGCATTGCGTTAGCCATTGGAGGCGTTTGCCTGATGGTTTGGATGGCACTTAATGAGGATTGAAATGCCAAGACCTAAGACTGATTTAACCTTTGTGAACAAGACTGTCAGCGCACGACTCAGACCCGCCGAATACAAGGAATGGGTGCGCCTGGGAGGGGTTACTTGGCTACGCCAGCAGCTATCTCAAAGCATCAAGAGCCAAGAACCGCAAAAGCCTCATTTGTATGCTTTACGCGATCATCTAGGCCAATTGTTCCGCCGTTAATCTTCTTGGTGAGTCCAACCCAATCAGCGGCCTCTGCCAAGCGATTACAGTCATGTGTTGACCAGAACCATCCAGCAGTCAATGCCGCAAACTTAGGTGTTGCTACAAGGTCAGGCTCCATTACAAAGTCTATTCCCAAGGCTTGACCAGCATGGAAGTAGTTAGCATGGCCCGTCAACTGGATGCACCCACGGCCTCTAAAACGATACCCGTCCCCTGATGCCTCATCTCTATTGCCCATGCGTGAGGAATACACCTTGTTGGCAATCTTCTTAGGATTTTTGGAATACTGATTGGCAATCTCCATCGTTGGAAACCTTGCCTTCCACAACTTCATCAGAGTTTCAGCACGATAGTTGAGGTTTTCTTCCAGGGTTTTGAAGTGCCCACATTCATGCCCACATTGACCAATGAATGCAGCTTGCTGTCTCTGTGTGGCAATGCCAAACTTGGCAAAAGTGTCGTTCAGAGCAGGAACCCACTCAATGCCAATGTGAAGTTGTTGGAGTTGTAGACTATTTACCATTGATTTTTTCCCTCACTTCGTTGAAGGTGTCGATACAGGCGTTGAGTTGGTGGGTGTTTCTGTCCCCGTCTGCTGCGATGGCAATAATAGCTTTAATAGTCTCTCGCTCAAGTTTGTCTCTTGCTTCGTCCCTATCTCTGGTGGCAGGGGTGGCATCTGTGGTGGCTTGTACGCAACTTGAGGGGGCTTGGACAGGAAGCCGCAACTTGCCAGCATCAGCAAGAGAATTAAGGTCAGACTGCTTCTTAGAAACTTCATTTTTGGCCTTTCGCAATGCACTATCTTTGTCGTTCAGGGTCTGATTCAATGCTTGTTCAGTCTCACGGGATTTCTCGTTTAACTTAGCAATTTCCGCTTGCATCTCAGCATCACGATCAACCCATCCTTTGTGATGACCATAACCAAAGGCACTCCCTACGGCAACCATCACCCCAATAATTATCCAAGGGTTAAGCATACTGACCCTCTCGCCTTGCCAAAGCAATTTCCTCACGCACAGAGTCAGGCTCTAAGTGAGTAGGTGGCGTTGTAGGAGGCGGAGGTGGTGTCCAGGTTTCATCTAAAGGAGGATTCACCCATACAGGCATAGCATTGGATGGAACTGCTGCGACAGTTGCGACAGGAGTGCTTGTAGAGGTACTAGGAGGCGTTGTAGGAGGGTTTATTGCCTGAGTGACAGCACCAACTGCCCTCTTGCCCACAATGCCGCCAATACCACCCACAATCAACAACACAATGTCATTGAGCATCTTGGTATAGGCTTGGTCAATCGGGGCCATTGACTTGATTGGTTGGACAACAAAAGTCACCGAATAAAGCAAGGCAAACACGATACCAGCCAAGATGATGGTAATCATCACGACTACAAAGCCCCAAATCCTGACTTCAATTTCGTCTGGAGTTAATTTACTTTTTAGCATCTTCAACCTTCTTTTCTTCAACTTTGTTTGTCAAAACAGGGGCTACAAGGTATTCAGGACAGGTTTGGGTGAATAAACAACGAGGTTTCTGGCACTCTTTGAGTTCAAAGTTATCTGGATTCTGACAGGCATATCTGTATCTGTCCTCACATCCAGCCAATAACAAAACGCACAGCAAGGAAATGGTAATCACAACATATAAAAACCTATTTTGGCTCATTGCGTTGCCTTTCCATTTGTTGACGCTCATACTCTAGTTGTTGGCGTAGTCTTTCCATGCGCTCAATCTGCATTTTGCTCTCTCTTTGTGCAGCCAATGTGTCATAGTAAATGCTTCCCAACAGCGGCAACAGTAGGACAAATACCAAAACCATAGCAACTAATGCTACTAGAAACCCCATCTTAATTTCCTGTCCATCGTTAGTAGGCTGAAGAATAGGATCAGGTACAGGACGAACACCAAACAAACTGCCCCGTAAATGGCCTTGTCCTGAATTGCGCTTATTACCTTTCTGCGTTGCCATTCAACCTCTCGCTGTTTCTTTTCTTGAGCCAACCTTGCTTCTTCTTGTTCAGCAATGATGATGACTCTCATCTGGTTCACCCTGGTGTACAAGTTCCCCAACTCAGGTGGGCTTTGATACACCATAATCTCACGAATCTCTTTGGCTAACTTCTCAAACTGCGTCTTGGCAAGTTCCCTGTTTAGCGCAGACTCCATGATGTTCTGATTTGGGTCATAGACGCTTTTAGACTTTTCTTCTTCTTCTCGAATGTGGTCTGCAAGCTGTTGTTGAACCTTGAAGAACTGCGACAGATTCGCCGCCAGATCAGCCACAACTCTACCTTCATCCCAAACTTCGGCTTCAGACTTTTTCGCTTTGGCTTGAGCAATTGGGGCTGTGGGACTAGGCTTTTTCTTCTTAAAGAACCCAAAGAAGCCACCCACTTCTTCAGCAATAGCCGTGACCTCTTTAACAGTCTTTTGGGCTGCGGCAACAGTTCCCTTGACCTCTTTATAAAGTTCACAGCCTTTGCGAATAGCTGCGACACAGCCATTTGCCATCGCCAGAAGGGTGAGAGGATCAATCTTGCGCTCCTTGTTTATTCAAGAAGTGGGGGTACTGTTGCTCCACTCATTAGACCTCTCCAGTTCATTGACTGAGTAGGCGGTGGCGTTGTTCCAGAAAGAAGACCAGACATTGCTTGTTGTGCAGCTCGTTGACGCAACATTGCTTGTAATTTATCAGCAGCAAATCCAGTCGCAGCCAATGGAATGGCAACTTCTGGTTTTGCAACCGATCCAGCGACCACTCCTCCAGCCATGATTTGACTGCGTTCTGGATTAAACCTAGCAACTAGCGAAAGAACAGTATCTAAGCCACCACCACTGGCAACTCTACGAATAGCCGCTTGTTCATCGCCACTAAACAAGTTAAACTTTTCTTTGTTGCCAACTAAATTAATAAATCCACGCCGAATCAACTCACTTTCAGATGCTTTGGGATCAAGTGCCTTTGCGTCTGCAATGTTCAAAATGTCATCTAATGTGGTTGCTCTGCTTAGATTTCTCCAATCTTTTCTGGCAGACATAATTGCTTTTACTGCCTCATCAATACCGCCCTGACCAGCAACAACATTTTTTGGACTCAAATTAGCAATATATTCATCAATAGATGAAGTCATTTGCTTTCCAAGTCTACGAATGTTTTGATCTGTATTTCCAAGTAAGTCACCAGCAAGTTGTCGCATCTGGTCAACATCGTTGAATGACACATTACCCTTATTGACAACAGATTGATATTTATTAAGAACTGTTTGAACAGCAGGTGCATTTTCTGGTAAATATCTAGCTGTTCCTAAATCAGCAGATACTTTGCCAAGCAAATCTTTTGCGCCTTGGTCTGACAAAACAATACCCAAGTCATCAACCTTTGTATAGGCTCTTCCAGCCCGTTGACGAACATCCTGCATTGTTAAAACAGGTTGTTTTCCTTCAGCAAGTTTTCCTGCTAAGTTAGCCGCACCAGAACCAGCTAATACGCCAACTCCAAGTCCAGCAACAGTAGCCGCCAAATCACTTCCTGTGTATGCTTTTACTTCTTCTGCAACTGGTTGAGCAACCGCTGGAGCAACAGTGGCAGCAGGTAATTGACGAACCAAATCTTGACCAAAAATAGTTCCAGGCAATGCTTTTGCCGCAGTAGCGCCGCCAACTAAGCCCTGCATACCAGCTTGTGCGGATCGTTCTGCCATTGTTTGTGGTTCTGGCAATCCTGCCTGAGTCAACATCTGGCTTTGTGCCGCCGCAGCACTTGGCATCCTGCTCTCGGAGCCAAGTAAAGCAGAACCCAAGTTATAAGCGCCTTTTACGCCTTCAAGAACAGTAGTTGCAGGGGCGGTAAATCCTTCAATAATTGCCCTACCAGCTAACCCAGCTTGCCTTGCCAATTGTTGGCCAACAGAAGGTTCTGTTTTTGTCTCAGTAGGCGCAACAGACTGATAGTTTGACTTTACATATTCAAGAACATCCGTTTCAGTTGCACCTTCTGGCGCATTGATTTCATACTTGTTTCCATCAGGAGCAGTAACAACAAATTTAGCCATGTTAATTCCTTATGGAACAGCTTTGATTGACCAACCAGCACCACCAGTAGTTGCAGTGGTTGGCTTGGTTATTGGAGAATAAACTTCAGAAAAGTCAAATTCATTTAAATTGCCTTTTTTGTTAGCATAGTCATTCATCTTACGCCAGTAATCAATCTTTCCACTTTGAATTTGTTGTAACTTATCAATCAACTCAGTTCTTGCTTTTACACTTGTACTCAACTGAGGAATTCTGTCCTCAACAAACTTACGATCTGCATCTGATATTTGAGCGCCAAGTTTTCCTCCCAAATCTTGCATAACAAGGTCTTTAGCTTGTTTATCGTAAATCTCAGATGAAGTAAGACGCTTTGTTTGATCTGCACTAAGCAAATTAAGACTTGCTAAGAAATTGGTTGCACCAACATAAGATTGAGCCAATGGGCCAGTAAATAACTGTCCAGAATCCGCTAATTGTTTCATGCCATTCAATGTGCCAAGCGCCTGAGATGCACCACGGGCTAATGATGCGGCATTTGTCAATTCTTCAGCTTGTGACTTGCCACGATTTTTGGCAAATTCTTCCTCTTGTTTTACATCAACAGAAACACGAGTTACAGCAGCACCAGCGGCCTTTTCTCTCAACTTACGCTGAAACTCAAGTTCATTGACTTTAGCCACTTGCTCTGGCGTATAGTCATTGAATGTCTTTTTGGCAGGAAGTCCTTGTTCTCTAGCAATCTTTAACCAGTCATCACTTGGTTTTGAAGTTAAATCAATTGCTTCTAGCTGACCCATGCCAGTAGTCCAGTTTGAAATGCTTTCTGGAGTAAATTTACCAGCTTTTAGCAACTCAAAACCTTGGAAAGATTTAGGAGTCAAATATGACTTAACTAAATCAGGATTGGCGGCAACAGAAATTGCTTCATCCTCATTCAATCCATACTGATTTTTTAATTGGTTAATAGTTGATTGACGGGTTTGTCCTTTGGTTGCTATTTCACCAGCTTCTGCCATTGTTTTTTGTGCAGTAGCAGCTTTACCTGCTTGCTCAAGCATTGCACCTTGAATTGCTCGATAACGATCTGCTGCCAATGCAGCACCTTGAACATCGCCAGCCGATTGCAAGGCATTTGAATATTGCATCAATCCTTGTGGAGTATTGGTATCAAACTGCTTTGCCAAGGCATTGCGTTGGCTAATCAGACGCATCTGAGGGTCTTCTACACCCATCAAACCACCCAATGCACCACCCAATTGTTGACCGGCACGATACAACCCATAAGTTGCTTGTGTGCGAGGGTCTTGTTGAGCAAATGCCATTGCTTGACTTTGTTGTGCCAAGTCACGCTGTTGCTGATACATCTCAGGAGTAACCCCGAATAAACTTCCGACAATATTTGGTTCTGCCATGATTATTCCTTAGAAATTATGCTTGAGTTCTTTTATCAGAACTGCTCAACCACTGTGCCAACGCTTGTTGTGCTTCAGGGCTATTCGCCAAGCCTGTCAATGCAGTTCCAAAAGGACTAACACCTGATGCCGCTTGATTGGTTCTAGCGCCTAAAATACCACCTTGGAGCAATGATTGCCCAACATTAGCACCAGCCTGGGCAGACCTGCCTCCCAACTGTGCACCAATATCCAAAGGTGCTTGACCCAAGGACTCAAGTGATGAACCTACGCCAACACCAGTGCTGAATGGAGCATAAGCACCCGTCAAGCCTTGTGTATAACTTCCAAGCAAGTTAGCACCAGAACCTAGCAAACCAGCACCAAACTGCACTTGTTGTTGACCAGCTTGCTGTGCACTAGCAGCCAATTGAGCATCTTGTTGAGCCAAAGCGTTGTAATAGGCTTCCATCTCAGGAGATGCTGCACCCAAACCAGCCGCACCACTTGGACGAGCACCAGTAGCGCCAACAGACAAACCACCACGACCTGTTTGGAACAACTGGTTTTGCAGTTGAGCCAATTGACGCTCACGGCTAGGAGCCAACAAATTCTGTTGTTTTGCCATGTAGTCAGCGGCAACCTGTTCGGGAGTTTGAGCAAGATACTGTTGACCCAAGCCAAACAAGCCTTGTGCACCAGCAGTTAAAGGAGCATAACGACCTGCCGCTTGCTCTGCCTCAGTCAATCCTTGACCAGATAAAGCCATGATGCGATCTTGCATCGCTTTGAGTTCTGGTGTTAACTGATAACCAGCACTTGTCAATTGACCAGTTGTAGGATCAAACCCAAACTGTGATGCGCCAAAGCGAGTGGTAACGCCAACAGGACGGAACTTCTGTGCTTCTGCCGCTGTTGCCGCCGCATCCCTCATTGCTTGGGCAGAGATTTGAGCCGCTTGCACATTGGCTTGATTGGTCAATAAACCACCAGTAGCACTCACGCCAGCAGTAATCAATCCTTTTGTAAGAGTTGGATTAGATTTAAAGAAGTTAAGAACATCACCAATTCTCAATCCAGTATCTCTTGCAGTTTGCTGAGCAGCCTGAGCAAGTGAATAATACGCATCGCCTTGAGGAGTCTTATCAATGTCTTGCGTCATTTGATAAATTAACTGTTGTTCTTCAGGGCTGAAATTGTATGGAGTGGTGTCCTGCATCTCAGTTGCAGGAGCATTCATCTCGTCATCATAAATTGCCATATTTCCTCCGATAATCTGTTGCGCTGGTGTTTTTGGTGTTGGTGTGGGTAATGTGAATCCAGAACCATCATTAATAATGTCTTTTGTGTCGAATGATGATGCAGTTGTGTCTACCTCAAAAGGAGCCAACTGATTCATTAAATCTTGTTGTCCAGCAAGAGCCTGTTGTTCAGTGGGAACTGTAACTCCTGAGTCTGGTCTAAGAGAATCAAGTGCAACTCCTTTGACAGCACTAGTAACAGCCTGTTCTGGATTCTTTCCAGCAAGCAATCCACCAGCAGTTCCTTGGGC
>Ga0209297_1001451_pt1 | contig 13816 bp, 18 predicted proteins | sample S_130805_MF_Meta_FD_187322 | JGI IMG/M metagenome (GOLD analysis project Ga0209297, IMG submission 187322) | Freshwater microbial communities from Lake Simoncouche, Canada to study carbon cycling - S_130805_MF_MetaG (SPAdes) (version 2) | ecosystem: Environmental > Aquatic > Freshwater > Lake ... | reverse complement strand
AAATGAAACCTAAAAACAACATGGTCATAAGCTTTCTCAGCCCCAAATGATCCATAGGTTCTTCCCTGATATCTCATGTTATATGTTATATCTTCAGAATCTAAAATCCGTTCAATAAGCTTATCTGTTTGACTTTCTGTAATTAATATTTTCATATTATCATGTAGAGGGATTATCGGAGTTTCCCCCACAGTTATTTGACTTAACGTATTTTAATAAGGAATTCATTCCACTTTGTGACATTTTACCATCATTAGAGTTGTCCCCTTTACAGTACTCAACAGCCAATCGTCTAAAAAAGAATATGTCATTATTTCTACCCCAACTACTACCCTTATCTTCTCTTAAAGTATAATAATATTCACGTACATCCTTATCATCAATAACCAAATCAAAAAACCAATCATATTTTTCAGATTCCGTTTTTTCGTCGTACCACATATCCATTAGTTTTTTTGATTTCATATCCTTAACATGAACACATGTGTCGTTATTATAATCATATTGATAACAAATGGTATCAGGACATTCTTCATCCATAGATGAATCAACGTTGGGTTGTTCATTAATAACACGTCTAACTATACGGGTAATATCAGATTCTGTAAGTTTAATAATTCTCTTCATATAAGATAAATACACTACAATTCCCAAATAGTTTTTCTACTTCTTTTTATTAATTGGAAATCTACCACAGTCTCCCATACTGTCGTAGTCCATACATATATTTTCTTTCATATGATTAAGAGTAGATTTTAGAAATAACCTCCTTACATAATTCAAACCCCTTATAGAAGTCCTTATCTTTACTATGTTCATCACTAACATATGATGCGGAATGAACAAACCCAAGGGTAAACTTTGAGAGGATATGTACAAACGCCCCATCAGAATTCATAATGTCCACACTAAGTCCTGAACACCCATTTCTATTATCATATACAATCTTAAATTTCTTATCACACATTGAGATAATCTTTGTATTATAATACTCACTACCACTAACTCGTTTTGACTCAAACAATATATCACATTTCATATACTAAAGGTTTTAATGAAATACAAAGATATAATATAATTCGGATTTTATCAAAATTTTTCTGAAATTTTTTTTTCGTATATAGGGGTATAGTAAATATGAAAAGATATATGGGGGAAATAAAAAACCCCTCTCGTTGGGAGGGGGGTTTCAATTAAATATACAATTGGGATTTATCTTTCACAAAGGATATATATTCCTTTAATACGTTGATATACGCAATGTCTTGTTCAGTTTTATTTTTCTTACTCTTTGATTTATTAAGAAGAGATTCCAATTTAACTCTGTGGTCATTTAATTCAATATGAAAATCATATAGTACGTGAAACCTTTCCTTATATTCACTTACATACTCATTAATAATAATTTGTTTATATAAAGATGGATTTGAATTATATACCTCCATAAATTCAGTATCCGTTTTTGAAACCTGTTTTAATAGGGACTCCGTCATCGTTTCCATTTTCTTTAAAATCTTATCCCCATCAATAAGTCTTTGTTTTATTCCTTGAATATCGTTCCATATTCTAAACCCAAGTAATGAATGAACATATCCCCATCCTTCATTAATTTCTTCTTCTTTAAATTTTGTTTCCATAAATTAATTTTTTTAAAAAAATACAATAATTATAGAACTATGTCAAATATGAATATACCTTATTTTCTCAAAATTTTTCCAGAATTTTTTTTATCATATAGGGGGTATAATGTTTTTTAAAGTTTATATTCTGCAAGAGGGATTGAGCCCCCTTTTGACACCTGACAACCTGTCATATAAAGGGGGGATACGGGGGAGGGGGCCCCATCATAATGAGGAGGAGGGGGTATGCCAAAGATAAGAGGGGGGTAGACATGGAACCCTAAGTTATTAACTGTCACCATGTCATGTTAGTAACTTTATGGCATAAAAAAATCCCCACCTGTTATATGTGGGGACAATGTTATTGTAATGTAATAAATTATTAATACATCCCCCCACCAAAGCCAGGGAACTTAATACCACGTCTATCACTACTACCACCTTTAGATGATCCTTTACCGACATTAGCAATACATGTAAGTAATTCACCCATCTTCATTAAGTTCTCAGGAGTTATCATCTTTTTAATGTCCTCCATACATCTCTTCTGATTGTCAGCAGCATTACATGACATAGGGGCAGTCATACCAGCACTTTCGAAACATTCATCAAATGGTCCATCACCCATCTCTTCATCAAACATTTCGTCTTGTTCTCTAAGTACTCTTCTTACAATCCTTGTAAGATCTCTTTCATTTAGTCTTGTAGTTCTCATATCTTTATAATTTACAATATAAATATACACCATCTTATAAAAAATTAGGCAACATCAAAAATAATCCCTACCTTTGACTTGTCAATGGTTAAGTCCGAGACGGGTTCAAGACAACACAGTCTTGCAGAGGGTGGACTCCGACCTGCTTTATATTGTAGTATGGGGGAAAGTATAAGGCAGGTTGGAGTCTACTTGCTTCTCATCTTTCAGAGTAGTCGTCCATTGCTGAAGACAATGAACCCCATTGGTTGTCGTCTGAGGTGTAACCCCCAAACCAATACTCTAAATTACAAATAACTTTTGACATACACAAACTTGATTGGTGTTTTATTTATATTATTATTACTCTATGGGAATAACTGTTACGTCTTTGATTACGTGTTTGATATCAGTTATCATATCAGGACTAATTATAAACTATCTATACAATGACAACGACTGAATCTGTTCTATTAACATTTGGTATCATCCTATCTCTTTTTTGGTTGGGGATATTATACTGTGTATTCATTATTGACTACATGAAAGGATCTAAACACTACTATTGGATCAAACGTCACATCCTTACAGATGAGGATATAGAACCCTATGACTAATCATTACCGTAGAACCTTTCTATATGTTCTACCCCCATGTCTATGATTACTTTTCTAACTGTTGAGAAGTCTTCTTCTGATAGATTGTAATAAGAGTTTAGAAATGTTAACACGTCAGTCATATCTGCATCCACAATTATAAACTGTCTATTAGACATGATTGGTTTTTTACTCCATGACTTTTTTGCAAACTCAAAAAATACAACCCCATCTTCTACTAACTTATCCTTATGTTGAAATAAACATTTGATTCCCATTTTATCTTCCACCACCTTGGGGATGAATTGTTCCTTTAAAAACTTCTCTACACCTTCCATATACATTAATGTTAATAAGTATTTGTTGATAAATAAATAGTATATTGTACCTGACACTCTGTCAGGGGGATATTGTTAATAACTTTTTTGTTAATTTTTTATATTTTGACAAAATGTCAGGTGTGCTTAACACAGGGGACAATCCCTTTTACCACTTTTCCCCACCTATTATTCCCACTTATTTACACCATATATTCCCCTGTTGCTATCTGTACCCTAAAAAAACCCCTCTGTAGGTACCTGTAGGACTATTTTTTTTACTATATACATTTTCCAGCTAAAAAGTGTTCTTATACTGTAGGGGTGCGGGAGACGAAGTCCTAAAGTATATCCAACGTATAAAACATGTAAATGTGTCATATAATACCCCCAACGTATAAAGGATTATATAAATAAGATACTATATGGTGGTAATAAGTGGGACATAAATTAAATAAAACGTACACGTTTATAAAACATGTCCCTTATAGTCCCACGTAATAATTTTGTTATTCACTATATAAAACCTCATCATTAAGACGGAGTCTAACTATATAGTTTATTAATGGAAACATACATATACATCTTACTCATATCATCCACTCCTATATATGGGGGATATTCTATTAATTACTGATGGAGACATCTTATTAAACTTAGTGTTAAATGGGGGGATTTAGTTTACAGTAAGTAGTTTACTGTAAACAACAAATACTTTTTACATATACACTGTATTTTGTTAATAGTATTTTACGTTATGTTCTTATGTATAATAAATCTCTTTATCTTATCATGATAGTCTCATCACGTATAAAGTCTTTACATTATGATTTAAGATATGTCCCATTAATTACCACATAACCTTTATAGATATGTAAGAGTATTATACGAAGGTAAAGATTACTCTTGTTTTTAATACGAAGGTAAAGATTACTCTCGTTCACTATAAGAGTATAGGATTAAGTTATGAAACGAATGTCGTAGTGAATGAAATGAACGGTAGAGATGAGTGAGTAAATTAAATCTATACTCTTAACAATTACCTGTATTAGAAACCTCTATGCTATGTCCTTTGATTAATCCACCACTTAATTGCCATAACAACTGTGATATTAATTCTTTGGCTTCCTCACGTACTCTTTGATCACGGGACCAAACACCTTCTTCTTCAGGTAATGGTTTAGGTATAAAAACATATAATTTAAAAGAATGAAGTGTGGGTACAATATCATAACTACAGTAATCTAATAGTTCTTTAACTTCATTTTCCATTATTACTTTAGCAAGGAATATCATATCTTCTTGTGTACCTTTTATTCCCACCATATGTAAAAGTTCTCCTACGTGTACAGTCATTAGATTTGCAGTGTCTTTTATGCCGGATCTTTCTATCTCGTCCATCAGGGTTTGTCTTAGTGACTCCTGTAGTAATTCCTTTCTTACGTTTTCTTGTATGTTCGTATTAATTTTGTATGTAACATATTCGGCATTTAAATCAAACTCGTTATTAAACCAATCAATTACGTATTCCATATCATCATTAAATAAACCCTCTAACTCATTGAATATTGCTCTATTTAATTCTAAACTTTTATCCCCGTAATAATATTTTCCTAAATATATACCATTTTCATTATCAAAAAAAGAAATAACGGGATATCCACGAGAATCAGAATATTCTTCAGTATACACATCTTTATTATTAAAAATAGGGTACATGAAGTTTAGATAATTCTCAATAAGTTCTATCATCTTATCGGAGTCGTATTCTTTTAATACCTTTCTTATGGATTCCTGTAGTTTTGGTTTTAGTTTTTTAACTATATTATCTATCTGTGGATTTTTATTATCTATAATATCATTAACAACATTAAACGCTTCTCTTGCCGCAAGTCTTCCTTTGTCTTTGTCTACATAATTAAACACAACATTATACACACCTTTTTGTCCTTTAACTCCTCTTGTTCTTCCCCATCCTGTATCCATTCCAGCAAGTGTTTGTAATTCTAATGCTACGTGTTCTATAATGTGTCCCATCCAAGTTCCTTCTTTAATTCTTTTAAAGAATCCCCCTGCCTTTCCTTCTGAACATCTATGACTTTGTAATGACGGTAAATGTTCTTTTATTCTTTCATAAAATCCTTCTATTTTATTTGATGGTTTTTCTTCAAATTCACCCAAATCTAAAACCATATGAATAAGTTTATCTTTGGACTCACTCCATTTGTTTTTTCCATCAATAACTTTAATTGATTTTATTTTCATTTTGTTATATCTATATACCAAACTTTTATTGGTTCTATTCCCATCTGTAATGCAGTTGATGTTCTTTTGAATCCACCAATTAAAACATAATCATTACCTTCTTTTTGTGTGAAGTATTTTACAACAAATGCTGGTGGTAGTTTTCTTGTCTCACCTCTTCTTGCGTATTCTCTATATTGGTCTATGTTTCCCGCTAATCTCTTTGGGTCTTCATCACCTGAATCTTTTAGTCTTTGTGATACTCTTGACGATACACCTTTTTCTGGTGATTTTTTCCATAAGAAATCTGTTATTTTACTCATATAATCAGTATCTTTAACATTGTCAATGTATTCACCTGTTTCTGGATCTGTTCCTTTCCATACCTTCATTTCACCAAGACCAAAGAATTTATACCCTTCTTCTATACATTGTGAGTCATTCATTAAAATACCTTTTAATTCATTCCATCTTTCTTCTTCTTTTAAAAGAGTTATCATATTTTGATTTAAAAGTATGTCCTTAATCTCACCTTCACTTTCCACTTCTTCACCTTTAGAAAATTCAGCAATTGTTTTAAATGTGTGTGGCATAATACGATAAACAGTATCGTAGTTGTCAGGATTAAAAAACTCTTGTTCTGTAAACCTACCAGGGTTTCCAAGTAGTTCACTTAATTCTTGTGTAAAATATTCCTTTGTTGGGTATTCCCATTCCACTTTGTATGGGTTTGATACTTCATTTATTCCCATCATTGAATGTATTCTTGATATTTGTTCTTGTAGGTTCATATAAAATATATATCTTCAACTTCTATTATGTTATTACCTATCCACTTTCTTAGTCTACCTTCTAACTCATCCTCAAATGATTCTTCATCCACAAACAGTTGACTTGTTCTAACTTTAATTTTAACAACTATTACTGGCTTATCATTGTGATAATAAAACCCCGTGACTTCTACTTCAGGTTTTGAGTATTCTAAAAAATCACATACATCAAATGAAACCATATCGGTTGTATCTTCTGCACTCTGTGTAAAACATATTTCTTTCATTCGTTCCATTTCCATATCTATCAGGTATTGGAACGTCTCATTACTATTAATACGCTTTGATTCATTAAATTCTTCCCTTAATACCTTTCTTATATGTTCCTGTAGTTTCATTTTTTTAATTTATTAACCACTTTTGTTTTATCGGCAACATTTGCTGGTGATATATACTTCTCTATTGTTGGTGTTTTTTTATCTTCAGATGGTTTTGATTTTGATGGGTATTCTTTTAATTCGTATTTGTAAAATAGTTGATTTACCTGACAACCTGATGATTCTCCGTTTTTGTTATATTCATATTCTTTTACCAATACCATATCCCCAACCGTTCCTCTTTTTTTGATGTATGCTGAGGTTTTACAACTATCAATACTCGCATGTCCACTTGATGTACTAACATCAGTAAAAACCCACTTACCTTTACCTCCATGTCCTCTACTGTAAATTCCTGTATATGCTTTATCATCTTTACTTTCATCAATGGTAACCGACCAATTAACCACATACTCTAATGAATTTTTATCAATAGTTACGGAAACGTCTGTAATGTCAGGATTAATCCCTTTGTTATAAATAATAATCAACACAGGGTTTACTATCTCATTCATTTTACCCACAGGTCCTGATCCTGTATCATTGAATGCATGTAACCTATCACAGTCACTTAATCCCACAGTGTAACTTCCATTTACAGTCGTAGGTAATGAAATCTTACCTTCATTAATTACACCCATCATTGATTGTATTCTTGATATTTGTTCTTGTAGGTTCATATTAAGTTACATTTCCTTTATTTATGTTTTTTGGATCCTTATAGTCTTTTTCTGTGTTGTCTTCATTATCTTTTGCCAATGAGTTTAATTCTGATATAAATTGACTTAATTTGGGTGTGAAGTTATTTTGTGCCCAACAAACTATTATCTGTTCAAAATTCGTATCGTTAGATAGTTCTTTATCGTCAGGATTTGAAATGTATTTTTTTAGGTATTTGGCAAACGTTTTAATTGGTATATTACCACCTATTGTTATCTCCCTCTTTTCTACTAAAAATGCCCTGAAATTAGATAAATTAGACATTTTTTCATCTCTATCACACCAATATGCCCCCAACCAAAATTCATCAGAAGCCCATTTTGCTAGTATTTCATAATTAATACCATTATTTATTAATTCATTTTTACTTTCAAGAGGTATTTGTTTTTTACCCAATTCAGATTTTGTTTTAGAAGTTTTATCAGAATAAGAATTTGTGGATAAAGGGTAAGCCTTTTTAACCTCATCCCAATCATTCAAAGGTAACTCACTTAAAATATGTTGTATTTCATGTACAAATGTATAATAAGCCTTTTCGTTATTATCTTTATTACAAAACACTTTTTCATTAACACTTATGGGGTTACTTGATGACATATTTGCCCCCTTCAAATTAGGATTAAAAACCCAACCTTTAATCTTGGATAAAGATCCTTTATAATAATTAACTAAAATATCTAAACCATATAGGGGTTTGGATTCTATTCCCCAATAAAAATTAAAGATTTTATCGTATAACTTACCAACAATATCTCTATTATCTACAAGAGGGTTTTTGTTCTTAATTCTTTCTTTAAATCCAGGAGTATCTAAATATGTCTTCCAATATTTAACTGCCCTATTAAATTGTTTATCTAAATTATTTCTACATTCAGTTTCATTTGGTTGTAACACTTTAAAATCCATATCAAAAAGTGTTTGTTGATCAATTTTGCAAGTTTTTGATAAAGATTTACATAACGTAACAATCATATCAGCAACCGCCTGTAACATGTCAGGACCAAACCCACTTGTTTTACCAACATACCAACCATCTTTATTCATTTTAGCCCATAGTTTATCAACAGTATTAATACCTTTACTTGCACCATAAGCCCATGTACCTAATGCGGTTGCGGTTTCATTACCAAAATTCCAATCCTTAGATATTTTATACCCAATAACAATTAGAAAATCTTGGATATCTCCCGCACCTTTATAAGGATTTGGTACTCTGTTGTCAGAATAATAATCTTTCCCTGCTAGTTTTTTGTAATACCAACATCTTTTACCTTCTATTGATTCAGTAATTAAATTATTATGTGGGTTATTCTCTTCGTTGATGATACCCATCATTTCTTTAATCCTTTGTATGTTTTCTTTTAAATTTTTCATATAAATATTATTCTTTTGGCATCACACCCAAACTTTTTGTTTATTATATCCATTAAATCAAAACTCCAATTATCTTCATCTCCAAAGTAGTTTTCAATGTCTTCTGAATAATCTTGATAAAAAACTATTGTATCAAAGTTTGGATTTTTAATATCAGGTTGTTCATAACAAGGTTCAGGTAATTCATCTGTCATTTCTTCAGGATAATCATTACCATCAGGTTCCCAATTACTATCATCAACCAATCTGAATAGATAATCGTCGTGTTGATTTTTAGGTAACACAAATCCAATGGCATACGGATCACAACACACACCCATACCACAGTTATATTCTGCCCAAACGTAGTACATATCATCAAACCCATCAAACAACATATTAAGTAAATTGTATAGTGCGGGTTTAATGTTTGTTTCTTCCCTTAATATTCTTTTTATGTTCTCTTGTATGTTCATATTATTCTTCATTACATTTTCTGTTTACAATATGTGAAAATAAAACTGTGGGTACATATTTTGTTAAAAAGTCATCCAATTCATCACTTAGATAATGACCCGATTCTCCATTATAATAAACAAGTACTGCGTACGTGGGATCTGAGTCCATATACATCGCATACACATCGCATACATTTTCTTCACCAAGAAAAAAAGTGGTTAAAGATTCTAATAAATCAGAATATTCACCTTTTTGTGAGCCCTCTCTATTAAACTTATTTTTGGTTTCTTCCCTTAATGTTTTTTTTATGTTTTCTTGTATATTCATATTAAAATGTGACATATTCTGCATTCGTATCAAACTCATTATTGAACCAATCTATAACGTATGTGGCAACATCTTCACCTAAATAATCGTTAAGGGTATTTTGTATCTCTTTATCCATATGTAGTTCTCTTTTGTGATCATGATATGATGCGTATTTTTGATCAGTTTCATTATCAAAATACTCATACAAAGGCGTATTCCAAAAAAGTGGTGTTCTTTTTATTAGGTGTGAACCTTCTTTATTAAAGTTTGGGTATAATGTTTTTATCATAGAATCAACAACACTAACGTTTTTAATGATTTCGTTACTGTAGTCATCCTGTGGAAACTCTTCCATTAATACCTGTCTTATGGTTCCTTGTAGGTTCATAAATATAAATATATCTATAATACAATTATGTCGTCGTATGTGTTATATTGTATAACAACCATAATCCCAATTACGTACTTGACCTGGTATAGTTATACCAACATTATCAAATGAAGAACTTCTACGTATATTAACGTATGTATCGGCATTGTTTGCCATATCTATACCACCTAATAAATCTTTATAGTAATCTGATGATTTTGTTGCAATAATCTTTGGTTCAGGTAAATTAATCACCTCCATATATATTTTAAACATCTTCTCAGGTAAGTAAGTTCTTAATTTTGATTCAATAAATAATTTATTGGTTACTTTAACTAAATAAAAAAAACTACTAAGGGTATCTGATTTTTTTGCATCAAAAAGTTTTGTGATGTGATAAACATTATCTTTTACCTCCACCTTGATGTTGTCGGTATCTAATATGTCTATTATATATTCTTTTATATGATCCATTCTACAAATATATTAAAATTATACATCTAAAACAATAAACACTTCAAAAGTTAATGGAAACATTTTAGACATTTCTTTTTCTATTGATTTTTCAGACGCAATTTTATACTTACCGTGTTTTGATTTTTGTAAAAGAAACTCATAAACGGGTTCCTTTACTTTGACTGTTATCTTCCATCCATAAGAACCCATATAATCAATTACAATCCCTTTATTTGATGTAGGGATTACTAATTTTGCGTACTCTTCAATCGCTGAATGTATACTTGGTTTAACTCCCACTAAATCATTAATTTGTGCCATACCACAAATATAAAAAAAATCCCCCATTTTTACAAATGAAGGATTAACTAATTTTTCTTATAATTTTTTCAACTATCTTAAATATGGTATTGTAATCATAGTTTTTTGAGGATTCAATATATTGATCTGTTTCTTCTTTTGAAAACCCGTTTGCGTATTCAGTTATTTCAAATGATAAAAATTTTCCATCGTAATATATAAAATCAATCATTTCATTACCACGTATCACTATATTAATACTAATAAGTTTTTCATCGGGTTTAACAGAAGAATATTGATATCCCTCGTTTGATACATAGTCTTTAATGAACTGATCTAACATTTCTCTTGGTATTTGTCCTATTTGTGACTGAAGTTCTATTAACTCTATACCTGTCATTCTAGTAAAATCATATAACCCAACATCTCTTATGTTTTTAACTAATGATTTTTTCTTGTTGTCTGACTCGTTAAGTTTTTTATTCTTTCTTTTATCATACCAATCTCTATATTCGTCATATACACTAACCGTTGATGATCCATTTGCTATGTGTGAAAAGATACTACCAAAATATTCGTTTACTTCTCTTTTAATTTTATTCATAATAAAATTCATCCTATCTGACTCATCCATTTTAAATGGTTTTTCAAATAACGTAGTTAACGTACACTCTTGTCTACCATATCCATCATCAAATACGTCCACAGCAACTTTGTAAAACTCTTCAGGTAGTTCGTACTCAGAAAGACTCATATTAACAAAATCGCTAACTGTTCTTTCTAAAGGTGACATATCATTAGTTTCTTCTTTTAATATTTTTCTTATGGATTTATGTAACGACATAAAGATAAATATCAATAAAAAATAATTTAATCAATAATTATAATTTTCCAATTACCTTCATAATCTTCCACAAGACAGGTTGAGTTTTCGCAGAAGTCTCCTGAGTTCATATAGTCACTCTCTAATTTTGGCTGGTGTATGTGTCCGCAAACCGCAACGTCATATCCTTTTTGTTTTGTTAACCCCTTTGCGTTCTCCTCAAAATCAGACACAAAGTTAATTGCTCCCTTTACAGACTGTTTAATGTCGTTTGCTAACGAATGGTATGGTAGATTGAATTTTCTTCTTATAAAGTTATAAAATGTATTTAATTTAATAACCAAATCATAGGACCACCCACCAATAACCGCTAACCACCTCATCTTCATTATAACAAAGTCCAATACATCCCCGTGAAAACAATAATAACTTCTACCATCAGCTCCAATGTGTGTGTATTTTCTAACTATTTGAATGTTATTCATAAAAAATGGAACAAATGGTTTTAAAAAGTCGTCGTGATTACCTCTGATATAAATTACATTGGTTCCCTGTTCCGATCTTTTCATAAACTTTCTGAATACTTTTGAACATTCTTTTTTCCATTTACCTCCTGACTTTAATGCCCATCCGTCAATTATATCCCCGTTTAATATTAACGTGTCTGATTCGTTTAGTTCTAAGAATTTTAGTATCTTGTCTGTTTGTGATTGTCTTGCACCAAGATGTAAGTCGCTCATTATAATTGTTCTCCACTTTTTCATTTCCAATACCCTTTATCGTTTGTGAAATATGATTTATTTTTTTGATTAAAAAAGGAGAATATCATCAGTTTTAACATATACATAACTCCTTTATTTTCAAATCTTCTTGGTGGTGTGTATACTATATTTTTAATTCTTCCGAACTTTTTTGGTTTGATTTGTTTTGAGAATATATAATCCTCAGCAACTTTTACTTCCTCATCAAACCCACCAATTTCTTTAAAGGTTTCAGATCTAACTAACATAAATCCACCTAAACAGAATGGTGTCGACCACTTTGAGAGTGTCTGTATAAAATCAAATGTTTTATAAACGTAGTTATAGTTACCATTATCCGATCTAAACTTAGTTGTTACAAGATCCAAATGATATCTGTCTATTTTAATTATTGAACGTAATAGTATTTTAGGATCCAATAGGAACACATCGGCGTCCATAAATAGTACGTATGGTGTTGTAACAAGTTTGAATCCGTTGTTTCTTGCCTTTGATGGCAGTCCACCGTCCATTACATATAAATTAAATAAGTCAGTGTTACTATCATACTCCAATCTATCTAATAAATTGGGTCTTGTTATTCCATCGTTTGATGCGTCGCATACGATTACTTTAACATTGGAGATGTCTTTTTGGTGATTTAATAAATCTAATGTTTTTTGGATGATTCCCTTCTCATTTTTACAAGGGATAACGATGGTTAATAAGTTTTTTAAATCCATATATTATAAATATAATTTATATTGTACTAATAATAGGACTTAACAATTTAATAATCAACTAATAAATTTTTACTTACTAATTGGATCCCATTCGCAATTTGGTACTCCGTATGATGCAACATATAAATTATCTATTGGTAAATATTGTTTGATGGTGTTTTTAACATTCATTCTTAATTTTGAAATGTGGCTATTCATAGCAGGAACATAAATAAACTTTTCATTCATTTCTTCTGTTCCAATAACAAGATATGCCGTATACATATCATCCTCATCGTCGTATGAAACATTTATATCACAGACACCCTCCTCATCTTTAAATGGTTCAACCAATTCCTTAATTAAACTTAAATATTTTGGTTCAGTTTCTTTAGATTCATTTATATCTCTATCAAAATGTATATAGTATTTGAAACTCAAAGGAAATACCTCTAAGTCACTCATAACTTGTTTTCCCACTTTTTTAATAACAGAGTTAATTCCACCACCCAATCTAATCGAGTCTTCAACATTAAAGAATATATTAACAATAACATCATCGTGTGTGTCTTCATAATATACGGTAAATCTTTTAACACTTGGATATTCATTGGAGTTCAAATAATCTTCCACATTTTGAATCAGTCTATTAAACTTTTTTTCTTTTTTGTTTTCTTCGGATTCATTTATAACATTTCCTTCATTATCGTATTTTAGTTTAATTGCGTCTAAACGAAAATCTGCATCAGTGTTATACTGAATATTGTGCCAATACGGAACAAGTTTAATACCTGTATATTCATAGATTTTACGCTGTATTTGTTCGGCAAAATAAGTCTCTTCATTACCCGCTTCTTCATCGTTATCAAAATAAACTCTTATCATTGGTTTATTTTCATATTTTTTAATGTCAATAAAACTAACATCATCAAAAAGCGTATGTATTA
>Ga0209297_1001438_pt1 | contig 13872 bp, 12 predicted proteins | sample S_130805_MF_Meta_FD_187322 | JGI IMG/M metagenome (GOLD analysis project Ga0209297, IMG submission 187322) | Freshwater microbial communities from Lake Simoncouche, Canada to study carbon cycling - S_130805_MF_MetaG (SPAdes) (version 2) | ecosystem: Environmental > Aquatic > Freshwater > Lake ... | reverse complement strand
TATCTCGGAAATGGTTACTGCGCGTGCGCTAATAGAGCGGCGTGAAGAAACACTTCGTATGTTGCATCCCGGCAAGAATAAAGATGGCAGTAGCGAGTGGCCACGTTCTGTTCAACTTTATAGCGTGGATCCACACACGATGCGCGCTGCAGTAACAATGATTGGTAAAGAAAATTTAGCTGATCACATCGACATGAATTTTGGCTGCCCAGTTCCTAAGGTCACTCGAAAGGGGGGAGGGGCAGCCCTTCCTTATAAGCGCAAACTCTTTGAAGCAATTGTTGGCGCAGCGGTTACTGCCGCAAAACCATTTGGTATCCCCGTCACCGTAAAGATGCGTATTGGTATCGATACCGATCATAAAACTTTTTTAGATGCAGCAACTACTGCAGCAAATTTAGGTGTCACATGGGTTGCACTCCATGCACGCACCGCAGCACAGATGTATGAAGGTAAAGCTGACTGGAGTGCGATTTCCGAACTAGTCGAACATTTAGCACCAACTGGAATTCCAGTGTTAGGTAATGGCGACATCTGGGCTGGAAATGATGGCGTTGCAATGGTGGAAGAAACGGGCTGTGCTGGGGTAGTTGTTGGCCGGGGCTGCTTAGGACGGCCTTGGTTATTTGCCGATTTAGTATCTGCTTTTCAAGGTCAGAATGAGAAACTTTTACCAACGCTGCACCAAGTGCGCGAAGTGATGTTCCGTCACGGTGAATTAATCGTTGAATACTTTGAATCAGAAGATCGCGGCTGCCGTGATTTACGCAAACACATGGCCTGGTATCTCAAGGGATTTCGCGTTAATAGTGAATTACGCCGCCAATTTGGAATGATTAGTTCTCTCAAAGAGTTTCGCTCACTGCTGGATCAATTGGATGATCAACCATATCCAGTTGCAGTTGGTGAGGCACCGCGTGGTCGCACCAGCCACGGACGACCAGTGACGCTGCCCGATGGCTGGCTCCTCGATCCCAATGAGATGCCGGACATCGACATCGAAGATGCCTTCTCCGGCGGTTGATGTGCTCTTTATTCTGCGAAAGATTATTTCATCGATTTTACTTGCAACCTTTGTGCTTCTTGCATTTGCAACTGGTCGAGTTTGGTACACCGCAAATCATGTAGTCCCTGTGAAATCCGATGCCATTGTCGTTCTAGGTGCAGCACAATTTGATGGCCGTCCCAGTGATGTACTTCGGGCCAGGTTGCAAGAAGCTGCACGAATTTATAAGAATGGATTTGCACTTCGAGTAATTACAGTTGGTGCGAATCTGCCAGGGGATCGCACTACCGAAGCAGCTGCCGGAAAAGCGTGGTTAATAGAGAATAAAGTTAAGAACGTTATTTCAATTGAGAAAGGCCATGACACACTTGAGAGCACCAAGGCATATGCCAGTTATTTGAAACTCAATAACTTTACAAGTGCAATTGTTGTCACTGATCCTTATCACTGCCTGCGCGCGATGACCATGGCGCATGACGCAGGAATTTCTGCCACCTGTTCACCTGTGAAACGTGGCCCCAATTCGCTCAATCAAAGCGGGGTACGTTATTTAGTGCGGGAAACTGGCGCTTATCTGGCTTATGTCACCTTGGGGCGCCATGGAATTTTCATCAGCGATCGCACTGTCGCGACGGCACATTAAGGTAGGAAGGTGATCTACTCCGAGCAAGACCAAGAGCGCTTTACTCTCGAACCAGCCAAACGTGCTGGCCGCACCGAGTTCATGCGCGACCGTGCTCGTGTAATTCACTCCGCATCACTGCGAAGGCTTGCAGCAAAGACGCAGATTGCAGTTCCTTGGGAGAACGATTTCCAGCGCACCAGATTGTCGCACTCACTTGAATGTGCACAGATTGGCAGAGAGTTAGGCGAATCTCTTGGCGCTGATCCCGATCTTTTAGATACCGCATGTTTGGCGCACGACTTAGGTCATCCACCCTTTGGTCACAATGGCGAAACTATCTTGGCTCAGATCGCCGAAGATTTCGGTGGCTTTGAGGGCAATGCTCAATCATTTCGATTATTAGTTCGGTTAGAAGCAAAGACCATCGCAACAAATGGTCAATCAGTAGGACTAAATCTCACTCGCGCATCCCTTGATGCAGCAACTAAATATCCCTGGCCGCGCAAATCTGGCTCACATAAATTTGGCGTTTACGAATTAGATCTCGAGATTTTCACCTGGATGCGCAGCGGTGCACCAGAAGGCAAGCGCTGCATCGAAGCTCAAATTATGGATTGGTCCGATGATGTTTCTTACTCCGTTCATGATTTAGAAGATGCTCTCGTTGCTGGGCAGATAAAGATTGCCGATTTTGATCGCGATCTTGAAGTGCTTCATCAACTTGCGATTTCCCACTACGGCCTTACTGCAACTTCGGCTGAATTTTCGGCAGCGCTTTCTCGACTCAAAGAACTCTCATGCTGGCCTAATAATTACGATGGATCACATGCCTCACTTGCCAGATTAAAAGATCTCACCTCTCAACTTATTGGCCGCTTTGTTCGCGCCGCCGAACTCGAAACTCGCAGAATCCATGGCGATCAACCGCTCATTCGTTACAGCGCAAATCTTGAAGTCCCTCAAGAGCAACTCATCGAAGTGGGGCTACTCAAAGCAATTGCGGCACATTACTTAATTCACTCAGCCGAATCGCAAGAGCGATACGCCAAGCAGCACACTCTGATTGAGGAGCTAGTGGAGTTGATTCTGGCCGATGCGCCAAATTCATTAGATCGGGTATTTCATGAAGATTGGAAGTTAGCGCTCTCGCAATCTGATCGAATGCGAGTGGTAATCGATCAAGTTGCAGCGCTCACCGATCCTGGTGCTTACGCCCTTCATGCGCGATTGAAAGCGCGCGGCTAGGATCGCGGCTATGGCTGGGCGAATTAAAGATGAAGATGTTGCCTACGTTCGCGACCACACACCGATCGATGATGTCGTCGGCGATTACGTCCAACTCAAGAGCGCAGGTGGCGGACAGAAGAAAGGCCTCTGCCCCTTTCACGATGAGAAGTCACCGTCATTCCATGTAACTCCAAGCAAAGGTTATTTCCACTGCTTTGGCTGCCAAACCGGGGGCGATGTCATCTCCTTTGTCATGAAAATGGATCACACCACATTTACTGAAACGGTCGAACGCCTGGCCGAGCGAATTAATTACACCTTGCACTATGAAGCCGGTGGCACGCAGAGTGCACCAAGTACTAATCGCTCACGCCTAATTGCAGCTAATGCTGCTGCGGCAAAGTTCTATCAAGAGCAATTGGCAACATCATCGGGTGCACAATTTGGTCGCGACTTACTTATTAAACGTGGCTTTGATCGCGCAGCGTGTGAGATTTTCGGCGTGGGTTATGCGCCAGATGAATGGGATGGCCTCACCAAAGTATTACGAGAGGCAGGATTTACTGCAGAAGAGTTAGAAGTTGCAGGCCTTTCAAAGATGGGCCAACGCGGCATGATCGATCGCTTCCGCAATCGTTTAATGTGGCCAATCCGTGATATCTCAGGTGATGTTGTTGGATTTGGTGCACGTAAATTAGCAAGTGATGATGTTGATAATGGACCTAAATATCTCAACACACCAGAGACGCCGGTTTACAAGAAGAGCCAAGTTCTTTATGGCCTCGACCTGGCAAAGAAAGAGATTGCAAAGAAGCGTCAAGCAGTAATTGTCGAGGGCTATACCGATGTTATGGCAGCACACCTTGCTGGCATCACGACTGCGGTTGCTACCTGCGGAACTGCATTTGGTAGCGATCACATTCGTATTCTGCGCCGACTACTTATGGATGATGATGCCTTTCGCGGCGAAGTGATCTTCACCTTCGATGGTGATGCAGCTGGTCAGAAGGCAGCGCTTCGCGCATTTAATGAAGATCAGAAATTCGTTACCCAAACATTTGTTGCAGTCGAGCCAAGTGGTTTAGATCCATCTGATTTGCGCCAACAGAAAGGCGATCTCGCACTACGCGATCTCATCGCCCGTCGCGTGCCACTCTTTGAATTTGCGATTCGCTCAGAACTGGCGCTCCATAAATTAGATTTAGCTGAAGGTCGCGTTAATGCGCTCAATGCTGCGGCGCCACTCGTCAGCCAGATCCGCGACAAATCACTTCGCCCCGAGTACACCAGACTCCTTGCCGGTTGGTTAGGCATGGAAGTCGAAACTGTTTCCGCAGCAGTTACGCGTGGCGCACGAGCATTGGCACCAAGTGCAGAAGCTGAGGCAGTTGGCGAGAGTGAAAATTGGCGGCCAAGTCCAAATGAGCCTCGACTTATTCTCGAGCGCGAAGTATTGAAAGCAAAACTCCAACTTCCTAATGCAATTAGTAATTGGAGTGAGATCGAAGCACTTGCCTTTACTCATCCGGCCTATCGCCAATTGCGTGAGACTATCGATTCACATGGTGACATCGCCGCTAACATTGATCGAGTTACCGATGAGCGAATGCGCGCACTCACGGCAGAGTTAATGGTTGAGCCCGTACGTACCGATGGTGAAGTTTCTACGCGTTACATCGAAAGTATTGTCGCGCGATTACGGGAAGTTGCGATCTCGCAGAGAATCGCTGATGTGAAGTCGACGTTGCAGCGAATTAATCCGCTGGAGAATGAGAGTGAGTACAACGCACTCTTTGGCGACCTCGTTGCCCTCGAATCCACGCGCCGTACACTCCATGATTTAGCGTTAGGTGAGATCTAAAATTGGGCTATCGCCCACCCGTGCGCTAGAGTTTGGCTTCCATTCCCTGATAGCTCAATTGGCAGAGCAGCCGGCTGTTAACCGGCAGGTTATTGGTTCGAGTCCAATTCAGGGAGCCCAGTAAATTCTCAGTTAATTCACGTAAGGTAATTTCTATGTCGCGTCGCTCATCTTTTGCATCAACATCCCAGTCTTGGCAGAACCAGAATTGGCCAATCCGCATCATTCGTTTCTGGCTTGGTGTCACCTGGATTTATGGTGGCTGGGTCAAAGCAAGTGATCCTGGTTTCCTCACCAAAGGTGCGCCTACTTACATCGGCACAGAGTTGGCGGGCTTTATACATGTATCGCCGATTGGCTTTCTCTTGCAACATGGCATTGAGCACGCTCAACTCTTGGGTGTAATCATCATGCTCAGTGAATTTGCAATTGGTTTTGCAACTCTCACTGGGATCGCTCCCACTGCTGCAGCATTTGGTGGCTTCTCAATTTCGATTATTCTCTGGCTATCGAGCAGCTGGACTGTAAAACCATATTTTCTTGGCAGCGATACTGCCTATGCGATTTTATGGCTTAGCTTCTTATTAACTCTTATTGGCAAACGTCGCAGAATCGAACTCTCACTTGATCGACGCGGTGCTATTCGCATCGGTCGAGTTGCGCTGCTCTCTCTTATTGGAATTGGAGTTGGGAAGGCATTAGGTAAGCCCACCGCTTCCAGTACGAGCAGCACTTCGGCGAGTTCAGGCGTTATCAAACTCGCGGCACTACCGATTGGCGCGACCTTCGAATTCAATAGCGCACTTGCAGGACCAGCCATGCTCTTTCGTACCGCTAAGGGCGTCTTTGCATATTCACTTACTTGCACTCACCAAGGTTGCGTAGTTGGTTATTCAAAATCAGCGAAGCAACTCCAATGCCCCTGCCACGGAGCGCAGTTCGATCCATTTAATGGCGCACGAGTGCTAGCTGGACCGGCGCCGAGTCCACTTGCGCCTATTAAGGTAAAAATTTCTGGGGATTGGGTCGTCGAGGCCTAACCAGATGTGCAGAAAGTCTTCAGGATTTTCTAAGGAAGGTGCGAGATGCTCCTTTCATGCAAAATACTGTCAAAACTATTTTCCGATCCACCTCTAGCAAAATCATTGCAGGCTTTATCGCCGGAGCGGTAGTCGCCGGCGGCATAGCGACCGCTGTCGTTCCTACGCCAGTTGCAGTAAAGGCTTGCGTTGATAATCGCACCAAGGCGATGTCTTACTCCGCATCAGGTACATGTACCAAAACCCAATCCTCAATTGAACTCGGTGTTGGCGCAATAAATGTTCGTGCAATTGCAGCCCAGGTCACCCCAAGTGTTGTTTCCATTCAAGTCACAAGTGCTCTGGGAAGTGGAACCGGATCTGGCTCCATTATTCGCAGCTCTGCTACTTCAAGTTACATCCTCACTAATAATCACGTAGTTGAGAGTGCAGTCACTTCAGGAACTATCACAGTTGAGTACAGCAATGGCACTCAGGATCCAGCCACAATTGTTGGACGAGACGCGACTTATGACCTTGCAGTAATTCAAGTTAAACATGGCAATCTTCCAGTAATTGAAATTGGCGATTCCGGCAAAGTCAGCGTAGGAGATCCAGTAGTTGCAATCGGATCACCACTTGGTCTGGCGAGTACTGTTACTAGCGGAATTATTTCGGCACTCAATCGCCCAGTAATCGCTGGTAGCACTTCAGCTGATTCCTATGTTGATGCAATCCAAACCGATGCTGCGATTAATCCCGGTAACTCCGGTGGCGCGCTCCTTGATTCACAAGGTCGCATGATCGGTATCAATTCCAGTATTGCTACGTTAAGCAGTGCAAGCGGTGGGCAGAGTGGAAATATTGGTTTGGGCTTTGCAATTCCCATTACCGAAGTGCAGCGAATCATCAACGATCTCATCGCTACTGGTAAATCAACTCGACCATTCCTCGGCGTCTCCTTTGATACAAATTACACAGGCAACGGTGCGCGCATCTTCTCGCTAACAGATGGCGCAGCTGCGGCGAAGGCAGGAATTCCCGCTGGTTCGATTATCAAGAGCATCGATGGCGTAAAAATTAACGATCAAGTTGGCGCGATTGTGCGGATCCGCTCTTATGCACCAGGTGCCACCGTCTCCATTACCGTCGATCTGCCGACTGGCACCTCACGCACATTCTCAGTGACCTTAGGTTCAGCTCCTTCTAATTGATAATCAATTGGCAGGGCTGGACTAGAAAAGAGTAGGGTTAAGGCATGGCACTCTTTCGACTACATGTTGCACTTCCAGATCGCCCAGGTTCTCTTGGCGCAGTTGCTTCAGCAATTGGTTTTGCCGGTGGAGATATTCGTGGACTGGTAGTGAAGAAGTCGGAAGATGGCCGTGGCTACGATGACATTACTGTGGCTATTCCTGGAAGTGATCCGGCAGATCTCATTGCAGTACTTACTTCAATCGGTGGCGTAGAAGTAATAAGCGTTCTACCAGTTAATTAATTACCTGCCACAAAGTCAACGCTGGCACCTGCACTTGGCAGAGAATTAAAGAAGCGCGGCGCAACAAAGCCAGCCTCTTTAAATGCATCGGCAATCTCAACTTTAAGCGGCTTAATCTTGGCAATTGAAGCAAGAACAATCGCGCTACCACCAAAGCCACCACCCACCATGCGAGCACCAAGAGCGCCATCGCGCAGTGCAATTTCCACAGCTAGATCTAACTCTGGGCAGGAGACGTTGTAATCATCGCGCAGTGACGCATGAGATTGATTAAGCAAAGTGCCCAGGCGAGTGAAATCACGGTTTTCTAGCGCATCTACTGATGTGAGTACCCGAGCAATTTCGCTAATGGCATGTCGGGCTCTGCGGTATTCAGTATTTGTAATCTTAGATTTATTGGCTTCAAGAAATTCCAAGGTGATGTCACGCATACTGGTATGACCCAGTTTTGCGACTGCCGATTCTGAATCGGCGCGACGCGATGCATAACCACCATCTGTGAGGGTATGGCGCATTTGGGTATCGACAATGAGTAGTTCTAGCTCGTGCTTTCCCAAGTCAAAAGGAATATGTCGAGTTGATAAGTCTTTGCAATCGAGGAGTAGGGCAGAACCAGCTCTTGCCATAAGCGAAACACTCTGGTCCATGATGCCTGATGGCATACCTGCATAATCATTCTCAGCTTTTTGCGTGAGCTTAGAGAGAGTCTCGGGGGAGTGTCCTAATTGAAATAATTCATTGAGTGCAACCGCCATACTGCATTCGATGGCAGCAGATGAAGAAAGACCAGCACCTAGTGGCACATTGCCATCGATGAGAACATCGAGCCCAGAGGAAATTCCCATCGTCCATACAACACCGAGGGGATAGCGAGCCCAATCAACGCCAGTACCGGGCATTAGCTCTGACACTGCAATTTCTACGATGGTGCCATCGCGTTGCTGCGAAGCAATACGAATCAAGCGGTCATTTCGCTTCGCAATCGCAACAGTTGTGCGGCAGATAATTGCAAAGGGGAGTACATAACCATCGCTGTAATCGATGTGCTCACCGATGAGATTTACTCGACCCGGCGCCGATGCAACTACTTGGGCATCTTTATTAAAGAGTTGGGCAAAGGCAACTGCTACTGGATTCATCTACTTAGCCTTGCGCTGCTTCGTAGGTGTCGTTGACCATCTGAGCGAGATCGCGAGTTGGCTGCCATCCCAGAAGAGTACGCGCCTTACTTATATCTGCAACTAATACTGCCGGGTCGCCTGCTCTGCGCGCTGTCATTTCATAAGGGAGCTCAGTACCAAGTGCTGCACTTGCTGCAGCGATAACTTCCAAAATCGAATACCCGCTACCGCTACCTAGGTTAATAATTTCGTGGCTACCAGCCTTGGCTGCTTTTAGTGCAGCGATGTGTGCCTCAATCAAATCCACCACATGGATGTAATCGCGGATACAAGTGCCATCTTTAGTTGGCCAATCGTTGCCAAAAATCTTGATCGGATTATCACTCGTTGAACGCAAGAGATTGGGAATCAAATGAGTCTCCGGTGTGTGACGCTCGCTAATCCAACCGCGATCTAATTTAATTCCGCCAACCACATTGAAATAGCGCAAACTAATTGCAGCTAGTCCATCGCTCTTTGCTGCCTCTGTGATTGCGTGATCAACTTCTAACTTTGTTGCACCATACGGGCTAGTGGGATTGGTCTGTGAGATTTCAGTAATTGGAATGACTTCTGGCTCACCATAAGTTGCAGCAGTCGATGAGAAGACCAGGCGATTAACGCCGGCAAGTTTCATCTGCGCTAGTAAATTCTTCGATCCATTGACGTTCACATCATGATACAACTCAGGTTTTACAATAGATTCAGGCACTAATGACTTTGCAGCAAAGTGCATCACCGCTTCGCAATCGGTGAGCGCATCAGCGATTTTTGCTGCATCAAGCACAGATCCCTCTACAAAACGCACATCGGCAGCAAGGCTATCTTGGTGCCCAGTGCTTAAGTCATCTAGGACGGTAACGTCGTAACCATCGCGACGCAGCAACGCAGCTGCGACCGAGCCAATGTACCCAGCGCCACCTGTTACTAATACGCGCATTTAGAGTTGAACGTTCTTGAGCTGTTCGGCAGATTGCTCGGGATTCATGTCCATAATGAATGCACCAAATGCTGATTCAGAGCCAGCTAAATACTTTAACTTCCCAGGTGCGCGGCGAACGCTAGTGATCTGCCAATGTAGACGCAGTACATCGTGACCTTCGCGCACTGGTGCCTGATGCCAGGAGGCCATGTATGCCATGGGCATTCCAAATACACCATCGAGTCGCTTTAGAACTTCAAGTGCAATCTCTGGAAAAGCATCTGCTGCGATATCTGAAATTAAGGCAAGGTCGGCAACTGGCTTGAGTGGTGCGACGTGAATTTCAAAAGGATAACGTGCAGCGTAAGGAACGTAAGCAATCCATTGTTTGTTGCGAGCAATAATGCGGACATCGTCGTGGATCTCACGGGCAACAATGTCATCCATCAAGACTCGACCAGTTTTTGCGTGATGGGCCCGAGCGATCTCTAGATGTTTCTGAGTGCGCGGTGGAATAAATGAGTATGCATAGATCTGACCATGTGGGTGGCTAATCGTTACGCCAACTTCTTCACCGCGATTTTCAAATGGTGCGATGTGGGCAATGTAGGGATCTTGCGAAAGTTCGCGCGTGCGATCGCGCCATGCTTCCATGACCGCGCGGACTTGTTGTGGGGAGAGATCGGCAAAGCAGCCTTCATGATGCGGCGTAAAGCAGACCACTTCACATTTACCTGCAGCTTGGCCATCAGGAGTAGTGAGGCTATCTATTGCTGGCAATTTCCAATCAGCACTTGGTGGTCGAAATGAAGGGGAGCGATTATCAAAGACCACAACTTCATAATTGTTTTCCGGAATTTCAGTAAGTAATTCACCTTGGCTAGGACAGAGTGGACACATCTCTTTAGGTGGAAGGTATACGCGCGCTTGGCGATGTGCTGCCATGGAAACCCACTCACCTAGGAGTGCGTCGTAGCGCATCTGCCCAATTTCGGGTTGGGCTTCTTCTGGTCGTTGATCAATCGCGCTGTGTTCTGCGGGAGTCGAATCGTAATAACGGATTGTGCGGCCATCAGTCATTTCGCGATCGGTGCGAATGACTCCTGCGCTCAATTTCTTTACTGTTGCCATGAGGGCACCAGCGTACATTTAATTACGGATTTGATTCTTACATGTATCGACTGGCGCCACTGGTTTAGGCGTGGTTACAGGCTTAGGGCTAGGGGTGGGTTGCGGCGTTGGTGATGGAGTTGGCCCGGGTGCGATCGAAATGATAACCGGCGTTGCAACATCGCCATGCGTTCCAGAGATGTCGGTAAAGAGGACACTTCCATTCCAAATACCAGCCGCTAAGTTCTTAACGGTGAGAGTCCATGAACCACTTGTCGAACGAAGTGCAGTCTGCGTAAATTTATAAGGAAGAAGTGCAGGTTGCTCCACGACAAATTTCACTGTTCCCGTGACAACGGGATCACCACTGGGTCGAGTGACATTTACTGAGAAAATTAATGGTTTATTTGATGCACTACTTTGCGTCGAGAGAATCTGCATCGTTGAAGTTTCGCCCACTGGCATCATGTCAGCCGCTTCTGGCGTCCATGTACCTTTGATCAAATTAAGAAATGAATCAGATGTGCCGCGAAAAACATTGAGATCTACTCGCGATCCTGGCACGCCATACTTGCCGGCGATTCCACAGGATGAGTACTGCCAGATCGTCCATTCAGATTGGCAGTTCGCAGAAGTCCAAGAGTGCACATAGCAACCGCCAACTTTCTTTCCAGGCTGAGCTAATGGGTCGGCTGGGTTAATGGAGTAATGCGCAATCCAGAGTGGGAACTGTGCCAAGGCGGGATCGCGCGTCATGGCGTTCTCAAGAAATTGTGAGTAGGAATAGAGAATTGGTTTGCGGCCAGTCTTCTCTGCAAAAGTTGTAAGCCACGTTTTGGCAAAGAGTGTCACCGCATTGCGGGAGGCATATTTGGCACAACTTCCATTACTTGAAGTCCGAACACAATTATTTTCTAAATCGAGTGCATACGATAAATCGCGAGTGGTGTAGCCACCGATGCTTGCTAGTCGCCAAATTGCCTTCTGTGCTTGCGTCTGAGCATCTTTAACAATGACTGCCGCATCAGTGGAATCGGGCAGAGTCGCATAGTGATAAAAGCCGGTATAAAGACCAGCGCTCTTTGCCGCGATTGCATCAACTCTTACCCACTTATTTGCTTGTGCATCAGATAAATCACGGGTATCCGATGCCTTGATCATGACAAAGCGCACACCTGCCTTGTACATCTTGGCAAAATCAATCAGACGATCATTGGGGTGCTGCCATTTACTTATGTCGATTCCGGCAATACGTGTTCCGGGACCTGCCTGCTCAATAAGTGTTTGTGGGTCCAACTCAGAAATTTGGCTCCGTTGCTGAACCGCCAGAGTTACTGCAGGAGATATGTAAGATTTTTTGAGGACTTTTGCAACGGCACGATAAGCAACTTCGGCATCAAGGGCGGTGGCCTTGGCAACAATCTTCCACTTACCAGTGGAGCTAGTTTTACTCGTGAGGAAGGTGGGAAGCCACTTTCCATTGAGCTTTACTTGAATTGAAATCGGCACGCTCTTCTTTATGGGAGTGATCGCACCAGATAAAGTCACTGTTGATTCGACATCGGCCAGGCTCTGAGAAATCGCAAGGGTTACTTTGTATGTGGTTGCCTGCGCTTGACCAACCAGGACGCAGTTAAGTAGGAGTATCGCCGCAAGAAGAGAGCGTTTCACTTCTCAACCACTTCGAGCATCTCTCCAGTAATAGAATAAATTGCTGCCACCAAAGATTGAATTTGCCGATCACGGACTGCGCTGTATTCGTGTGGCGCACCAAATTTGCGGCTATCGGAGAAATCGAGCGTGAGAGTTCTTCCATCGAGGGCTGCTAAGCGCGCATCAAAGAATGCAATCCATGTCACTCGATCAGTTCGCTCTAGGTGATCGAGTACCTGATTCCACTGTGAGCGTAGAGTGGGGAGATCAAGTGGCACTCGTTGAATATAACCAATAAGGAGATGAGTTACTTGCGGGCAACACCGAGCCAGTGAAAGTATTCGGCCACAAGTAGGACTCGCAAATTCTGGTGAGTGTCGTATGTATGACCCAGCTCCTCAGCAATCCGAGAAACAATCTGTTCGATCGCTTTCTCAGAGACGAATCGTCGCTTGGCGATCTCTTTATTACTCAAGCCATCACAGAGCATCCGTAGAGTTTCGATCTGAATATCTGTTAGAGCAGAAATTTTCTCGCGCATAATTTCATCTTCTCTTGGGGTATTCACCTTTACCCAGTGAGATGGTGCGCTCTCTAGCGCGCTTCTAACCGCATCTGTGATCGAAGAGCAGATGAGATTAAGGTCGGTCAAATTACGTTTTAAGACAATTTTGCTTCCTGCTGGCAGCTGCGAATCTTGTAAACCAAGTATTCTCAAATCTGGCAATACGGTGGTCAGAAGAATTCCTAAGTCGGGCTTGAGTTTTCGCACTGCATTTATTAATTCCAGACATTCCACGGGAGCGCCATCTATATCTGCAATAAGTGCATCTGGATTGAGAGTTTGAATTAACCGCCGGGCTATTTCGGTATTTCGCACCTGACCTACAACAGAGATTCCATGCAATTGCAGCGCAGCGCTCAAAATTGCAGATTCAAATGGATTCTTATCGAAGAGAATTACTCGCTCGTTCAAAGCCCTCCCTATGAAAACTAGGTCGACTCTCTCCTGAGAAAAATACCTTCCGTTTATTCTTCTGGGAAGTAGCGCTGGGGAAATCCCTAGATTAGATCAGCAACCACACCAGAAATTTCGCTCAGCAAGGAGGTAGCGCTAATCGGGCCACCATCGGATGCGCGCAGCGCTGCTGCGTTATGGATGTGGCATGCAGTGGCGGCAAGGTGCGCTAATCGCTCAGGGTCATTAAGAATCTCGATGGTATTTGTTGCAACTAGTGCGCCGAGAATTCCGGCAAGAACATCGCCGGTGCCGGCAGTTGCAAGCCATGGTGTTGCCGCTGGCATTTCAATCACAGTCTCACCATGCGCGATAACACTGACTGAACCTTTAAGAAGAACGGTGACACCAAGTAATTGAGCTGCAGTACTGGCCCACTTGCGGAAATTTCCTTCAATTGCTTCGGCAGTAACCACAGTGCCACGAGCAGTCAGCAACCTAGCTAACTCGCCATAGTGCGGAGTGATAACGGTGGGTTGGTTCAGTTTTCCCGCAAGATCGAGCGCACCTGCATCGAGAACAGTGGGGTAGTTCTGTCGCTTTGTTAGCGCAAACCAACGATGTCGCAACCACGTTGAGTAATGACGATATTTACGGTGATCAATTCCAGAACCTAAGAGCCAGGCCGATACTTTTCCAGGCTGCACAACAACTTCTGGTGCGCCATGTAATACAAGATGGGCAAGTCCTGATGATGAATTAAATCGAACCATTCCTACACCTGTAGCAAGTGCTGCCGATGTACTCAGAACTGCCGCACCTGGATACTGTGC
>Ga0209297_1001436_pt1 | contig 13878 bp, 19 predicted proteins | sample S_130805_MF_Meta_FD_187322 | JGI IMG/M metagenome (GOLD analysis project Ga0209297, IMG submission 187322) | Freshwater microbial communities from Lake Simoncouche, Canada to study carbon cycling - S_130805_MF_MetaG (SPAdes) (version 2) | ecosystem: Environmental > Aquatic > Freshwater > Lake ... | reverse complement strand
GTGTCCTTGCTACACCAAAAAACACGCCTGTTCGGTTTCCTTTCGAGTAATTGCATCGAGAACACGCTGCTAAGAGGTTATCAGGCTCATCAGTGCCGCCTTTGCTTATCGGTATCACGTGATCCACAGTCGTTGCATCGTTCCCACAGTATTGGCACAACCTAGCATCGCGAATCAGTATCCGTTCACGTATCTTTGACCAGGCTCTAGTGCCTCCATTAGCCCTTGCTGATTTAGCTGCCATTAGTGATAGCCATTAGCTTGGAAGAATCTCCAACTGTTGCACATCGATCCGTATCGTCCTTTAATGTATCTAATAGTCCAGTCAATTTGCTTATAGCCATCTAAATTCTTATAGGTTTTATTACGCATCTGGCCGATACCGTAGTGCGATCCATTACGAGCCTTAGGATTCCACTGTCGATTCTCTTTGTTTATCAGCTTATAGAAGCATTGATACTGCTCATCATTAACAATCCTAGAATGTGCATAGAGCTTGAATGAATCGCTTTGTGTAGCTGCTTTAGCCTCGACTGTTGTAGATACTGTCAAAATCAGAATTGACATAGGAATAGCTAATAAGTTTTTATTATTTTTTATCTTTATTTTTATTATCTTTTTATTTATCTTAATCTTTAAAAGATTATCTTTTAAGTATAGCGATGGATCCTGACAATCTGTCAAGGATTGAGTCCGGAGTGTCGCATCGTCCACAGATGCCTGTGGATAAGTCTGTGGATAACTATTCAAGGCCAGCCACCAACGTATCATCGACTAGCTTAACCGAGAATGCCCCGCAACCTGAACATTGAGCGAACCATTCGTGCATCGTCAATTCGGCTCCCTTTGTGATTAGGTGCTCTTTACGCCCATCACCATAAAGCTTCTTGCAGATTGAGCAATCAAATTGCAGCAGTGGCATATTCGCTCCTGATCAATGTGTCAATCGGATTCAGATTGGCCTGATCGACCCACCAGGAATCCTGACGTGGATTCTTAAACCGCTTGCGTCGAGCAAAGGCTACTGGAAGCCAGCCAGCGATGTAATAAACCGGCGACTTGCCAACGACCAGAACCGCGATGTCAGTATCACGATCATTCGGATAGACAATGAGATTGCCACCGACATAAGACGTCCAGCGCACTTCTAGCCCTTGACCTACATCAGCTCCTCGTTTGCCATTGGATAGGTTGATGTCATAGTCAAGGCCAAAGTATCTCGCCACAATCATCTCCGCTCCCAGGCTTTCGGCGTATTCCGAAACCTGCTCATGATTGTTTAGCTTAGAGTTGTAGCGAATCGTCGTTCCTAATTGGCCACTGTATGAGAACACCACATCAACGGCTCGTTTATGAATTGCCCATTCATCAGCCGCACTGATCGTCATCTTCTGCATTTGCCACAGAACCAAAGAATCGGCTCACCAGAGACATCGCGTTGATAACCTGCACGATCTAGAATCTCTATGCGTTGGCAGTGATCGCACTGCTCACACTTAAACTCTGCAACAATTTTGCCATCAATCAGAGTCCGACCAATCATTGTGTCAACATCAATCATCTCAGTCACGCGGCTCATCGTGTCACCATCGCAATCATTAAGATTCCAAGAACGCATTGAGCCATCACAATAATCACAATCAATCGATTCTTTGTCATACTTGAGGCCTCCACTGTCCATCAGATCCAAGCATGTACCAAGCTGGCGCACACTGCTTAGCCTTAACCTTCTCGGAGCACATATAACCGCCCCAGCCTTTGTTGGTCTTAGCTGATGTGCCTTCTCGCCAGATCATGTGGCCATGAGAACACAAAGGAGCAGCAGCTACTTGAACGCCGCCTAGATTCTCCTTAATAGTTTCCATAGCTATTCCAAGCGTTGGAATGCCAGCCTCTTCTGCTTCTTCGCGTGTCTTAAACGATGGGATCTCTCCATGCTTTGTGCTCCAGTAGTCATAGGCAACGGCAGAATCATGCACAATCTTTGGATCGATACGCTCTACCTGTTGCATATTCTGGACTGTCGGCCGCTTGTCTGTGCCTAGAACCAGCCCTGCGCACCTGCCAATCGCCGAAGTGCATGTGTCCTCAACAAACCATTTTTTCATCTGGACGTTATAGGTGTTTACGTTGCCAAAGGCGTAGTCGATACCGGCTGGCTCTTGATCTTCGTAGTTGCGATAGATACGGCACTCGACTAGGACGTAGCCCTTTTCAAGATTCACGTCCATGATTGATGTGTGGATTTTGCCTGTTGGATAGGTAGCCCAGAATCGCTGAATGCGTGCAGCTACATCTTCATAGTTTTCTAAGAAGCTCACTTAGCCACCGCCTGAGATGATGCGTGACGGCCAACGGCTCGACCGCGTTGATAGCCCTCTTTGTGGCCTTCTTTGTAGCCCATTGTGTAGCTCACAATCGCCCATAAAATACAGGCCAGACACATAAATAAGAATAAACCGATTTCACCTGATGTCATTTTTTGCTCCCGTGGGAGCCTTGTCGAATGCTCCCAGATACAGAGTGACATTGATGGCTGACAATTTCAAGATTGACTTCGGCGTGTCTATTTTTTTAGAGCGAACTCCAGCAGTAATTGATCTAGGCGCGCTTCAATTCGAGAGACTTGATCCTTGAGACTGTTGCCACCATTCGGTTGCAGCTCTCGCATGATCGACTTCACCATGAATCGCATTGACGAATAGATGGCAGTGAGCACCGCAAGAACAAGCCCACTCACCGCCGTCCATTCGCCTACACTCACTTCTTGTTACCGAATGCCACGTCTTTAGGATTAGCCCATCGAGATAAAGCTGGAATAACACCAGCGACAAGCCCCATCGCTAAATCCTTCGGATTGGTGTTGCCCGTAAGATAGACGGCTAACATTCCAGCCACAGAGCTTCTCGCCCATGATGCACCTAACGCCTTAATATCTTTCATTTCTTCTTCTCCTTTGGCTTTACCTTTTGGATTGGCTCAACCATTGGATATTCTCCTTCATAAGTTGTCAAGCGAGCGCGAGCGAAACCAACAATCTCCTTGCCAATATAGCGTTGCTTGAGCATCACCATGCCGCCATTACGCTGATCTCCATCGCCGGAGGTGTTGCCCTCGATGCAGAGAACGCTTGACTGGCCGACCTTGACCACAATTCCAATGTGGCTGATGCGATCAATGCCATCGTGTGGAAAGTCCATAAAGCATAAATCTCCAAGCTGCGGCTTATCTTCAATCCATCGGCCAAGCTCTTTCATCTTATGAGCTCCGGCAGCCGTTGAAACCATTGATGGAATCTTGACGCCGGCAGTGTGAAAGACCCAGTTGCAGAAGGATCCGCACCAGGGCAATCCGTCGGCCTTTGTGAACTTGCCGTACTTTGTCAGATTATCGCCAGTCTCGACTGTGCCGACTTCAGCTAGTGCGACTTCGATGATTCGTGCAGCAGTGCCGTCCGGATACATCTTAGTCAAGTGTTCCACTTATAGCCCAAGTGCCTTCAAGTCATCAGCAGTTAAACCAAGTGCAGCAAGTTTTGCTTGCGCTGCTGCTTTATCTGCCTCAACTTTTGCTTTCAATTCTGCATTGGCAGCATCAAGTTCTTGACCTGCAATAAACTCTGCATATTCGGCATCTGTCATTTCGCGGTCAATAACTTCATCTGTTGCCGTATCGTGTATGCGTATCATTGGATTAGCCATTTAATTAACTCCATATACTTTAATTGTGCCTGTTAATGATGCCGTACCTGCAACAGTTGTTATTGTAAAACTTGAAACCGCAGCATTACTACTGTCATTTAATGCTGCAAAAGTCATTACATCTTCATTGTAAGTAGGATTGAACCAACCTGTTCCTAATTTTAATTGGTCAGTCATTGTATATTCAGGAAAATTGATATAAAACTGGCAAGAACCAGCAGTGCTTATTGATGCTCTTGCCGCATTATCGTCCTGAATACCACCAGCATTAGCAAACCTAACGCTTTGATATGTTGAATAAGCGCCAGCAATAGCGGCATTTCCATAATAACCAACAGTAAAACCGTTCCATCGCAATCTTAAAAATGCCGTACCTGAAGTTGTTAATATGTTATAACCATAAATATACAATGCACGATAACTTTGTGAAATACTTGAAATGGTTGTGCTAGTTCCTGAAAGTGATGTTGTTGAAAGTAGTGTCTGAGAACCACTAGATGGTGTAGCCCATTTCAAGCCTGTTGAAGCGGTACTATCCGCCACAAGTGTTTGGCCGTTTGTGCCGACTGGCAGATTGTCAAAGGTTGCTGATCCAGTACCTGCAATTAAATCACCTTTAGCAGTAATTTCTGTGGCCATTGAGTTTGTGATTGTAACTGCGCCTGATGTGCCACCGCCGGAAATACCAGTTCCAGCAGTAACTGCAGTTATGTCACCGACGTCGTTAGTGATCCAAGTAAAGGCCATATCGGTTGCACTTGTCTTAGATAAGATTTGACCGGTTGTGCCACCTTTAAGATATGCCATCGATGTATCAACGGCTTGGCCGAAAGTGTTGAAATCAGCTGGGAGGTTCGTGACGAGCGAAGCACTCGTCGGCATCACCCAGCCGAAGTTTGTTGTTGGATTTGCCATCGTTTCTCCTTAATTCACGACTAATGCGTGCGCATAGTCAAGTGTGCCAGATAGTGTGTTGAATCTTTCAGCGACACTTACATCCTGCCATTCCATCGCCTGGAGTGAGAATGGCAGTGGCGAGACAAGAAGCGTCACTGAAAGCTCGTTGAAAGAAGCTTGGAATCGCCAGCCTTCGACGAAGCCCAAGAAGTTTCCTGACTGCATATTGGCTGGAAGATTAGCTAATGAAATTGGCTGACCCATAAAGACATTGATAAGAGCGTCACGATCTGCATTATCGACTTCTGGATTGGTCAATGCGAAGGTAATAGATTCTAGGAATGCCTGTGGCTGGGCTCTTAGTGTCAGATAGAAATTGGCTTGAGATAGGGCATCGGCAGAATGCTCCAGTGATGTCGTAATCTGTTGCGCCAGTTTTCCATAGAGTGCGATGGAAGCTGCACTGGTAGCCGTCTGCGTTCCAGACTTCCAAACGATAGAGACATCGTTGCGAATATCTCCGGCCTTAGTCTGAATCTTAATTCCACGACCTAGAGCTTGATTAGCATCGAGTTCGGTGTAGCCATTAGTGGCTAAGTAGGTTGAACGATGCGTCGAATCCGCATAGGAGATAAGTCCAGAAGCGTCCTCGTATAAATAACCAAGTCCGGAAGTCGCAAGGTCGGCCACCAGATTCCAGGTAATTGTCTGACTAGATCCGCGATTGGCAAGCTCATAATTGCCTGGACGATCTATCTCTCCTAAGCCTGTATTTTCAGCCGTAGCCCATGTTGTAGTTGCTGGAGTGTAATTCGCCCACGTAAGAGCTGCTGGAACCTCTGACCAGTTATTGACCAGTAAATCCTCAAGGATTGTGTAAATCTGGTCGCCGTCATAATCCTTAGTTAAGACGCCATTAGTTAAGGCCTTCTGGAGCCTTGCAAGGGCTCCTAAAGCCGTGATGGTGATTTCCTGAGTAATTGCTACTGAGCCAGTTTGTGAAACTGTTACGGCGACGTCCACGATAGATCCGCCAAAGATTGGCACGTAAGATCCGGCCGTGTCTTTGACCTGAATTGAAACTGCGTCATTGATTTCGGCAGTAATAGCACCAAGATCAAGATTGATGAGATTAATTGTGCAATAGCCGGCTTGAGCCTGAGTGTAGATATTGGTGCGCCCTGATGAGATTGAAAGGTTGGCTAGAACGATGTCAGTGTATTCAATGCCTGCGATTAAGACTTTCCAGACTGGAGCCCATTGAGTCATCAGATTGCCTGGAGTGCGCCGGCTCCGCCAGTGCCACGATAGAACGAGTCATTAAGAACATTTACGATTGTGCGTGCAGTGCCTTCGGCGTCGATTGCCCCATTGACTGTGACATTGATTCGAGCTGCATTCTGTGAATCGGTAAAGCCACCGCCGCCCATAGCAGCGAGACGAGCTGCATTCTGTGAATCGGTAAAGCCACCGCCTACGCGAGAAGCTCCTGAAACGGCAGAAGTCACTCCGGCCGATGATGTTGTTGTAGATCCTGTTCCCGTTGAGGCCGTGACACTTGGAACTGAGATTGTAGGAATGCTAGGTGTTGAAGTCGTTGTTTTTGGAATTGTGACATTCGGAACGCTAATTGATGGAGCTGAAATCTGTGAGACGTTAGGCAAGAATGGAATTGAGTTGTAAACACGAATGAGAGCGTTGATGCCAGCGACAGCTCCAGAGATCAATGCGTTGAGGCCAGAGATAACTGCCCCGATGACGTTGATGATTCCGCCAGCAATTTCTCCAACAATTTTGAAGGCTCCGCCCAAGACTGTGACTAGAACCGGCACGACGTACTTCTGAATAAATCCGATGAACTCTGTAAAAGTTTCTTTGTTCTTGTCAATGGCGTCAGTAATTGGCTTAAAGAAATCAGCAAATTTTCCGAGTGCTGGAACGACTTGATTTACCACGAACTCAACAAGCTGCTGAATAATTGGCAGAAGTTTTGCCCCGACTGATTCTTTGGCTTCATCAAAGGTGACTTTGAGAATCTGCAAGCGTCCAGCGAATGTCTCTGCGTTAGCTGCTGCTGCGCCACCGAATAAATCTGAAAGCCTGGTCTGCGTCTGTTCGAAGGTCATGGCTTTGAGCTCTGCCGTAGATAATCCGATGCCTAACTTGCCAAGTGCTGCCGTATTGCCGTCGTAGGCTTTGCCAAGTGCATTAGCTACTGAATCCAAGCCTTTGCCAGTAGCTTGAGAGATGTCGAGTGCAAGATTCAGAAGATCTTGAGCTTTTGTGACGTCATTAGTCGAGAGCGATAATCTCTGCAAGGCTGGACGCAATTTATCGTCTGCGACGCCGGTGGCTAGAGATGTCTTGAGTATCTGCTTCTCGACTGATGCAATCATGTCATCGGTTGCACCAGTGGCATTCTTTAGCGCAGTGGCAAGTCGGATTTGTGCAGCTTCATCTTCAATCGCAGCTTTAACTCCATCGACTGCAAGCTTGACGGCATACGCTCCAGCAGCAGCTCCGGCGGCTGCGAATGCCAACCCTGCCTTCTTACTAAACTCGCCCATTTTTGATGAAGAATCATCAACGTCTCCATTGGCTTGCGCCAGTGATTTTTTGAGTTGATCTACATCAGCAAGAATCGAGAGCTTGAGTGTGCGCGATTGTCCGGCCATTTACCACTCCTTCAAGATTCGGTCGAAAGCATTTTCCCATTTGTCAATGATGTCTGGCTGTATTTCGCGAAGTGTCGGATAAATAAACCAACCTTTTGAACCAGCTCCTTTTGTAGATTGACCTGACCAGACTGGGAATTGCTTAAACTTGTTAGATCCGAACTCTGTACCGCCCCAGAGATCCTTTGTCGTTCCACCGCCGGAAAACTTTTGACTTACAAAGCCGAAAGAGAGCTCACCAATCTTGGAAGATTTAGATACACGGGAGCCACTGGCAATTCGGTCGGCGGCCTTGCCTCTGGTGACGGCTTTCTGCTGGATCTTGCCCTGAGCGAACTCTGCAAGAGCTGACGATTCTCTTTTAGCTGCATCAGTAGCTTCTGTATCCATCGCCTTGAATGCGGCAGTGATGCGACGAAGATCTGCCTTGTCGTAGGCAATCTCAACGTTGTCGCTCACTTTGTTTCTCCAGTATCTCGAAAGCCGTGTAAATCTGCTCCGCCGTCGTCCATTCGCTCATCGGAATGCCTGTGGCTATGGCTAACTCCACAAGGATTCGATTTACGCTTCCGGCGGCGTAACTTTTGGGAGAACGTCACCGACTGTCACATCGGCCACTGTTTCACACCAGACTTCATAACCTTTGATTGGCTTGCCACCTGCTTCACGCTTCATCGCATTCCACGCAAGGAAGAGAAGATCAGAGATTCCAATCTTCTCCTGCGCTTGCGAGATTGTGCTGCCTGTCTTTTGTTCCCATTTAGCCCACTCTGGCGGCTGAGCCGTGTAAGTGCCGAACTCGCCTGATGTGTATTCGATGGTGATTGGTAGTCTCATTTTGTGCTCCCGTTTCTATAGGTTGGATCAGGTAATTGTGAGAACTGGTGTTGATGCGCAGAGCATTGACCATGAATCAGTCTGTGCATCTGGAGCAGTGCCGCCAGCAGTTGGAGCCACTGGAAACGCAGTGCCAGCAAATGATGCGCCAGTAGCTGATACGAGTGTGAATGCAAGCGCAGTGTTTGGAGCAGAAGTGAACGCAGTCCACATCGCTTCGAAGAGTGATGATGATGCGCCCCAATCTGCAAGAAGCTCAATGTTAAGTGTCCATTGATCATCAATGTGCTTATAGGCTTTTCCATCAAGTGTCTGGTAAGTAGTAATAACTGGCGCATTGACCAATGTGACGGCGGTTGTCTGCGCGTCGTAGTTTACTGTCGCAAGTGTGAACGTTATGTCGCGACCGGTGACGATTGTTGTTGGCATTTGTCTGTCTCCTTAGATTGTCTGTTGTGTGTAGTAAGTGCTGACCGCGAGATCCGCCACTAGTAGATTGGTCGCGCCGACCTGTTGAATTGTCGGACGTTGAACGTCTCCGACTTCGTAACCTGCTGGCATTGCTGCCATGATGCTAATAACAAGCTGCTCAAGATTATCCAGTGCTCCGGCCGTGTTGTTGTAGGCAACGGCCGCAGTGACGACGAAATTGATTTTCACGCGTACCTGCGATTTGCCGATTGTCGTCGTTTCTAAATAAGGCGAATCTGGAACGATTACGCAAGCCGGCGGAATGACTGCCTCTGGTGGAGAGCTATACACAGAAGCCACGACGCCAGCAAGAGCAGTCGCAAGAGTGCCTCTGACGTTTGTCGCAATAGTTGTTGGTGTAGGCATCACATGGCCATTGTTGAGACGTCGATGTAATTACCTAGTAAACCTATGACGCGATTTTGTAGTGATCTGCCCATTCGATATGGTGATGGCTGAAAATCTACGCCTTCAATCTGACCACCTGGAGCGACCACGCTCTGGAATATCTCAACGCTGACGATTGTGACCGCCGTCTCGACTGCGTCGGTATTCGCGTAGAGCGTGGCCGCGTCTGCCCCAGATAAGTAAGCAATACCGCCAGGAATTACTGGACGGAAATCAATGTCTGCATTGGTAAGCGCGCATGTGAAATAGAAATATGGAGCCGGATATGCGAAAGGTAAATATGGGAATGGATCATAGTAATTCGATGTGACTGTCTTTGTTCCGTTAAATGTTGATGGAACGCAACCTGTAATCACGACACTTTGACCGGCGACGAATGTGTTCGGCTTCTGTGTTATGTAATAGGCGACATTGTTTTGAAGATAAACGGCGGCGACTGAGTTTTGATTGGCAGTCAATAGCGGCAGAATTACCTGCTCGGCTGAATCGATAATTCCTTCAAGATAGGCGTCAGAATAAAGGGCGACAGAGACGCCAAGAACCGTCCGAAGACTAGCTACGGTAATGATTGCTGGCATCTCTGTCTCCTTTATGTGAGCTGCTGGGCTAGATACGGGAGCGCACCTAGCCCATGATTAGTTTGCTTAGGTTAGGTTGAAGCGACGTAGGCCACCTGCAAAGACGGCTTGAGCTGCGATGTAACCGTAGAGCATGATCTCAATTTCTCCAGTTGTTGGCACATTAGTGGCCAATGTTAGAGACGGAGATTCAAAGATTTCGATTGAACGTGGCTCGATGATGAATGCTGATTCATCGATTGATGTTGAAACCATGTTTGGATCTACATAGTAATCAAGTCCAAGAACGTTTCCGCGAATTGATGTTGGAACCGCAGATCCGGCGTTGTTCATAGGATTTCCAGCGTTGTAGATTGGACGTCCTGTTGTATCAGTTGCGCCGAGAAGCGTTGCCCAGATGGAAGTACCTGAAACGAATGCCTTTGCAGTGCGCTTTGTTGCAGTGTATGCGGCTGGTGATTCTGTTGATACGAATGAAATCAATCCGGCTGAATCGGCAGCAGTTGCAGTAGCTTGAGTTCCGCCAGCAGTAATCTGAGCAATTACATACTGATCAGTTGCCTGAGCATATGCATCGCGAAGATTTGCCAACATAATTTCATAGAAGCTTGGATCTGAACGATCTAGCAATTCTACTGAGTAACGCTGGAATCCAGCCTTCTTGATTACTGTCGCATTGACATAAGCAGAAGTGATTGCAGTTGTTCCTGTTGGATCTCCGCCTTCTGCCACTGTTGCAGCAGTTGAGTTTGCAGTGATTTTAGGAATTGACACTGTCATTCCATAGCTGCTCAATGGACGTGTTCCACCGCATGCGTCAATTACTGGACGGTCTGCGTTTGTGTTCTGTGCAACGTCGCGAACATAAGAAACTGGCGACATCGCTGGATTAGTGGAAAAGCTGTCATCTGCTGCCTTGATGTATTGGCGAGAATCTTCGTTGCCAAGTCCTGCCTTGATTGTGTGCTCAAGGTATGCGCCTGGTGTTGTAATTGGTGATCGTGGTGATGTGAAATAGAGAGGACGAGCTGCCTCGGCCTGTACGACTTTGGAAGCCTCAACCGTTTCGGCTGGTGCTTCTGTAACGGTTGGAGTTGTTTCCACTTCGTTTTCTCCTTTGGTAGTTTGTTCTTCTGTTTCCACGACGGATTCAGAATCTTCTGGCTCACTAGCTGCGACTGCGACCTTCGCGCTGGCAATGGCTGGATCTGTAACAAGTGAGACTTCTTTCAGCGCGCTTGCGCTAATAACTAAGACGCCATCAACATTCTTATACTTTTCAGCTAGTACGCCAACACTAAAGCCGTCGCGTAATCCGGAAGATGCCTCGACCAAACTGTCGTTGCCTGCGGTCGTATTTCCGATAGCGAATGTCGCATCAATACCATCATCGGTGACTTTGTAGCTTTTCAAGAATCCGATTGGAGATTCACGACGATGCTCAAGTAGCAATTTCGTTGTATCACTAAAAGTTATAGAGCCAGGCTTAAACATAGTTGAGCCGGCTGATGTAGAGCCTTCTTCATTCCAAGTGACGATGCGTCCAGAGATTTCGCGCTTTGGAAAGTCCGTTGCCGTAACTTTGATTGAGAAGTCCAGATTTATTGGAGTTGGCTTTGTTTCTTTCATCGGATCATTTCCTCTTCTAGTCGGATTTCATCGGAAGTAAGAGCTCCGATGTCGTAGAGAATCTTGTAAACGTCTGCGCGCTCTTTTGCTGATCCGCGCAAGTAATCATCTAAATCGAACTTGACTTCCTGTGATGCTGGCACGAAATCATTAGCCATTCCAGTCATTGATAGACGTTCTTCAATAGCAGTCATAATTGGACGCAAAGAGAAGTCCAGCAAAGATTGACGCGCCAAAGTTGCGTTCGAATAAGTCATGCTAGATCCGGATTCTGCATCGACGTAATAAGCCGGAATGCCTGTGACCCTGGCCAATTCTGTCGCGACGTAAGATCTAGCTTGATTTAGTTGTAGCTTTTCTGGGTCGAAACCGAGTGTCTGCAATTCCACATCAGCGTTCAAGAATGCAGTTGAACGATTGCGACGTGATTGCCCCCAAGATTCTAGAAGTTTTGCGATGCGATCTGCTGGAAGTGCAGTGCCGTTAGATTTTAAGACCATTGTTGGCACTGGCTCGCGCGCGTACATAGTTGCAGCGCGTTCTAACTCTGCACCGGCTTTAATTGTGCGACCTGCGCGATTGAGAATGCCCTCATCGACGCCGTAAAAGACTGCAAGACTTCCAACGCCTTCGTATGGCACTGGAATTGAATCTACGCAGTAATACTCAATCTCTGTTCCCTTGTCATTAGTTTTAATTGTAACGCGTGTTGGATCGATGCGTTCTGCACTGCGAATGCGATAAGTGTCTGCATAGATTTCCAAGATGCGCATGTAGCCGTATCCGTATAGCAATAAATCTTCTGCAAGCCAAGCATACGTCGCGAATCCTGGAACGCGTGGATCTGGTTGGTTAATTACCTTTGGAGGAGATTCAACACGTGCGCCATCTGCGCGCGTGCGAACCTTAAGCGGAATTGATGCAACACTTGAGGAAATAATGTTTCGGGCTCTTGCGCACGTTGGCACTGACATAAACTCGACGCGCGATGCAGTAATGCCAGCGACGCCGTAGATATTGTAAAGAGAGCTAGTGACATTTACTGGAGCTAGAGAAGCTTCAATGTCGGAGGTCGCAGCCGGAGCCGTCGTTGTAATTGTGCGAGAGAATAGACCCATGCGTGAAGTCTAAGGCTCTCCTTTACATCTATCCGACCAGAATGTCTATCTCCATCTCTGGGCGTGTCGCAAAGTGTGTCGCAAGTGCTGAAGCCACTGCCGCGCACACTGCAACGCTGGAGGCGCGCCGACCAATAATCCAGCCGCCATCGCCCATTGGTAATCTGACTGCCGATAATATTTGCTTGGACAATTCTGCCTGTTTCCCGTGGATCAGTCTCTTCGAGGTAATCGCCCCGAGAAGCTCGTCGCAACTTTGTCCGTACAGAGCCCCATCGATATCAATGACAGGAATGCCGGCTGGCATAAGTCGCGCAGCTACGGCAGAGCTTGTTCTCTTGCTAAAAGCCACATATTCAAGCGGATATTTTCTTGCATAGGGAGCGATGTCATTGGCAATAGCTTTATCGTCTAGCGAGATCGGATTGTGCCAAGTGTGCAGAAGCTTGATGTTGAAAGTATCGTCCGCATTCTTTTGAGCAGCTACTAAAGCTCCATCTCTACGATCTGGCGATAGATCAAGGCCGAACCACGTCATTTTCTCAACGTCGAGATGAATCTCATCAGATCCACACTCTTCCCATTCCTTTACAGGAATTGCGCCGGAGATTGTATTGACCCATCGGCAAAGCACCTCGGTCTGGACGACATCTGGCGGATCATTGAGAACGGCGCGGATATTATCTTCGTGGATTGTGTGACCAAGCGCTGGATTGCTCGCGACCCAATTCTTTTCATCTTCAATCTTGTCCGAGAATGCCGACCATTCGAAATAAGCGATGTCGTCGTTACCACCAGCAGCCGAAGCCATACCGCGCTCGCGTAGCTGATTGAGAATCAAAGAATGTTGATCTCCAGCATTCGAGAACGTCCAGAGCTGCGGATTCTTAGCGGCCATCATCGTATAGCGCATAGCTGACCAGGCTTCGGTGTCTTTAAGCTGACGTGTTTCGTCCATGTACACGGTTTCCGGTTTAGCGAATCCACGCGCTGCGGCATTAGCTGCCTTGACTACGTAGCGAGCGCCGGACATCAATTCGATCTCCTCGGATCCATGAGCCCATCGAATCTTTTTGACTTGCTTAGCTAAAGATTCGTTGCTCTCGATAATGCTGACCACGTGCCGGAATGTCTCTAGCGATGTAGTCAGAACGTGAGCTGATCCAAGCTGGAGCGATTCTTGCCACAGGAAAAGGCGAGCCAGAATCGACATTTCCATAATCGTAGATTTTCCATTTTGACGAGCTGCAACGACCACCACCAGAGGCGCGTGCCAGCGTCCGTCCGGCTTGACCTTGAGCGCGTGCTCAAAGACGAATTTCTGCCACGGCATTAGATCAATGCCTATCTGGCTGGCGAAGTCAATGATTTCCAAGCCTTTAGACGGTAAATCGTTTAAGCGTGAGGAGATTCTAGGCGTTCCTGAGCCGATTAGACGCTCTGGTGTAGGAGAGATTCCCTGTTCCTCCCTGTTCGCCTCTGAGACGACCTTGAGTGCCCTTGTAGAGCCCTGTCCAGCCTTAGTCATGACTTGTGCTCTCTTGTGTCGGTGAAAACAGAAAAG
>Ga0209297_1001434_pt1 | contig 13882 bp, 19 predicted proteins | sample S_130805_MF_Meta_FD_187322 | JGI IMG/M metagenome (GOLD analysis project Ga0209297, IMG submission 187322) | Freshwater microbial communities from Lake Simoncouche, Canada to study carbon cycling - S_130805_MF_MetaG (SPAdes) (version 2) | ecosystem: Environmental > Aquatic > Freshwater > Lake ... | reverse complement strand
TCCTTTCTCTTATCTGAAGGGATTCAAACCGAATCAGTTCGATGTCTCGCGTCTGCGGAGTTAACGCTCGGGATTGGGATGGTTCAGCCCAGGTTGGAATCGGTGAAACAGGGAAGTGGTTCTTACGGCGACGATGTTGCAGCCTGGTCGGAAAGAGTCCTTGGCCGAAAACTATTTGAATGGCAGCGCATCGCATTGTCCGGTCAACTAACCCATGACGAAAATGGCGACCTTGTCTTTCGTGAATCTCTAGTCTCGACTGCGCGTCAGAACGGAAAGTCAATTGCTCTAACAGCTCTTATTGGTTGGGCCTTGACGGAATGGTCTGTGATCAGGGGCGAGCCTGTCCACGTTCTTTCCCTTGCCAACAAACTTGATCGCGCGGTTGCAATCTTCCGTGAACTTGCTCCAGTACTCGAGGCGCAATTTGACGGTCATGTCACATGGAGTTACGGACGCAACAAAGTTGACATGCCGAACGGATCCACATGGGAAGTCCGCGCTGCGACGCCCAATCTTCACGGCGGGACATACTCGTTAATTGCCCTGGACGAAATCTGGAATATCTCTGAGGAGGTCTATTTTGATTCCTGCCGTCCCTCACAGATTGCGGTCAAGTCTCCGCTTCTTTCTTCGTGGTCTACCGCTGGCGATGAATCTTCAAAGACAATGCAACGACTTCGCGAAGCAGCAATTGGCGCAATAGATCAGCAGAAGCAGACCCGTCTTTACTTTGCCGAATGGAGTCTCCCGTCTGGGGCTGACCCGAATGACGAACTCAACTACGGATACAGCAACCCCGCAATGGGGCAGACCATTACCCTTGAGGCGTTGCAAGCAGCTGCGGAAACGCCAGATCGTGCTGCCTTTCTACGCGCGCATATGAATCTTTTTGTGTCATCTGCGGACGGGTGGATTCAGCCTGGAGTCTGGGACAAACTGTTTACCGAATCTGATTGTCCGACAGGGGGCGTCCTTGCCGTCGACTCATCCACAGGTGGGGAAAAGTATGTGGGCATCCGTTGCGGACTTACCGAAGAGGGCAACATTATTGCAACTGTCCAGTTCTCCACAGAGTCTCTGAAGGAAATGTGGGTCAAGATTAACGAGGCAATGGAGGCAGACCCAAAGTTGCGTCTGGCAATTACACCGGCACTCGACCTTCACACCCCAGAGAAGTTAGAACGGCGACGTCAAATTTTCGGCTACGCCGAGGTACTTAAATTTACGGGTCTTACGCGCTCGCTAATCCTCGAGAAACGCATCTACCACCGAGGCGAAGAACTGCTAGCAACTCATGTCAACCGCGCCGTCCTTGCCCGCGCAAACGGTCAAGTCGTGATCAGTAGCCAACGCTCCCCTGGCCCCGTCGAGGCAGCGCGACTTTTGGTCGTTGCAGCCGCACTTGTTTCCCGCCCGTCAAATACTGGACGCGCAGCAATGGCGTTCGGAAGGTAGTTGCATTTGCAACTAGTTTGTGGGAGACTCCAGTCGTGGCGTTCTTCTCCCGAAAAATAACTACTGCTGAGTTTGCATCTTCGCCAATTAAAGCCGCTGCCGGTGTTGGCAGTCTTGGCGTCCCACCGATGTATGCATGGTCTAGCGGTGCATTTGAGCAGGTCGCCCTTAGTCTCCCGACTGTGTCGCGGGCGAGAGACCTTCTCGCCTCGACCATCTCTGGCCTTGAGTTCCGCCAGTACGTCAAGCAATGGAACGGTACTGAGTACGAAGAAATTTATGTGCCTAACGAGTCGTGGATGGAGAACCCTGATCCGAAAGTTCCGCGCCAGTTCATATTGGCTAATACGGTCACGGACCTCTGGATGACTGGTAGAGCGTTCTGGGCCGTAACTTCTCGTAATGCAACCGACGGTCGTCCCATGAGTTTTGAGTGGTTACCTTCCGCGAATATTCAGACGCCGAATCAGCAGGGTCCGCAGTTCTTCGGTATGCCAGACGAAATTGAGTTCAACGGCATCCCGTTAGACCCGAACGAAATCATCACTTTCCTTGCACCGACAACTGGTCTCATGTATTCAGGTCGACGCTCCGTCAGCATCGCGACTCACCTTGACCAGTACGCAGATCGTGCAGCCACGATTGAAACCGTCCCTGGTTATCTTCAGCAAACTTCAGCGGGCGAGACAATGTCCGGTGAAGAACTTGGAGACTTGGCAGCGCAATGGGCGCAGGCTCGTCGAGAAGGAAACGTCATTGGCGCGTTGAACAACTACGTCAACTTTGTTGAGTTTGACCGCGACCCGTTGGAAGTCAACGCAGCGCAACGCGAATACCAAGCACTTGACCTCAGCAGAATTTGCTCCGTCCCTGCTTACCTTGTTTCAGCACCAACACCTGGCGCGTCAATGACATATCAAAACGCTTCTCAGGCTCGTCAAGATTTGTGGCTCTTCGGGTGCCAAATGCTGGCTACGGCCATTACTTCACGTTTGAGCATGAACGACGTTGTCAGTCGCGGACGCTATGTCTGCTTCGACACCGACGACCTTCTAGCCATTGGCGATATGCACGATGTTCTAGTTGAACCACAAGTACCCGACCTCGAGGAGATGCCTTCATGATCAAGTTCACCGCCGTCCCCGTCACTCTTGACGCAGCAGCTGGAGAAGATGCACCGCGCACCATCACCGGCATTGCCGTCCCGTGGGACACCGTCGCAACCGTTTCAGGTGGCGAGAAGGTTATGTTTAAGCGCGGAGCCTTTGACTTGAATGCAAAGCCCGCGCGACTTCTTGAAAACCACGACGGACGCCCCATCGGCATCGTCACCGAACTTGTCGACCTGGACAACGGTCTCGGTTTCAGCGCAACTTTCGCTCGCTCAAAAGCAGCCGACGACGTTGTTGAACTGATTCAAATGTCGGCATACGACTCAGTTTCCGTTGGTGCAGTACCCAAGAAATTCAAGTACGACAAGAACGGCGTCATGATTGTTTCATCCGCTGATCTACAAGAACTTTCGGTAGTTAGCGTTCCGGCATTTGCCGACGCAATCATCGAACAAATCGCAGCCTCAGAACACGACCCAGAGGTCGTTGAAGAGGCAGACGAACCCCAACCCGACACAAGTCTCCAGGAGGAAACAATGTCACAAGAAACCCAAGTCGAAGCCTCCGCGCCCGACGCCATCCCAACATCACCAATCTTTGCTTCAGCCAAGAAAGACTTCATCATGCCTTCAGCAGCCGAGTACATCTCAGCCGCTTTCGTTGGCGGAGACCAATGGCGAGCAATGAGCGAAGGCATCCGTGCAGCTGCACCAAACGTCCTTACCTCAGACATCCCAGGCGTTCTTCCACTTCCAATCGTTCAGCCTGTCTACAACAACTTCATCGGTCGTCGTCCAGTTATTGACGCAATCGGTGCAAAGGCAATGCCACAAGGCGGAAAAGTATTCATTCGTCCAGAAGTAACAACACATACTTCAATCGGCAACCAGGCAACAGAAAACAACGCGCTCACCCAAGGCACTTTTGTGGTTACAGACAACCAAGTCACCAAGGCAACATACGGTGGATACGTCACGCTTTCCGAACAATCAATTGACTGGTCACAACCCGAGATCATCAGCCTTCTCCTTGACGACATGGGTCGCATCTACGCAAACGAAACCGACAACGTCGCAGCCGACAACTTGAAGACAGGTGCAACCACAACTCGTGCTTACACAGCAGCATCCGCAACTGATCCTTCATACTGGTCAGCATGGATTGCCGGAGCAGCATCAACCATCTTGAGCGCATCAAACGGAAACCTTCCAACGCACTTGTTCCTCAGCCCTGACTACTGGGCAGTCCTTCTCGGACTTGCGGACTCGTCAAAGCGTCCAATGTTCCCGCAGATTGGCCCAATGAACGCATTCGGCAACTTGACCCCAGGACAGCCAAACGGCGTTGCCTTCGGTCTCTCAGTTGTTGTTGATCGCAACTTCGCGGACAACACAATCATCGTTGGCGATGCATCTGGTTACGAAATCTTTGAACAGCAGAAGGGCGCACTCAGCATCGATGTTCCATCGACAATGAGTCGCACAATCGCATTCCGCGGTTACCTTGCAACGCTCATGATTGACTCAACCAAGTTCGTCAAAGCAGCAATGGCGTAAGCCAAAAAAAGACACGACAGGAACTGGACAATGGCTACTTACGATCTCGCGTTTCATACGCGCCTCGATGGGTATGCCGTTCTCCAGACTTTCGTTGAGACTGGCATACAAGTCGGGGACTCCGTAACAATCACAGGTGCAAGCCACGGATTCTCTGGAACGGCAACCATTGTTTCAGCAGAAGACTTTGAATTCATCGGAGTATCTGACGAGGGCGACCTCCAATTTGACTCCGATGTAATTCGTCTTTACCAGTTCATGTATGTCAACGCAGGCTCAGACTTCACCCGTTCAACCGCTACCGGTGCAGTCACTTTTACGCCGTCCGTTTCATGGATTAACGCAGCCGATGTCACCTCATGGTTGGGCATCGACGTTGCAACCGCTAACGACACGGCCTTCATCACAGTTTGCGTAAACGCCAGTAATAACTACATATTTCGGAAACGTCGCGAAGCCGGATACACCGATTCGCAATCCACGGTGCCAGGTGCCGACGTCAAACTCGGCACAATCATGTATGCAGCAACGCTTTATCGTGAGCGCGGATCAGCAGACTCCTTCGCCTCATTTGACTCAATGTCTTCAATCCCCATCCCCTCAACAATGGGACGCATCATGGCCCTCATCGGCTGCGGAAGACCACAGGTCGCGTAATGGCTGCAACAGGAATCCTTGTCGACGCAGTCAACGCAATCAAAACACAACTCACCGCTCTCGGTCTCAAACCCGTCACAGATCCCCGAAACGCGCGCCCAATGTCCGTCATGATTGAACTCCCTGTCATGACCTCATTCACATACAACGTCGGCGACTTTCGGATTCCCGTCCGAGTCTTGGCAGCTCCTCCAGGCAATCAAGACTCTGGCGACTATCTCATGTCAACCGTTGACACCATAATGAACTCGTCCATTGCAGTCACCGACGCCCGCCCAGGCAACGCGGTCTACGGTGGACAAGACATACCCACATACGATCTCACGGTGGCAATCGCCGTGCGTAGAAACTAAGGAGCCACCAATGGCAACAACAACATTCCTGTCAGGTGCAACCTGCAATATCACTCCAACTGGCGGATCAATAATTGACGTCAGTGATCAACTTTCAAAATGTGAAGTCATGCTTGGGTACGACATCCTTGACTCAACTTCGCTAGCAGATACAGGCCATCAGGGAACAAATGGTTTGCAGACCGTGTCGGTCAACCTTGACTTGTTTCTTTCGTATGGTGTCGGTGAAGTTGAAACACTTCTTAGCGCAATCGTTGCTGCGGGTTCATGCACAATTGTTGTGTCACCATCTGGAACATCAGAGACAACAAGTAATCCAGAATTTACGATTCTGAAGGCAACACTTTCCGCAGCTCCTGTCATCATGTCAACCGTTGGCACCCTTGCAGTAGCAAGTATTTCATTTGTTAACGGCACCTGGACACGAGACATCACACCGTAAATAACAAAAGAGGGAAACAATGAAAATCCAACTACAAGTAACACCAATAGACGGAGACCCGTATGAAGTCGAAACGAATCTTTTCGTTATCGTCGCATGGGAGCGCAAATTCAAGAAACAAGCATCAAGTCTTGCCAACGGAATTGGCGCGGAGGATCTTGCATTCTTTGCATTTGAATCTGCTCGAGCTGCGGGGATCACAACCCCGCTCGCTTTTGACGAGTTCATTAAGAAGACCAAGTCCATTGACGTCGTTGGGGCGGAACAAGCAGTCCCCACCGAGCCGGCAGTTTCCGCCGGTCATTAGCAGAACTACTCGTCGAGACCGGATACTGGCTTCCCGACATCCCATTCGATACAGAGGATCTCTTTACGGCATTCGATGTGATGAACGAAAAACAGAAAGCGCAACGGTCTAGACGATGACAACTAACACATCCATTGAAGTCGTTGGTCTCAAAGAGGCAATCCGTTCGCTGAACAAGGTTGAGCCTGGACTGCGCAAAGAGTTTGTTGCGCAAGCAACCGCCATTGCTCAACCCGCAATCCAAGAAGTTCAACGGGGCTACACAAAAGTTCCTCTTTCGGGGATGGCTCGCCAATGGCAGCAAAACGGAAAAAAGATATTCCCGTTCTCTGTGGCGCGCGCAATCTCAGGAGTCAAATTAAAAGTTGACGCTTCTCGAGAGGCAACTTCGCTGATCTACATCACGCAGACCAATGTCGCAGCTGCGGTCTTTGAAGCAGCGGGACGCGCCAACCCAAATAGCCTCGGTGATTCACTTGGCGACATTCGTCCAGGCACAACTCGAGTTCTTGGTCCGGCAGTCTTTCGCAAGCGCAAAGAAATTGAGCGTGAGATGTTAAGAGCGTCAATGGACGCAATCAAACTCGTTCAGAAAGAACTCGACTAATGGCACTTGCAATCCCAATCATCTCCACCTTTGACGGCAAAGGAGTCACATCTGCAATCAAGGAATTCAAAAATCTTGAAACCAATGGCGAGCGCGCGCATCTGGCAATCACAAAGGCAGCGCTTCCCGCAGCAGCTGCACTTGCTGGAATCACCGCAGGACTTGGACTGGCAGTCAAGGCAGCAGCCGAAGATGCAGCAGCACAACAAGCCCTTGCCAGTCAGATTCAACGCACCACAGGCGCAACCGACGCACAGATTGCAGCCAACGAAAACTGGATAGCGGTGCAGGGAAAATTGCTTGGAGTCACAGACGACGAACTTCGTCCGGCACTTGCAGGACTGATCCGCGCAACTGGCGACATCACCGAAGCACAAAAGGCAGCGGGTCTTGCAATGGACGTCGCAGCTGCAAAAGGCGTCTCACTTGAGACCGTGACAAAGACTCTTGAGAAGGCATACGGCGGAAACTTTACTGCGCTTGCAAAACTGTCCCCAGAACTCCGAGACATGATTAAGGCAGGGGCCTCACTTGACGAAGTAACTAAGGCAATGGCAGAGACCTTTGGTGGTGCAGCATCAGACGCAGCCAACACCGCAGCAGGCAAATTTGCCAGAATGAAAGTTGCCCTTGACGAAACAAAAGAGTCAATCGGCGCAGCTCTTCTTCCGGCAATCGAAGCCATCCTTCCAGTCCTTCTGAAGTTCTCCCAATGGGCATCAGATCATCCAGGAGTATTCCTTGCAATAGCAGCTGCCGTCACCGCCATTGCCGGAGCAATCGTGACGTACACCGCAGCAACTAAAATTGCAGTTGTCGCCAACGCACTCCTGGCGACCTCATTCACCGCGCTTCAAGTTGCTTCTGGACTTATTGTCTTCACCGCAATCATCGCTGGAATTGTTCTTTTGTATTCCCGCTTTTCTTGGTTCCGCGACGGAGTTAAAACATTTGTCAACGGCATATCTGATTATTTTGAGTTCATGGGCAATGCCTGGGTAAAAGCATCAAATATCGTTATTCGTGGAATTAACCTTCTGTCACCGTATAAAGACATTCCTTACATCAGCACAATTTCCATCGGTCACATGGGAGAAGGTGGCGCAGGTGGAGCGGCACCAACAACCCCACCCGCGTTTGTGGCACCGTTCACAGGTCTAACCGATACCTCTCCGTCCCCTGGAAAAGTCTCTAAAAGCCCCGCAGAGCCCCCAATGACCCCATACAAGTCCGAAGGTGACACTTCAGGAGGATTTGCCCAGGCAGGCATCGGCGGTATCGGCCCATTCAGCAACATCACAATCAACATGGACGCTGGACTTGTCTCGTCACCTGCCACAGTTGGTCAAGACATCATTGACGCCATCCTTGCAGCGCAGCGCAACTCAGGACAGGTCTTTGCACCGGCGGTCACTTTCTAATGACTGTCCCCACATACCAAGTCCTCGTCGGATTCCAAACGACCACAGGATTCGGTACACCCTTTCAACTTGACGACGCCGTTTACGGTCTACTTAACACAGGCACCCTTGGCGGTCTCGCATACGCAGACCTGACCTCGCTTGTTCTGTCGGTCAACATCAAGCGCGGACGCAACCGCCAACTTGACCAGTTCAACGCAGGAACCGCACAAGTCGTCTTTAACAACAACTCCCGCATCCTTGACCCGCTCAACACGTCCTCGATCTACTACCCGTTTGTCTTGCCTCGCTCGCCAATCATCATTTACGCCAACGGGACGCCCATCTACACAGGCTTCGTTGAGGATTGGGACTTGGATTACCAGAACGCCAACCAGGGCAGAATGTTCGCTCGATGCGTTGACACCTTCGGAACTCTGGCAAATCAGCAACTCAACGCCTTCACCCCGTCGGCACAAACTTCAGGCTTGCGCGTAGACGCCGTTCTAGACCGTCCAGAGGTCGCTTACCAAGGTGCAAGGTCTATTGGTACAGGGTCGTCTACTCTCGGGGCTTACGCGGTCTCTCAGGACACAAACGTCCTCAACTATCTTCAGCAGGTCAACACCTCCGAGCAGGGGTACCTCTACACGGCAGCCGACGGAACTCTAACCTTCAAGGGGAGGTCAAGCGTTCTCAACCCTGTGTCGGGCGCGTCGTTTACCACCAATGGCACAGGCATCCCATACATGAGCCTTGTCAACCAGTACGGATCGGAACTGCTCTACAACTACATCGTGACCCAATCGCCCGCAGGAGCTGCACAAACAAACTCTGACGCAAACTCAATTGCGTTGTACCAGGCGCAAAACTACAACCTTCTTAGTTTGCTCAACTCAACTACAACCGAAGTCAACGGTCTCGGCGCGTACCTTCTCGGCAAATACCGCAACCCCGTTCTTCGCTTCACAGGCGTTTCGTGCGAACTTGCAGCACTTACCTCCGCGCAATGGTCAACCATTTTTGCCATTGACCTGACCTCAATCGTCACCGTTCAAAAGGATTACTCCACCGGTACACCCACATCAGAATCGCAGACCCTGATCACTTCAGGAATTGAACACCGAATCGTTCCAGGGTCTCACATTGTTTCGTACACTTTTGAGAGTACGGACGGCAACCAATACCTCACCCTTAACGATGCAATCTTCGGAACGCTCGACAACAACCTTCTCAGTTTCTAAAGGAGACAAATATGGCAAGCAACACAACCTTCGTATCAGGAGCAATCCTGACGGCTGCACAGATGAATAACCTTCCCTGGGGCTGGCAAGACTACGTCGAAGTCACAGCAAATCAGACAGGCATAGCGTCTGGCGCAGTTCGTGACTTGACAGGTCTAACAATTACAAAAACGTTTGTTGCAAACCGCAAAATTAAAATTAGCGCAAAATGCCAGTTCACAGTCGGGGCAAATGCCTGCAACGTCAACCTTTTAATTCAAGAAGGCGCAACGGTGCTTGCATCTCAGGAACTGTATGCGGTATCCAGTTCACCACAAGGTCGAGTTGCCTCTGTAATTATTACGCCAAGCGCAGGCAGTCATACATACAAACTGACAGTCTCATTTGGTGACAACGCAAACAACCTTCTTGCAGCGTCAGCGACAAACCCGTCCTTCATTCTTGTTGAAGACATGGGTAGCGCGTAATGCGAAAAAGCCTGATTCTATTGGTTATTTGTGCATCGTTAACTGCTTGCTCAGACCGTGAACGCCTCAACTGCCCACCAACAAAAAACAAAGCAATCTCGAGCGTTACAGCATCATCAACACCCGAAACTACAACCGCACCCCGATACGCAACAGGAGCCAAATGCCGATGAAACCAGACAACAGACACAGCAACGAAGAAATCAAAGCACGCATCGTCATGATTGTGGCAATCGGGCTAACGCTCTCTTTTGTGGGTTCAGTGTTCACAATTTTGTACGGATTGCTATTTGTTACACAGCCTGAGAAAATGGCCGAACTAGACGCGGCTCAAATATCGGTGCTTAGCAGTATGTTGCTCACCTTGTCTGGTGGCCTCATTGGCTTGCTTGCTGGTAACGGCCTTAAAGATAAGCCCAAAGACCCACCAGTATGACCAACCGCGTTTACCCTTACTACCCATCTTGGGACGGCAAAGGCACACAGCCTGTCACGGCAAAACTTGTTGAACTTTGCGCAAAGCGTTGGGGTACTAAGTCGCTGGGCACATACGCCAACCGCCCGATGCGCAACAACGCAGGACTCTCCGTTCATGCCACTGGATACGCAGCTGACATTCAATACAAAGACGAAGCGCAAGCGCGAGAAATGTGGGATTGGTTTCTTGCCAACTCAAAAGCCCTTGGACTGTGCGAACTGCATTGGTACGCGTACGGCGAGTACGGGGCGGGTTACCGTTGCTCGAGGGGCGAAGGTAAGACAGGCGTCAAGATCTACACCGCCGACGACAACGCAGGCTCGTATCAAGGCAACCCCAATTGGCTTCATTTTGAGATGACCAAGATGTCAGCAGAGGCATTTGAAGCCGCATGGCGGGCATTGCCCAAGCCGTAAATCGCCCGAAGAAGTCACCCTCTTCGCGCTAGACCTCGGGACTGACTGTGTTTCCCTCATTGGTTCCGAGGTCGAATCCGCCACCCAGACGCTTGCTTGTGTTACAACATCAAGACACGTCTAGCGAAGGGAAACGCAATGACCGATACACAATTCATCTACAGTTTCATAATGGGATGGGTCGGATGCTGGCTCTGGATGAAAATGATGGCAAACCGTTGATACTTCCAACCTGGGGTTATTACCCGTTATGGTCTAAGGACAAACTAACGCTCGTCCAGATCTTCACAGATCCGGCAACAGAAGAGATTGTCAAAGTCACAGTCGCCACAAGGCGCGCTCCCTGGATGACTTTCGCTTCGATTACAGAAGTAGAACAGGTTGATTAAGAGAATCATGGCAATCGCCCTCATCACCGCAACATTCACCGCAACCCCCGCATCAGCAGCTGCACAATCTTGTCCGCAATGGGAACCGCTTCTCCGCAAACATTTTCCCGCAAAGGTCGTGCCAACGCTCTCGAGGATTATGTACCGCGAATCTCGCTGCAATCCAAAAAGCACATCGCCAGTCCGCAAAAGCACCGGACGCCCCGATGTTGGACTCATGCAAATTCAAGGCTCCTGGGCAACTGTGACACGGGCAGTCTGTAAGACACCCAATGTAATCCGTTCATTACAGGAACCGTCGTGTAATGTTCGGGTCGCCCGATACCTCTACGACAATGGAGGTCTCGGGCATTGGAAAGCGACCTCAGGGTCGTAACGAAAGATGAGGGAAACATCATGGAATTAACAACCGACGAAATCATTGCGCGACTGATGAATTTGTCAGTCAAACTTGACGGGGAGATGCGCTTCGACGAAGGGTCAACCATCAGTCAGGCAATCGCCCTGATTATGACTATGCGCAACGCTGCCGAACGGATGCGTCATCCGAGCATGAGCAACAATGACGAACTCAAAGCCGTCATTGAATGGATCACGGAGCCGAAATGAGCATTGAAGACTATGAACCAGTTGCCAGTCGCCTTGCGCGCTTCTGGGAAAAGCATCCCGAAGGACGAGTCATCACAAAACTGTTGACATTTGAAGGTGACCGAGTAATCGTCCAGGCCGACATCTATGTCGACAGAGAAGACGACCGCCCCGTTGCAACCGACTTTGCAGAAGAGTTGCGCGGCTCAAACAATGTCAACAAAACATCGCACATAGAAAACGCATGTACTTCGGCCATTGGACGCGCATTGGCTGACTGTGACTTTGCATCAAGCACGGACTGGACAAAACGCCCCTCGAGAGAGGAAATGTCAAAAGTTGACAGAATGACGTCACGACCCACGGAAGGCGGGACAATCACCGAGTCGTCAAACCTTGCGTCAGAGAAACAACAAAACATGATCCGCGCGGTCTGTAAGTCAATGGGCAAAGTTCCACCGGCAAACCTTCAAGGCATGACCAAGCGCGAAGCGTCTGCATACATTGACACCCTTAAAAGCGCACCCGCACCGCAAGAAGAACCCGAGGAGGCGTTCTAATGGATTACCTGATTAAACAATTACGGGAAGTTTATGTCAACGACAATTTGTGGGATATGTGTCGTGCAGCTGCCGACAAACTTGAATACTTGCAACACAAATGCGACCATCTTGAAGCGGAAGTAATCCGTCTAGAAAGGCTCAGCCAATGATTCCTGTACTTGTTAACGCCGACAAATGGCCAACTTGGTATGTGTGGATTGTTCTTATTGCCTTTGTTGCCCTTGGCGCTTACATGGCTTGGGACGAAAGGAACTAAATGGTTGACCTGCTTACCTTGATTATCATGTGCGTAAGTTTGTTCATGTGCGGATTCCTCTTGGGAAAAGAACAATGACCGTCTCAGAAAAAATATTCCAAGACCAAGTCATCAAACTTGCACGAATGCAACAATGGCTTGTCTTCCACGCTTCGCCGTCATCGCCGCGTCCAGGGGTATGGCGGTCAGACGGCAACGGCTTCCCAGACCTTGTCCTCGTCTCAACATGTGTCCCATCTCGAGGCGTCATCTTCTGCGAACTGAAAGCAGCCGAAGGAAAACTCAGCGCGGAACAAGAAAAGTACGCACGATGCCTGATAAACGCAGGAATTGAATACCACCTTTGGCGACCTCGAGACCTTGACGCAATAGCAGCTCGACTCGGTCGGCAAGGCAAAGTCCAATGAAAGAGCTTGTACGGATCAGCCTCACCAAAGACGAGATGCGTCTCGCCTGCACCGGAGGCATTGAGCACCGACTAGACGCCATGTTTAGCGGTCAACCCCCCAGAGACAAAACCCCATACCACTTGCAACGATGGTGGCAGTCCCACATCACAGGCTCAATCGCTGAAGTCGCCGTGTCAAAACTTCTCGGCGTTGAATGGCAATGGGAACGCAACGCAAACGGATTTGACGTCCTCGAGTACCAAGTCAGAGCAACAGAGAACGCAGACTCAACCCTTGTAGTCCGAGCCCGTGACGACCCGAGCCACAACTTCATCTTCGCAAAGGTGCGAGAGAACCGAGTCCTCATCCAAGGATGGATTACAGGCCACGAAGTCATTGCATACGACCAACCCATTCACGGCGACTGCTGGACAATCAAGGACTACCGCCTGTACCCAATCACAGACCTTCCAGAGTTTCCGCAGCTGCTCCCCGACGGAATCATCATGTTCAAACCAAGAACACCAGGACTCGGAACAGTCGTATGATCGTCGTCGCCTGGTACATCCTCCTGATAAGTATCGGGCTAGCAATCCTCCAGGGGATTCGCAAGGACTAACATGCCAACACAATCTAGAGACGCAGGCCGACATCATCAGTTGCAGATGGTTCGCAGAATACGAGGGAACTCGGGTAGAGCAGTCTGCCTTCGAGCGACTGTGCAGCGTCCAAACGTCATAAATGAGAATGGTGACCGTCCACATGTCAAACATCCGGCAGCCAGAGATACTTACTCGAAATGCGGGGGGCGAGCACACCACCGAACCGAACACAACGAAAGAGAGCAAGACCCCTCGGGGGGTCGCGCTAGCAGGGGGCAACCATGAGCAAGAGAACAAGTGATCCAGAGTTCAGACGCAGACGAGCAGAACTACTCGAAGGCAATCCTCTCTGCCATTGGGGATGTGGGAAACCCGCCACCGAAGCAGACCACCTCATCCCATACGACCTCGTTGGAGACGACACCCCGCTAGTTCCAAGTTGTAAGAGTTGCAATGCACGTCGAGGGGCTGAACACATCAACGGCAAACGAACCGCACAAGCACACGCAAGAGCAGAACACCTCGGACTAGACCCAACGACAAAACCAAAAAAAACAAAAGAAACAAAACTTTTTTTGAAAACAGAAAAAATAACGCC
>Ga0209297_1001433_pt1 | contig 13883 bp, 17 predicted proteins | sample S_130805_MF_Meta_FD_187322 | JGI IMG/M metagenome (GOLD analysis project Ga0209297, IMG submission 187322) | Freshwater microbial communities from Lake Simoncouche, Canada to study carbon cycling - S_130805_MF_MetaG (SPAdes) (version 2) | ecosystem: Environmental > Aquatic > Freshwater > Lake ... | reverse complement strand
CTCATATTAAATTGTTTTAGTTTTCATTATTTCAACCGAATCGTCCCTTTTATCTTTTAAGATTCCACATATTTCATATTCTTCCCGTTCTTCAAAAATAACAATCAACGCTTCAATTATCTCAATATACAACTGTAAATCACTATCGTAAGATACTATAGTACAAGTATTATTATAATCATTTAAAATGTCATTGTCAACTGCAACCATAAAATTTGTTATCATTGATAACTCATCCTCATCGTAGTTTCCCACGTGTAAAACTCTGGTTGCTTGTAATAAAAAATTAATTGTCATATCCATATTATAAATATTACCACTCATTTCATCTTATCTAATATTCTAAAACACTCTAAAAACCCATCTATCTCTGTTTCTTCTCTTGTTGGTTTTGAATTTTGTGTTGGTCCGAATATAACACCATTATGTAGTGAGATAGAAAACACCCATTGATTTGGGTTATACATTTCCAATGTTAAATAAAGACCCTCCTTATCAAAAAATTGATATAACTTTTTTGTGTCATAAAACTCAAGTGTATTAAGGCTTAATAACCCCACATTTGGGAACATAACTTCAGCAAATCTCTTAAATGATTTAGGGAACAAATATTCAATACTATACCAATCCATATTAATCTAATTATAAGAAAAATTATTGTATTTCGTATGTAAAAAGATGATTTTTTTGATTTTGATTAAAAACTATATAATTATCATTATTTACAATGAATATAATTGAATATTATTACAACGATGACAATAGAATGTTACACGTTGAGTTTTCAACCAACCAAGACGGGGATGGTTCTTATAGAGTATTAGAACTCATATTGGAAGATGTTATGTTTTATTCACCAAGTATAATACATGAGGATGATACCTATAATATGGACGAAAATGATATTATTGAGTTAATTGAACAATATTTATTAGATAATGATTTACCCGAAGAACTAAGTTTGTAATATTTATACGTATGGGATTTTTAGATGACGATAAAAAAGAGAAGTTAAACACGTTTGTGAAGTTTGTAAAGGATCAGTTGGAACTTAAAACTATTCCTACCATATCTATACAAAATGGAAGAAACGGTCTTAAAACGACTGCAAACTACGATTACAACAAAGAAAACAAGGTTGTTAAGGTTAACGCCAAAAATAGAGCGTTGGTTGATGTAATGAGAAGTATTGCTCATGAACTTGTACACCACAAACAATATGAACAAGGAAGATTAAAAGTTCAACCACCTGATATTGGGGGTGAAATTGAGGATGAAGCAAATGCAAAGGCAGGACAATACATTAAAATGTTTGCCAAAGAAAATCCTGAAATCTACGAAGAGTAATTAATTTCGTTTAAAAATTAACGTAACAAATACCGTAACCGCCTTTTCTCTAACCCCATTCTTTAAATAAATGTCACTACTTATATTTGGACCGGTTAATTCCATTATTCTAGAATAACCCGCTCCAAATTTATCTGTTATAAATGTATAATTTGTAGTCACACCGTTATTTCCATTTGAAATTTCCATAGATGTATATATGTTATTATAATTTATGTTCGGTAAATATGGTTTTGGAAAACGAGCATCAACCCCAATATCATTTATATCGTCAATTCCTAATGGAAAATAAAAAGCACCTGTAGGGCCATTAAAATCCCAAGTTGTAACATTTTTAATAAATCTCCTATCTATCGACGTTTGTTGATAATTTTGTTTCATTAAAACATTACCCGACACAAAAGATTGAGCCCCAAAATTATTAATACAAATTGTATCATTTTCAATAATTTCAAGTCTACCCAAAGATTGGACTCTAGTTACATAATAATTACTAAAATACCATTTTCCTGCAACGGATGGAGGAGTTATACTAGTTTCATTTCCCACATACTTCTCACACCCAAAAAGAAGAATTAATGATATAAATAAAGATATTTTTCTCATATATTGATATTTTGGACAAAAATAGGTATTTTATTGGGATATCCAACCTAATTTCAGACATTTTTTTGGATATTTATACACTATGAACTTGTACTTTACTAAAAAACAGATATTATCCCTATCAGAACAGGATGCAACGGCTGACCCTACGGCTCAAGCCCCTACTGCAGGTACATCCTCAAAACAGGCGGGTGGTCAAGGGTATCCAGAGGTCGGAAAATGGGAAAGTGGGATAGAAAGAGGTCCTGCAAATCAAGTCGGAGTGACAAAATGGGCAGATGTTGTTGGGTCTAAATTAAAAAGAGGTAAAGCAAATCAACTTAAGTAATATTTATATATAATGATTGATTTAAAATTATCTATTAATGGTCTTTATTTGTATAACGAAGAGAAGATATATTTCGTAAATGAAAGTAAATCTTACGATTTAGATGACGTATCTTTTAATCAATGGGTGGATATTTTTAAAGAAAACACGTTATTCGCATTAAAAAATAATCTTTTAGAAATTAAAGAATTATATTCTTTTAACAGAAAGATGGTTTACCAATTAACTGAATCTTTTTCATATGATGAAAGAACTAAAACTCTTTTTGAATATGAACACAAATTTGGTAATAATTTATTAGTTGAGGATACTCTTTTATTGGAAAATATTTTCACCGATTCGTGGGATTGGGTTAAAAATAAATTTTCAGAGATGGGTAGTTGGGCAGTAACGTTAGGTAAGAATTTAGCGACGTGTACAACAGGTGGAGGATGTTCACCATTTTTTAAACAGTTTAGAGAATTATTATTTAATCCTGTTTCAGTTGGTGTTCAGGTTTTTATATCTGTGGCATTTCCTGGTGTAGGTAATTTAGGAATGGGATTTGTATGGGGAATTATGGCGATGTATGATGGGTATTTATTAGCAACAGACTATGAAAATTTTAGTTGGTTGAATTTAATTGTAGATATTTTAGGTGTGGTTTTTGCCGGTGTGGGAATGGCCGCCGCAGCTAGACAATCACTTGGTGGAGCTAGTGGTATGGCAGCAATGGCTGGAAAGTCATTAGATGACGTTATGGTATCATTAAGTAAAAATCCAAAAATGGCATCCATTTTAAAAGGTTTAGGAGATGGGTTAAAATCGTTATTAATAAAACTAAAACCAATTTCAGATTTTATGTTGAATAAAATGGGGTTTAAATGGATAGGAAGGGCATTTAAAGCAATTGAAAATGCGGTAACAAAATTAATCACTAAAATATTTCCAAACGCAAATCCAAAATACGCAATTGCAGGTGGTCAAGGTGTAAGAGCTGGTTCCGAAATGGGTGCGATTAATACCGTTGGACATGGTATTGGTAAATTAAAATCCGTAGAATTGGAGAAATCGGTTATAGATGCGAATAAAAAAATAAAACCAAATTATAGTGATATTAAATGGTAAAATAAAATAATGAATATGAAAGAAAATTTAATAAATAAAATCAAATTAATGATGTTTTATGATATGGGTAAAACATTAATTGAAAATAAAAAAGTTAACAATTTAGTTAATGAAGAGGAACTCAATGAAATTGAACCTGTATCGGTTGTGGATGCGGGAGCAACATTAAAAAACCTTGGTAAAGGTGGTAAAAGTATTGCACAAGATATTGTGTCTACAATGTCAAGAGGTGGTAAAGAAGGTGAAGCTATACATATAATTGGTAAAAATAATAATTTGATACCTGTTAAAGATGGTAATGAATTATTAAAAGCACTTAAAGCTGGAACAATTGATGCTGTTAATTTAGGTAGAGTTAATAAAGGAATATTAAAAAGTGGTGCAGTTACCGATATAACTATATTAAAAAATATTGCGTCAGATGTGGTATATGAAACCGGTTTTGTGGCAAAATATGGTAAAGATTATCTTAAAAATGGTGAAAATTCTGCGAGAAAATTATTACAGGACAATGGTTATACAAGAAACGCAATTGATGAAATGATTAAAAAAATGAAATCTGATGCGAATTATGGTGCAGATGTTGCGGCATTAGAAAAGGGAGTTGCAAAGGCTAAAAAGGGTGCGAAAAAGGATAAAGCAATAATTAAAAAACAAAAAGCAGATATTCTAACAAAAGACGAAAAGATTAAAGAACTTGAAAATCTTGTGGCGAATCCGACGACTACGACGAAAGGTGAAGCAATACCTACAATCAGTAATCAAGTAACTAATAATTTTGGTACTATAACTAAGGAATCAGCAGCAGAAACTAACGCGGCAGTTAATGGTGCTAAAAATATTGCACCAGAAGTTAAAGCCACCGCAAATGAGGCATCAACGGTTGTTAAAGAAATGAAACCAAGTAGATGGGAAAGATGGAAAGCATGGGCAAAAAAGAATCCAAAATCATCTAAAGCACTTATCTTTTTAGGTTTAAGTTTAACAGGATGGGCATTATATAAAATGTTTAGTTCAAATGATAGAAAAGATGAAGTTAAAAAAACATTATTTGCAAACTGTGCTGGTGATTTATTAGATACCCAAAATTCACAAATTTTATCAATGGAAGATGGTAGTCCCGTAATAGGTGTGTCACCAACTGGTAATAAGGAATATGATTCTAAAAAAGGTCTTAAATTTTTTAGTAATAATAGAGTTTTTACTGGTGACAACACAATGAGAGGAACGTGGGGATGTAAAGGTAGTACAATTGGCGTACAATCGGAACAAACTGGTTTACTTGGTACAGATTTAGGTATTAATGCATTAACTAAAATGGCACAAAATAAAGCAATTAATAAAGCTGATAATGTTGGAAACATTCTAAATAAAATAAACATTACTTGGGACACCAATTCAAGTGGAGGTGGTAAAGACAATAGTGGTGGAGGTGGAGGAACTCAAACTACAATCCCAACTGAATTAAAAGATGTTGACGGTGTTAAAAAATTCCAAACTTGGTTGGATTCTAAACATGGTGGTTGGCATACTAAATACGGTACATTAAATGACAACACACTTAAAGGATGGGGAAAATATGGTCCAAATACAACAAAGGCGTGGAGTCAATATAAAGATGAATATTTAAACGGGTCAACTGCAAGTGGAACTGAAACACCAAATCCAAGTGCTGAAGTTGATGTAACAAAACCATCAGGTATTCCTGGAAGTCCTGATATGGTTGGAAAAAGTGGATTGAATTTAGATGTTAATAGAATTAAAGTTACAAATCAAGATGTTAGTAAAGAATTAAATAAAGAAATACAACCTTCTAATACTGAATTGACTGACAGAGAAAAAGAGATTTTAAGTAATGTTAAAAATAGAGGAGTGGATAAGGTATATAAGGGCGGTACATTAACACCCGAAGAACAACAATGGTTATCAAAATACTATGGTGGTGTAATTAAAAAAATTAAAAATGAAAAGGGTTACGGACAAAAAACGGTAATTGATGTTCCTAAAAAAGATGACACATCAAAAGAACCATTAAGTGAAGAAAATATTATTAAAAAAATAGTTTCAAAAAACTTGAAGTCATTAATTAAATAACATATTTATATAAGAGTTTATGGTTTGGTCGCCATGAACGATAATATAATAACGAAAAGGAGGTATTCTTAATCTCGACAGAGGGTCTTCGGACCTTTTGTTGTTTTATAGAAAAACCCATCCGAAGATGGGTTTAAGTGTGGAGACGAGCGGGGTCGAACCGCTGTCTTTCCTGCTCAACAATAAATGACTACACGTTTATTCAATTGGTTCTCAATTGACAAATAGAAGGTTAATATCAGGAAACCATCAATACTGTCCCTAACTGGATTTTCATGAGCCGTCAAGTTTGCTCCAACACTCTAAGTGGTATTACACTGTAAGGACTTCTGTTCCAAGGTTATATGTCCGTCGACCCGTGCGTAGAGGCTAATTTAATTAGGCTGCTACTTTAGAAGTTGCAAGAACACCTGCAATTTCCATTGTGTTGTAAACGTTGTCGTTTAATTTTCTTCACCGTGGATTAAAGTCATAGATGAATTCTGACTACGTGCCATTTACTCCTGATACCTGAAATCAAATCCAAGGCGTCCCCAGTAAATAGAATACAAATATAGATAAAAAAGGGTTAAAAAACTAATTTTAACCCTGAATAACCTATATGTTAGAAAAAAATTACTTAGTAGTAGTTTTCTTTGCTTTTGGAGCTTTGTCGGTTACTTTTTTAACTTTAGCTTTAACTTCCGCTACTTTCTCTTTTACAACTTTAACTTCAGCAATAACCTCAGTTTCTAATTGTTGTAATTCTACTGCCTTTTCAGCCATTGTTCCAGCACCTAAAAGTTTCTTAATTAAATCAATAATTTTCTTCATAAAATTTGTTTTATATAAATATATCAAAAATGACTAAATTGTCAAGGGTAACCGTTTTTCAAATAACGCCTCAAATAGTAGTTTATTCTTTTCCCATTGTTTATTGGTCATACCCACTGATTTATGGGTGACTCCAAATTTGGTTGTTAAACCAATCTTAACTCCTTCAAATTGGTTCTCAACACAGAACGAAATGTCGTAGAAATGGAACCCTTTGAACTCTTCGTTAAATTCCTTCTTTAGGAGACTTTTACGGACCATAAAGAATAAACCATCCACAATTACAACATCTTTAAGAACGTCATTAAATACCCCCTTAGAATAGTGATTTACGTGTCTTTTACCCTCATGGATATGACCAACCACACCAAACATATTCTCACGGTTTTGCCACCACATTCCACTTGTTAATTTATCCGTTCCAGCAATACCAATAATTCCATATTCGGAATGTTTTTCAAATAACTTAACAATTTTAGGTGTCATATTTGAGGTCTCCAAAATAAGGTCATCGTGCATGAAAACGACGATGTCGTTAACACTCTCTTTTAACCCTTTGTTATAGACTTGTGTTAAAGACATTTCACCGTCATTTTCATACATCAATATTTCTGTATTTGGATGGGAAAACATTCTCTTTACGTGGTCGTAATAGGTTGAATCTATTTTTCTTGTGGATATAACTACACTTACAACTTCATTATTCTTCAACATATATCGCTTGTATTTTATTGTTAATTTCTACCAAATCTATTACGATTGGTTTATTAGTTGGTTCATAAGCTGCGGTACATATTGAAGCATTTACAAACAAGGTTTTTTTACCATATTCAATACCGTAACCTTCGTGAATATGTCCAAATACATTTACTAATGGATTTATTTCACCAATTCTGTTTATTAAACATTCACATCCAACGTGTGTGTTAGGTTGTCTCCAGTTATTAACTAAATCACCATATCCATTTGGTGGACTATGTGTAATTAATACATCCGTATCCTCAGGAATCATATTCCACTTTTCTTGTAATTCAGTTCCTAATCTTGGTAAGTTAAACGCCCAATCATAAAACCAAGGTTGCCAAGGACTACCATAAAATTTGATGGGTCTTGAGAACTCTGGAGTTTCAATGGTAAATGAACTATCTTCCAAATAGGTTATGTCAGATTGGGATAAATTCTCAGGTGACATTAAATGACTTAACCATTTATAATCACCTTTATAAGATGATTTATTAATCCTTTCAAAACAATAATCATGATTTCCCGATATGAATATTTTAGCGTCCCAACCACCTAAGTTTTGAAACCAATCAATGAAATCTTTAACATCTTTTTCACCACCTTTATTAGAAATATCACCAGCATGGATTAACACATCACCTTTTGGTAAAGGATGTTCCATCTCATGATGAAGGCTGTGGGTATCTGATATACAAACTATTCTCATTTTTTATTAATTATATAATCATACATTCTATCCGCAACAACAAGATGTGATAATTCATTAAAGTGCCAATCACCTAATGGATATATTTCACCAGGTTTACTAAACCAATATTCGGGATGGACATACATCCAATCTTTCCAATTTAAATCGTTATTTGGTGACGTTATAATATTTTTAACTCCTTCAATATTTTTCGGATAATCAATTAACCATGTGTAAACATTATATCCGATATGTTGTAAATTACTTATAATTTTTTTCCAAATTAATTGATTATGTTCAAAAATTTCATTAGGTTCTTTAACAATATCAATTGTGTCCTCGTTTATAAATTTTTCTATAAAATCAGTTGTTATGAATTTATTTTTAAATTCCATAATTGTAATTCGAGTAAAAAAACTAGGATTAATTATGATGACATCATTCTTATCCCATTTCATCATATCTAAATTTATTAAGTAATTAATGTAGTTTAACCCAACACCAGATAAACTTCTAGTGACACACTCCATACCCATTTTTTTAGATAAATGTGTTCCCCAATAATCTGAGGTTAAATTTCTAAAAGATTCATCGTTAGTTGGGTACACTTCTGGATTTTTAGGGTCCTCAATTTGAAACGGTTCACTAAAACTACAACCATATACCCACAATTTATTCATAAAACAAATATACAAATAATTTTCGAATATGCATAAAAAAAGTCAGAATTTCTTCTGACTGATTTTGTATAGGCCGTATGGTTTTACATACATTCACCACCACTTTGTTTTTCTAAACAAAGAAAATAAAACTCTGAGAATACAAGTTTTAACAATCGACTTAGGAACATTATTTGTTTCTTTCCTTTTCCACGAACTTTTGATTCGTACCGATTAATGACGGTCAATTAGATTAACCAATCCTAAAGTCATCAGATACTCTTTTATTACTTATTACTCAACAAATCTGCCGACCTGTTTCAACCTTGCGGGTTTAGAGAACTTTCTTAAAAATCATATTGGGATTGAGTCCCTTTATGGCCGTGAACCTCTCACGACTAAGTAGTCACCTGTCTCCAATGACTGACGAACACTTTTTCTTTTTATGTATGATTTTTATACCAAAATAAAAATTTAGTTTTCCGAATTGGGAAAGTAGTGGTTCGTCACCTAGCCAAGTTATCTTTTGAACAACTCGATACTAAACTACTCTCTGAAGTGTCCCCACCTCCATATTTTTGGTTTCCTTCGAGATTAAACCCTTGGTAGGATTTAGTCAAGGACACTAACAGCACCACCTGTTTTTTGTCATACCTTCCATCTTACGACGCTACGGTTTTAAGACCACCATTGTATTGAATTACGCAATTGTATAATTGGATAACTATACTTCTCACATTTATTCTATGGATTATTCTTATTGGTGTTCCCACCTCAACCAAACAACTCGGATTGCTTGGTCATCTAACCATTTCGCTACGGAGTTACCCTCACTACTTCAGGTCAAACGATATTCCACTTGTCTACTCGAGATCCATTACTGAATCCGCAACTTGCCCCAACCAAGGGTTTGTCACTTTATCCCACTTTCATGGTTTATTTTATTGACTATAGACGGCCAATATTTTTATTCAAAGAACTTTATCTTTTGGGTTATTTACCCTTCTTTTACAAAGATAAGAAATGTTTTCTAATATTCCAAATTATTTTGAAACTTTTTTAGATTTTTTTTCTTTTGATTTGTTAGAAGTAACAACTTCTGTTGATTCACTTACAGTTTCTTCTTTTGGTGAACCTTTCCACTCTGTTTTAGGTACATACTTCCATTGGTTTCCTGCCATTTGGTTAGCTTGTGTATCAGATACTCTGATGATGTTTCCTGTTTTTGTATTTTTTAAGCACTTCATAGTTTCCTCCATGTTTTAATTAATATAATATACACATTTAAATTTGTAAAACAAAATAATCAATAGGGACAGTTCCTTCACTTCTGTCTTGTCTCTCCGTATCAGTCAGCACTATTGACATTCGATGGATGAAAAACATCTATTCTCCTTGCGGTCTTCCATCGTAGACCCATATCTTATAAAACTCTTTTATTTTGTCTAATTCTTACTTCCTCAGCTTCTTTATACCAACGAATCCAAGTTAATGAAACGTCAATGGGGGCCAACACCCAAGCCATTACTAAAACCATTATAGAATCTAGTTCTGGTGAACCACCTGTAGGGTCATTACTATACCTATGATTTAAATTTTTAAACAATTGGTAGAAACAATAAATCACACAAATAACATAATATCCAACTAACATAATTTCTGATTTTTACAAAAATACAATAAAAATATCACAAATACAAATTATTTGTAAAATCCGTTATCGATAAAGCCTTATCGTCTATTAAATAATCATAATGTAACTTACCCATAACAAGACCATGATGTTTAATACCCCATTTTTTTAAGCTATCTAAAGTGATGACATATAATGAGTTATAAACTTTAACTAAATCCCCATTAAATTGCCCCATACCTCTAGCGGTATATATATAAATAGTATTCCCATCATCATAAAGTTTATTTACTTTATCTATCATCTCATTAATTGGATGACAATGGTTATACTTGTCGGGACCTAAATGTTCGACATTTTTATCTCTATAACATAAAGTATCATCTAAATCAAATGCATATATTTTAGACATAACTTAGTAGTTGTTTTAATTTTTTCTTTAATTCACTTTTTATGTAATTATCAATATGTTCAATATCCAAATATATGGAATTGATTTTTAATTTGCCATAGTTATAATGACCACAAATCGATATTAAATTTTCTTTATTTGTAATATCAAAATCATTGTTTACCCATTTTTTCCATTTACCTGACTCTAAACAAACATTATAGAAATCGTCAATTTCTGAATCGGTCATTAAATCTAAAAAAATCTGTGTTTCTATCTGTGCAAATTCGGGCCCAATGTTTAATGAATCCAACCCATTATCGAATCTGATTTCAATTTCTTCTTTACTAAGGTAATCACCATTATGTTCTTTAGACCTCTTACCAAATTTTTTACAAACTTCGTTCATTAATCTTAATTTTTCAAGATTAAATGTTCCCGTGTTTTTTCTATTAACTAAATCTAAACCGACTCCCGATTGAATACAAATATATTCTATGTTTTTAAATTGCACTGGAGTTAATTCAATCTTTAATTCATTTATAAGTTCAACTAACTCTTTTACATTAAAAGGTCTTAACGCCTCTTCCGTACCAATTTCATATTTCATATTTGGATTTAAATTATGAATATAGTTGATGCTATTAACTGTTTCCTTAAACCCATCTTCAAAAAATGGGTAGTGTTTCCATGGGTCAATGTGAATGATGTTGGTATATTTGGAATCGGCATTAAATGATTCATACAAATTGTTATCACTTTGACCAATTCCACTATGATCTCTCTCAATAATAATACCTGATTTCTTCCTTACATATTGATAAAACGTTTCAGTATTCCATTCATTAACATACCCACCGTTGTAATCAATTTGTCTTAAGCTTGGTAATAAACCTAATAAAGGTGAATCCATTTCAATGACACTATCAACAATGTTTTTAGACATTGGACATATAAAATATCTAACTCTACTCATAATCTTTTCCAGTGTATAATTTAAATTGCTCTAATGCTTGATATTTGAATATTTCTTTTCCTGTTTCAGTAAATGGTCTTCCGTCAATTATTATATTTTTTTTAGATGTGATTTCTATTGGTGTTGCGTTTATAAAATATTGATTTTCAACCTCATCAATACTATCTACGTCATTTCTTCTATATATAACATAACCAATTTTTAACATATCAAAAGTAAATTGTATTGATTTACTAAATCCACCATCACCAATTATACTTACAAATTTTAAATCCTTATTTTTAAAATATTCATAAACACCGATGTAATCGGTATTATAACCCCATAATAAATCATCTTTTAATAATACAGTATTTGCAGCACCAATAGATTTAACCGATTCTGAAAGAACATCGAGATATGGTACAACTTCCATTTTTAATGGCATACTTAATGCAAACCCCGAAAAACCAAGATGTTTAACTGACCCAATTGTTTTTTTTATATCTATTGAATAGAAAGATTTATAAATTGCATCAATTTTATGTTTTTTAAATCCTTTATTAAAAAATTCGCACCCATTATTACCTGGATTATTAGAAAATGAACCGTATATTTTAGTGTCTTTATTTATCATAATTGGATAACATTTCTATCGATTTAAACCATAACATTTTACCAAATTTACCGTCATGTAATGGTGACATATTAAGAAAAATTAATCCTGAAATGAATTTAATCTTTTTCAAATCAAATCCATTATCAATAACCCATTTTTCGTATATTGTTTTAAACTTAATTAAATTTTCCGATATTGGGTAGGAATAATTAATTGAATATGAACCTTCATTATATGTTATTAAATTCTCATTTTTCATTAGATTATACGGTATGAGTAAACCACCATAAAATTTAGATAAATCATAATATAAATCACCAAAATCCACCGAATCACCAAAACTATCTCTCCAATCAATGTAATAATATTTGTCTTCATTTTTATTATAGACTATATTATCAAAATGTAAATCACCATGAAATAGATTATAAAAAGGATTGTTATCAAGTTGTTGGAAATCGATAGTTTCAAGTACTGATTTCATAGATGGTAATTTAATACCGTTAATTTCATGCTCTAAGTTATAATAATCTGAATGATACTTTGGTAAAAATAAATTAATTCTTTTATTTGTTTTATCTATATAGAATTTACGTATATCATCAACATTACCTTTAGTTGTAATTTTAATTTTCTCCTCAAAAACCCTTAAGAAATTTTTAAATAGGAATAAATCATCTAACTCATATAGAGTATCTCCTTCAATCCAATCATAATAAATGAAATCATCGGTAAAACCAAAATTATTAGGTATGTTATGACCTAAATGTTTTGCCCTAATGATTCTCCTTTTGAGTATTTCGGTATCGGGAGTGAACTTTAAAAAAATATTATTATCTTTGTATGTTATCTCACTCACATCTTTTTTCAAAGATAATGGGTTGTCATTAAAATATTCTTTAGCTTTTTCCAAATCATCTAAGTTTCCGGTGTCCAACCACTTTAATTTTTTTATTTTAAATGTTGGATAGTTTTTTGGATTTTCAAACGCAGAAACTAATTCATTATTTTTTATGTTACTTTGTAGTTCACTCCAAAATGTTTCATAATTAAAAATTGAACCTAACCCAATGAACGCCAAATCGTATCCATCTATATTCTTATCCATAAATGAAATGATATCATCATCATTATTGACATTGATAGTTGAATATTTTTCAGGAAAAGATGTTGGCGAAACACCTAACCAATTACCATCTATGTGTGGTAAAGGTGAATCTATTAAACAATCTCCCATTATAAAATAGAATGGTTTTTGTAAATGTTTAGAACACATTAATGCACTATAACCAGGACCTGTTGTTTCCGAATCATATTTATCTATTTCCACAAATGTAAATTTGTGTTTAGGATGAGTTATTTCACAATATTTCTTTATGGAATCTCCTTTATAACCTAAAGCAATGACAAAATCATATGTGTTTGGAAATTTATCAATTATATGTGAAATGATTGCTTTATTATTAATTGGTAATAATGCTTTATTAATATTTTTTGTTAGGTTTTTTAATCTTGTACCTAATCCAGCACATAAAATTAAAACCGCCGGATTTTTATGTTCACCTTCAATTTTACCGTCACCTCTACTAAATTCGTCATCAATTCGAATAACATCATTAACTTCGGGTGTTGAAACCTCCTGCATAATTAAATCAGTTAATGCAATCACTCTATGTTTTTTAGGTGGACTAACATTAAAATAATCATTTGGACCCATTATTTTTTTCTCGATAATCCCTTCATCATTTTCTAACCAAACTTCCGCTTGACCCGAAATAATATAATTTGTCTCTTTTTTATATATATGATATTGGTAGGATGTTTTGTATCCTGCATTTATATAAATTCTTTTATAACAATAAGAATCGTTCAATTCTATCCATTCTTCTTTACCCCAAG
>Ga0209297_1001432_pt1 | contig 13893 bp, 18 predicted proteins | sample S_130805_MF_Meta_FD_187322 | JGI IMG/M metagenome (GOLD analysis project Ga0209297, IMG submission 187322) | Freshwater microbial communities from Lake Simoncouche, Canada to study carbon cycling - S_130805_MF_MetaG (SPAdes) (version 2) | ecosystem: Environmental > Aquatic > Freshwater > Lake ... | reverse complement strand
CGGTGTAGTGTTAAGTGCATTCTTTTGGCGTCGTTTTAAAAATAAAGAAAATATCACGTTCTTCGATCCTAATGAAGTTCCAGATCTTTATGAAGCATTTTATAAAGATACTGCACTGTTTGAAGAACTATACCTAAAATACGAAAGAAGCACAAAACTTCGTAAAAAAACAATGAGTGCCGAAGAAGTATTCAAGGGCGGAATACTTAAAGAGCGCACTGACACTGGCCGAATTTATCTCGTAAATATCGACAATGTTATTAATCAAGGACCATTTGATCCTTACTATCACACAATTTATCAAAGTAACTTGTGTTTAGAAATTTTGCTCCCTACGAAACCATTTAAACGATTAGACGATCCAGCCGGACGTATAGCGTTATGCACGCTGGGGTCTATAAACTGGGGAGCATTTAGAAACCCAGAAGATATGCGCAGAGCATGTCGCATTTTACATCGTAGCTTAAACAACATCTTAGATTACCAAGATTTCTTGTCAATTCAGAGTAGATTAAGCAACGAAGAAATCCGACCATTAGGAATCGGTGTTACTAACTTAGCTTACTGGCATGCAAAACGAAACTTTAGATATGGAGAGTCAGACGCACTAGCCGAAGTTAAAAGCTGGATAGAACATCAAACTTTCTACTTAACAGAAATGTCAGTTGAACTAGCTAAAGAACGAGGTGCTTGCATAGATAGTGCTAAAACACGTTACGGACAAGGTATCTTTCCATGGGAACTACGTGCAGAAGGTGTTAATGAACTTGCTGATTTTACACCAGAGTTACCGTGGGAACCATTACGTGCTGATATGTTACAATATGGAGTACGCAATGCCACAGTAGGTGCTATTGCACCAGTTGAAAGCTCTAGTGTAGTAATTAACTCTACTAACGGTATTGCTATGCCTATGCAGTTAATTCAAACTAAAGAATCAAAATCAGGTTCATTAACACAAGTTGTACCCGAGTACCATAAATTGAAAAACAAATATCAGCTCATGTGGGACCAGACAGATTGTGTAGGTTATTTGAAAACTGCTGCTGTGTTAGCTGCATATATCGATCAAAGCATTTCAACAGATACTGCGTACAATCCGGCACACTTTCCGGATAGAAAAGTTCCTACAACTTTAATAGCAACGAATTTAATGCTAGGTTTAAAATGGGGCTTGAAGACCTTCTATTACTCATTAGTAAACAAGAAAGGCAGCAAAGACGTCGATGAAGTAGATTTACCTAGTGCAGTTGTTGATGATGAAGAAGAAGATTGTCCGGGGTGCAAGTTATGAGCTATAGTTTCATTAAACAATTCATTACCGAAGGTAGACCGGCATCTTTAAAAATAGATACGCTACCATACAGTATGGATGAGTTAAGTCCTGCTATATCAAAAGCAACATTAGATTATCATTATGAGCATCTTGCTAAAACATACGCAAAGCGTTTTAATGCAGGTGAAGGTGATCCTGTGTTTAATGAAGCAGGTGTATTTTTACACAACATATTATTCCAACAGTATCAAGAGTCAACTGGCAAACTAAACAAGCCAGTTGGCAAAGTTTTAGAATTAATTGAAACACATTATAAAACTTTTGATAAGTTTAAAGAAGACTTTTTAAAAGTAGCAATGGGCATACAAGGCAGCGGTTGGGTTTATCTTGCTAAAGATGGCAAGATTAAAACAATAACTAACCATGCTATTAAAAAAGACATTGTAGTTTTAGTTGACTGGTGGGAACATGCGTGGGCGTTAGACTATCAAACAGATAAGAAAAAGTATTTAGAAAATCAGTGGAAAATAATAAACTGGGAACATATAAATGAGTCAAGCGCAATATAATTTAGAGACAAAAACAGATTACCTAAGTCGTAAAATGTTCCTTGATCCTGCAGGACCTGTGACTATACAACGATTTGAAGAAGTTAGGTATCCAAAGATTCAAAAGTTCGAGCAAACTGCTCGTGGATTCTTTTGGACACCTGAAGAAATTAGCCTTGCAAAAGATGCTAATGATTTTAAGGATGCAAGTGATGCAGTTAAACACATCTTTACAAGTAACTTGTTAAGACAAACTGCATTAGATAGTTTACAAGGACGTGGACCTACACAGGTATTCACTCCAGTAGTAAGTGTACCAGAAGCCGAAACGCTAATGTTTAATTGGGGATTTTTTGAATCAAATATTCACAGTCGTAGTTATAGTCATATTATTCGTAATATCTATAATGTTCCAAAAGATGTGTTTAACACGATTCATGATACTCAAGAAATCGTTAATATGGCTGCTAGTGTAGGTAAGTACTACGATGAGTTACACATGTTAAATTGTAAAAAAGAAGTAGGATTAGAAGTAACTGTAAAAGATCATGTTAAAGCAGTTTGGATGGCATTACACGCTAGCTATGCGCTAGAAGCATTCCGTTTCATGGTGTCATTTGCAACTAGTTTAGCTATGGTTGAGAACAGAATATTTATCGGTAACGGAAATATTATTTCGCTGATTTTACAGGACGAGTTGTTGCACAAAGATTGGACTGCATATTTAATTAATCAAAACGCTAAAGATGATCCACGTTTTGCAGAAGCCAAAGCAGAATGTGAGCAAGAAGTTTATAACCTATACTTAGATGTCATACGTGAAGAAAAGGAATGGGCAGACTACTTGTTTATGAAAGGACCAGTTATCGGTCTTAATGCAAACATCTTAAAAGAGTTTGTCGATTACACTGCAGTACACGCACTTAAAGAAGTCGGAATTAAGTACCAAGGCACTGCTCCTAAAACTACACCTATACCGTGGTTTAACAAACATACCGATCCTAGTAAAAAACAAACTGCATTGCAAGAAAGTGAAAGTGTAAACTACGTATTAGGAATAATGAGTGGTGATCTCGATTATGATGCACTACCTAGTATATAAGAGAAAATTATGACAACAGTGATATGGTCAAAAGACCAATGTCCGCATTGTGTTCAAGCAAAGAGCTTGTTACAAATGAGAAACATCACATTTGAAGAAAGAAACATTTCAAATGGCGGGTGGACAAAAGAACAATTATTAGAAGAAGTACCTAGAGCAAGAACATTACCGCAAATTAAGATCGATGGAAATTATATCGGCGGGTTTTCAGAATTACAACAATATTTAAAGGATACAAAATGATTATAGATAAAGGTGTGTCAGTTGGCGAGGTAGTTACAATTAAACTTACTTCAGGTGAAGAATTAATTGCAAGCTTAGTTGAAGAAACTGACAAATACATTAAAGTTTCAAGACCTCGAGTGCTTACTGCAGCACAAGGTGGTATTGGTATGGCTCCGTACTTGTTTACAGTCGATCAAGATAAAACTATTAAACTAGCAGCGTCAACAGTAGTAGTATTAGAAGCAACTGAAAAAGAATCTGCAAGTTCGTATACAAAAGCCACTACCGGAATTATCATATAATGCCCGGTGTGTCAAGAGTTACCCAAGACACTGCAGGTGGTCAAATCACTGGTAATTTAGCACCTACTGTATTTGTTGATAATAAACCAATTGCTGTAAAAAATGCAACTATTGCAAGTCATGGTAATTCTCCTCACAATGCAGCAAAAATGTCAGGAAGTAGCTCAAGTGTGTATGCAAACGGGATTCTAGTATGTCGTGCAGGTGATGCCGCAACATGCAGTCATCTAGCAACAGGAAGTACCGATGTATTTGCAGGTTGACATACACATACAAAAGTAGTATAATTATACAAATAGGAGAATATCCTATTAACATAGTAGTTAATTAACAATTTCTGTTATGTTTTACTCAAAAATATATAGTTTTGTGCTATATATATTATCGTTTCGTAAGAAACTAAGATAGTTGGGTTAACTCTGTATATTAACCCTGCGAGTCTTGGCCAATGAAGGAACCCGAAAGTTGGGAAGCCATGCTCGCCTACGCAATTACATGTGACAGATGTTTTTGCCGATGGAGAAACGCCAGTGACAAAGGGTTTAGCAACCTTGGTAGTTATCTCCCTTAATGTAATGTGCTGCTTATGCAGGGCACACCAAGTGAAAGGAGAAAAAATGAAATATTCACTTTTAACACTGATCATGTCGATCAGTATCGCATTATCACCAGTAGCTCGTGCTAAAGAACAAATTGTTCACACCGAAGCTACTACAAAGAAAAACGTTCTGACTAAACATGAAACACAGTCAAATATGAAACCTGTACACAAAGTAGCGAAACATAAAAGCAAGCATCGCCACCGCAAGCATCATGCAATTGCACCGGTTGGTCCTTTAAACGGTATTGCAAGCTGGTACGGTTATGAATCAGGTCCTAGATATCGTCGTAGACCAAAAACTGCAAGTGGTGAATATTTTAGTCCACAGCAATTTACAGCAGCGCATAAGTCGTTGCCATTTGGTACTATGGTTACTGTAACTAATTTAGAGAATCATAAATCAGTTATTGTTAAAATTAATGACAGAGGACCATTTGTGTTTAATCGTATTATCGATTTGTCAAAAGCAGCAGCAAGAGCAATTGGCATTACAGGTATTCAAAAAGTAAAGTTAACGGTTGTTAGTTAGATAATAAATACTAACTATGAAGCAATCGTTAGCAAGTGATTACGCCATATCATATTTGGCATTACTCAGTGGATTATCAATATCTGCTGTCGCTGTCTATTATTCAGTTATAGGACTTGTTAGCATATTTTCTGCATCAGCAGGTCCTATAATGATCATGGGTGTTGCCCTAGAGGTAAGCAAGTTGATTGCTACTGTATGGCTTAAACGACATTGGTCAAATGCACCAAAAATAATGATTGCGTATTTAACTACAGCAGTAGTTGTATTAATGTTAATCACTTCAATGGGTATCTTTGGATATCTTTCAAAAGCACACTTGGATCAAGCAGTTCCATCAGGAGCAATCATTGACAAAGTTGCACTCTTCGATGAAAAAATCAAAACCCAAAAAGACACAATTGAGTTGTCTCGTAAAGCCATTGCACAATTAGACAGTGCAGTCGATCAAACAATGTCACGATCTACTAGTGAGAAAGGTGCAAACAAAGCCGTGCAAATTAGAAAATTACAAGCTAAAGAAAGAAGTGAGTTGCAGCACGACATTGCTACTGCCCAAAAAGAAACTGCAATACTTAATGATCAACGTGCGCCAGTGGCTGCCGAATTAAGAAAAGTCGAAGCAGAGGTAGGTCCAATTAAATACATTGCTGCTTTAATATACGGTGATTCTTTAGATTCAAATGTATTAGAACGTGCAGTGCGATGGATGATAATTTTAATCGTTTCAGTGTTTGATCCTATGGCTATTATGCTGTTATTAGCTTGCCAACATAGTTTTCGAGAAATCAGTAAAAAGCAAAGAGTTGAAGAATTATTTGCAGGAATACAAGAAAATGAAAACTTTACATATGAAAAAGCATACGAAGAATTTGTGCTGCCTACCCAAAAAGTAGAAGCAGACCGAAAATTAGACAAAGCTGTAAAAGAAGCAATTGTTGATACATTTGCACACGGAAAGCAATTTCCGGACGAACCTGAACAAGGTCAACAATTTACCAGAACTGACTACACACCGTCAAGAGATTTTATTTTCAACGGCAGTCAATGGGTAAGTGCCGAGCAATACCTACAACCTAAATAAGAAGGACTTATGAACCTAGGAAAAATTACTGTAATTACCCCACCTGATCAACTTTTTAACTTGAACATTAGCTACTTGTTAATTAACCCTTCGCAGCACGTTTCCAAACAATTCCAAACAATATTAAGTCAGACAGATGAAGATGTAAACGTATTCATCTACGACACCAACGAAAATGATATTGGATGGTTATTAGGTGTTGCACATCAAGTTGATATTAAAATCGTTGACGTAGATAATTGCACACCTACCACTAAAGCGTTTGTTACATTTTTATTAGCACATCCTAATACATATTATATAACAAATGACGAACTAACTCCGTATAGTTTAATTTCAAAAAACAGAATTTACGATTTAGATGAGATCGTAAAACAAATATTACAAGACGAGGATGATGATAATGCAGAAGACTAACACTGGTGTAAGTATGCGCGAAAGCGAAAACATAAACCAAGTTCTTCGAAGATTTAAACGAAAAGTTGAAGATTCAGGAAAGCTAGATGATTTACGTAAAAAGGAATATTACGAAAAACCAACTACAAAACGTAAACGCGAAGCAGGTGCTGCAAGAGCACGTCATCGTAAAAAACTAGCGAAAGAAGCGTTACCTGTAAAACACGGACGTTAACCTTTCACAACCCTGATTAATCTTTTGTTTAGCATGCAATAAATACAGCATGACTATTCAAAAGATTAAATCAGGACGCATCACTACTTTAGTAGCCGATGAATACATCGGCGAAGCTGGGATTATTTTTTACAATCAAGAAATTGGCGATCTAAGATTATCCGACGGGGTTACTATCGGAGGTATCCCTATCAATACTGGCTCAGGCGGAGGTGGTGGCGGTAATGCTACTATTATTGTTTCTGCAACTGCACCGACTGGTGTTGCAACCGGAACATTATGGTGGAATTCGTCCACTGGTGTATTAAACATTAGATACGGCGGCGGGTGGCAAATTGCATCTACTACTCCTGGACCAAAAGGAGATACTGGTGCAACCGGACCTGCAGGTGCGAATGGTACTTCTATCGTTATTAAAGGTTCCGTTTCGGCTGTTAACCTATTACCTACTTCCGGAACTCTCGGTGATTTATATGTCATTACTTCTACAGGCGACGGATACTTTTGGAATGAAACATCATGGCAAAGTATTGGTACATTCCGTGGTCCTAAAGGCGATACAGGTGCAACCGGACCACAAGGACCACAAGGTCCTGCAGGTCAAGACGGGTCTGCATCCGGCGCTGTTCGTTATGATATTAATAATCAAAATTTATCTACACAAGAAAAATTAAATGCTACTACAAATTTAGGATTAGCAACTGTTGCATCAACTGGAAATTATACCGATTTAAGTAATATCCCAATTGTTACAATTAGAACATTTAATATTTTAAATGACTTTATTGGTCCTATTCTAGGTACTGCGTTGTTTGTTCCAGTATCTGCAGTTACAATTACTGTTATTCAATTAACTGTCGGATTAACACAAACTAACGATTTAACAATTGGACTATATAAAAATAATATACTATTAGATTATTATACAGTGCCATCTGGAGAAGTTTCAATAACATATTCTAATTTAAATTTTTCCCTTACTACATCAGATCGTATTACGATTAATGTAATTTCCGGATCAGGTACACATCTTAGTGTTGCATTGATGCACTCATACAGCTAAATACACTATAATTCCTGTATTATTCAATTCCAGGATACAATTTAAACTTAAGGAGTTTCACATGGCAATTTCTGCTACATATATTGCACAGTCAACTATTCAAATTTCATTAAACAATACCACTGGTGCTGGCGAGAGTGGCTTAACTAAATTTTTAACATTTGCTAACACTGTAGCAGATGCAATTACAGGGACTGGCCCATCAGGAACTGGACCTCTTGGCGGGGTTACATTTTCAGTAGCTTCTGGTGTAACTGCGCAAACTACTTTGACGTACACATATGCAGACGGATCAACTAATCCATCAACACGCACAGGGTGGACATTGTTTGATTCATTTTGGGGTAACTTAGACGGATCAGTCGGTGTTAACAATACTTCATCTCCAATCTATACACAAGTATTCCGTGCAGTTAATGAAGACGGAACTACCGCTAAAAACATTATCTTAAGATATAATATCAAAGCACAAGAAATTAATACTACTACATGCCAATACTGGGATACACAGTCAAACTACGATAATAATATTACATCAGGCACGCTACATGTTCCAACATTTGAAGCATGGACATATCAAGATTGTGCTCCAGTATCATATAACTTATCTGCATGCGATTTTATCATTATGGTGTCACCTCATTGGTGTATATTACATTCATATGCACTTAACGAACCGTCAATGTGGGCAGGTGTAGTAGAAATAGCTCGTGAAGATATTATCGATACAGTTGCAAATAAAAACGTATGCTGGGGATGGATAAGTTCAACATTATGGTGTTTAGGAGCGGCTGCACTGACTACTAGACCGTTAAGCCAATCGGCGACAACTACTGATTATCCTCTTATTTCTATGCCGCTTACTAAACGTTCATTAAGTGGTGTTTATGCTGCATGCGCCTGGGGTGCAGACTACGGTGTAACTGCATATCCAACATGGTTAGGTCCAGCAACTCCGGGCGGTTCATTTATATATTATCTCGGAACTGGTGGTAAATTTGCTACAACAAACTGGGATCAATCAAGACGTTTAACTATGCCAATTAGACCGATTGAAAACTTTTCTGGTGTTACAACTAACTATGGTCAAATTTATGGTCTAAAAGTGCTTGCACCAGTTGGCCAAAATATGAACAAAGTAAACATTGCAGTTGATCAAGAAGGTAATTCATCAGTAACTGCATCAGAACGCGGACATTGGTTACTTAACTGTCACTGGAAATCTTACGATACTACTAGCTGGTTATCAAATACTAATACTACTATCGGTACTACAACTTACGCAACTTCTGAAAAAATCTTAGGCATGGTTTCAGTTGGTACTGTAATCTATGCATACGGTTTAACAAAAATTATGAAAATTGACGCAGCTAACGGATATTTATGTACTGATATTTCAACACAAACTACTCCGGGCTATACTGATATTAAATATGACGGTGATAGATATGTGTATGTTTCTGCATCAACTGCAACACTTGGATTGCAAAAAATTGATATAGCATCAAATACTGTTGTTTCTACTTACACTGCAACTGCAATTGCGTGTATATCAATTAGTGGTGCGTATATTTGCAGTGCATCAGTAACTTCAGCTACTCAGCCAGTATTTTACTTGTTTGTAAGACAAAGTTCAACTGGCGCTGCTACTGCACTAGGAACTCCTACAACTCTTACAACAACATCAGCATTAGGTGAAGCTGGAATATGCAGAGATATAATTTGTGATTTTGACGGGAACTTCTGGGCAGCACCAGTAATTGCTACAACTGCATCAAACTTTAGGTTAATTAAAATTGACAAAGCTGGGTCTGCTGCTACTATCCCAACTTGGACTGGTAATGTGTATCCAGCTGTAATTTCTACTGGAGTGGCACTATGTATGGTTGACGGTAATACCTTAATGATATACGGTACTCCGACTGCGGCAGGTGTAATGCAATACGTTCAATTAAACCCAAGAACACTTACAGTAGTCGCTACCGGTGCAACTGTTGGTTCAACATCAGCTGGCGGTAATACTGCAAACTCATCGTTTAGTGTTGTTAAAATCCAAGGAAATTTACTTATATTACCTAAAAACGGTTCATTAATTGCGAATGCTGGATTTATTCAACCACTTGGTAGAAACGTAATTTCAACCGTAGCTACTATAAGCACATTAATAATTCCATTATTAGGTGCTGATATCGGAACTGCGCATGGGGCAACTACCGCCGATACATTATTGTGGGACGGTACTAGATTGTTCATTAATACTGAGTCAGCAGGTCTAAGAGTATTTACTAACTTTAACGGCGGTACTGTAAACGGCGGAAACCCATTACTTGCAACAGTGCTTGGACAAGTGGCTATTCCTGCGTAAGTAAATGGCATGGACTCCAAACTCGTTTACAACGTTAGCATCGCGAACAGTTACTTTTTCTAATGCTAACAATAATGTAACATTAACTAATCATGGCTTCAATAATGGAGCCATGATTAAATTTAAGACAATAACAACCACAACTGGTATTTCAATCGATACCTTTTATTATGTTATTAATAGCCAAACTAATACATTTCAAGTATCGTCTAATGGCGCTAATACCCTAACTTTATCCAATGACGGTACAGGAACTTTATATGTGTTATGCTCAGCACTTAGCAAACTAACTGCAATTACGTTTAGACGATTAAAAATTGAGTTACCATTTAGAAAGTTTTCAGCAATTAACACTATTGATAATATCACAATCTTAAAACAATACATTACTAAAACGACTTTATTTTTTCCGTTTAGATTTTATAGTGGTTTAAATGCTATAAAATCAAGCTCTTTAAATTTAGTTTCGACTGGTTATTCATCTATAGAACAGTATGCTATTCCTTCAAATTTAAATAAACTATTTTTTAGCGGTATTAATACAGTTAGTTTGAACTCATTCGAATACGGTATTAAATTTAATGTATTTAGAAAATTGTCATCATTAAAAACCTTAACATTAAATTCATTTGAATATGGTATAAAATTCAATGTATTTAGAAAGTTCTCACCAATTAATAATTTAAAAACATTAACAATAAAGTATTCAACTGCATTTGTTGACAGATCTGTTTATACAAAATATACAGTTAGTGCCCTTAATAATGTAAAAACATTAACAATGAAATACTCAACTGCATTTGTTAGTAACACCGTTGGAACCAAATATACATTTGTTAGTTTAAAATTAATTCGTACTAGCAGCACGGTTACAAAATTAACCAATATAACAAATGAATTGTTTAGTAAAATAAAATATAGTGGATTAAAAACATTAAATACCGGAACAACTTCTATAAAATTAACCGATATAACAAATGAGTTGTTTAGTAAAATAAAGTATAGCGGAATTAATACAGTTAAGAATATTACAATGTTTTATTCATCGGTATTTGCAGATAATTCAGTAACTACTAAATTTACATTTGCTGGGTTAAAAACTATAATTACAAGTAGTACAACTAACAGATTAACTGATATAACAAATGAGTTATTTAGTAAAATAAAATTTAGTGGGATTAATAATATAATTACAGGTAGTACACCTAAAAGATTAACCGATATAACAAATGAGTTGTTTAGTAAAATAAAGTATAGCGGAATTAATACAGTTAAGAATATTACAGTATATTACTCTAATCGTATTATTGATACTAAATTTACATTTGCTGGATTGAGCAGTATGATTGCAGGTAGTACAACTAAAAGATTAACCAATATAACAAATGAGCTGTTTAGTAAAATAAAGTATAGCGGAATTAATACAGTTAAGAATATTACAGTATATTACTCTAATCGTATTATTGATACTAAATTTACATTTGCTAGTTTAAATACGATGTTTGTAAAAACATTTTCATTAAAAACTTGGAAGGAAGTAATGTCTGACCAAGTAACAAAAATTATACAATTTTGGAGTTAAATATGAGATATCAAGAAGCACAAGAAAAAATGCCAAATGCATTGTTCTTTTATGACGGTGTAACACAAGAAGAAGTAGATAACATTACTGTTTCTAAATTTGAAATTGAACGTGAAGAAACCCCAGGAATATACACTGTAGGAACTACACTCGAAGTCGAAGCACTAGCAGAAAAAAGACTAGTACAATCAGTTAACATGAAATTTGGTTGATTTTTATACTGCGAATCATTGACAGCCATTAGTGTTTCTGTTATAGTGTAGCTTTACATTAACAGAGAATCTAATGGCATTAACTGATATTATGATCGACCTTGAAACACTAGCAACATCTTCAAATGCTGCTGTCCTTTCAATAGGTGCAGTTAAGTTCGATCCGTTTGGTGAAGAACTCAAATCTCCAGATATGGAGTCCTTTTATATACGTGTAGATCTAGATAGCTGCAATGAACTAGATTTAGAGGTACACGATTCAACTATTGAGTGGTGGGCAAAACAAAGTCCAGAAGCACAAGACGAAGCATTTAACCCAGAAGGTAGAGTTACAGTACAAGATGCATTTAACCAATTGTACAAATTTTGCTGGGGTGCAACTCGAGTTTGGTCAAACGGATCAGGCTTTGACATTGTTATTTGCGAAAATATTTTCAAAAAAATTAATAAAAAAATTCCTTGGGACTTTTGGCAAGTGCGAGATGTACGCACTGCATTTGATCTAGGGATCGATCCAAAACGACCACCAATTACTGCACACCATGCATTAGAAGATGCCTGGAATCAAGCAGTTGGCATTCAGCATGTATACCGAGCGTTACGTGATATTCACGGAGTTAACGCATTTACAAAAATCAAGTAATATGAAAACACAAACAGAAGAAATATTGCATATATTGCAGGAAGAATGTGCCGAAGTATCACAAGTCATTTCAAAAATTTTTAGATTTGGATTTACCTCAAAATGGCAAGGGGTTACTAATACTAAAAAACTTGAAGAAGAACTAGGTGATGTTGTTGCAATGATACAGTTGCTAGTCGAACATGATATTGTTAAACAAGAATGCATCAATGCTGCAGCAGCTAAGAAACGAATTAAACTTCAAACCTGGTCAACTATTTTTACTCCAGAGGAAAATCTATGATACAAAAAGTTTCATTTAGATCTATGAACAATGGCGTCGAATCGCGCAATAAACTTATGGTCTATGACTTTTCAAAACAAGAAAGAGGCATTACTCAATTGCTAGTTAATTTGGCTGCGCATGAATCACTGAGAGGTAACCACGTAGTGTTTCTCAGCCTAGAAATGCATGAAGCAGCAATTAGAAACCGTTTCAATGATGCAAATTCAAACGTTGAAAACATTCACATTATCGAAAGTTTAATTAGTGTAGCAGTTAAATCTACACATGAAATTTATAATGGCGAAATGGTGCCATACTTATTCGAAGTTTACAAAGGTGTCGAAACTGCAGTTAACCCAGATATCCTTGTTATCGACTGTGCTGACTTTTTAGTCGGAACAGATATAATTAACAAACTTATAAACTTTGCAGATAAAGAGAACATTAACATTTATACTGCAATCCGTAACAAAAGCAAATTACCCAACGTATGGGAGGATTAATGATTAATTCACGAAAACTAATAAAATATTCATCACAAGATCATGCAGTATACTTGTTTATTACCGATTTAGACCGCAAACTACGTGCAGTGCGGGCTACTAGACTTGATCGTGTATTAACTGTAGTAATGTACGATAAAATAAAAGAAAATAAAGGCTTGTTTAGTCCTAGACAATACAAGCCAAATAGAGAGCCTGGCGTTGATTGGTATTATCAGCCATCTGTTGCTACTTGGTTTACTGAACCGATGATGGTTAAACTAGTAGACGAACTTGACGAATACGGTTACAGTCTGCGAGTCGATGTACATGATTCGACACAATTTAACCACGCATTTAAACTAACCATTACTTGGTAAAAAACCTACTATGAAAAAAGAATTAGAAAAAGAACTTGATAAGCATTTACAAGGCACACTTACTGACAAGCAGTGGAAATACTTTAAGGATTTGTGTAAACATCAACAACTTGCATTAGACGAATCTGCAATCGAGCGTGGCTCGTCATTTATAAATGCACGGTTTTGGTTTGATATCGGATGGCGTGCAAAGAAAGTTATCAAGTCACGTAAAAAAGAAGCTGCCAAAATCTAAATAAATTTTTATCTCAAAGATAAATAAAAACGTATTAAATGCCAATAGGGTTTAGTACACGGACACGGTGTCCAAATTACTCGCTTAAATATATAGGAGAAATACAATGAGCAAAATTATCGGAATCGACTTAGGTACAACAAATTCATGCGTAGCAATTTTAGAAAATGGAATTGCAAAAGTAATCGAAAACGCAGAAGGTACTCGCACAACACCCTCAATCATCGCATACACTGACACCGAAATTTTAGTTGGTGCAGCAGCAAAACGTCAATCAGTAACAAATCCAAAAAACACATTATATGCTGTTAAGCGTCTTATCGGTCGTAAATTTGATGAGTCAGCTGTACAGAAAGATATTGACTTAA
>Ga0209297_1001430_pt1 | contig 13903 bp, 11 predicted proteins | sample S_130805_MF_Meta_FD_187322 | JGI IMG/M metagenome (GOLD analysis project Ga0209297, IMG submission 187322) | Freshwater microbial communities from Lake Simoncouche, Canada to study carbon cycling - S_130805_MF_MetaG (SPAdes) (version 2) | ecosystem: Environmental > Aquatic > Freshwater > Lake ... | reverse complement strand
ACCTCAAGAGCGCGACCACGTGTGGGATCGCGGCGGATAAAGCCCTTCTTCTCGAGGGCTTCGAGCTGATACTTCACGCTGGCTGGGGAGGTGAGGCCGGCGGCATGGCCGATTTCGCGCATTGAAGGCGGGTAGCCATTGGTCTCCACGGCATCTTTGATGGCGGAGAGGATCTTGAGTTGGCGGGAGGTCAGGCCATGCTCATCGGCAGGGCCATCGGGAAGCTCGGTAACAGGGTTTTTGCTCATACGGCAAGGGTAGAGGAAAATCCGAGAATATTCAAACATCTGTTCGAATTTGGCTTGCATATGTCGGTGGTCTAGGGTTTACTTGCCTTATCGAACAAGTGTTCGAATGTTGGAAGATCGAAGGAGCAAGCCATGAGCGCAATCTCGCTACAGAGTAATGGTTTACAGGGCAATGATTTTGGCCTATTACGTGCGACCAATCCGTCTGGCCTTACCCGCCATGGTCGCCTAGCTAGATTCGCTGTGGTCCTCTCTCTATCTGTTCTTCTCGGTGCCGTCTTCAGTATGAAGGCTGGGGCAGGCAGCAGCGCTGCCCACGTTGCCCACTCCTATGTGGTCGTTGTTGTAGCACCAGGGGAGAGCCTCTGGTCGATCGCAGCTGATGCTGCCGGTCGTGGCGATGTCCGCTCCATGGTCGATGAGATCATCTCCGTTAACTCCTTAGCCATTCCCGATGTTCAGGTCGGTCAGAAGCTGCGCGTTCCATCGCTTTAATAGCCAAATTCTTAAGTATTCTGCCGCGTTTCACAGGGTTAGCACAGGGTTTTACGCTTTCCTAATCAAATGAAAACTACCTCTCGCACTCTTGCTGCCATGAGCGGCATCACCTTTCTCTCCCTTCTTCTTACCTTCTCACTTCTGGGAGGTAGCGCTGATGCGGCCACAAAGAGCCCAGCGCCGAAACCCGTTGCGAGTAAAGCTCCAGTGAAGGCGCCGGCAAAGGCGACAAGTGCGGCAAAGCCAGTAGTGACAAAAGCACCGGCCATGCCAAGTCGTGCAGCAAATGGTGCAGGAAATGGCCGCGGCGGATTTGCAAATCGATTTGGAACATTAACAACTGCGCAACGCGCATGCCTTACTAAAAAGGGAATCACTCTTCCATCACCTCGCCCAAGTGGTGCGGCACGACCAACTGGCGCACCAGCTGCTGGCGCCAATGGCGGCGGATTTGGTGGAGCGAGAATGTCACTTGACCCAGTGAAATTAACCGCTGCCTACAAAGCGTGCAAGATTGCACTTCCCGCCGGGGGCTTTCCATCACCTGGTGCTGGACGCGGTGGAGCTGGAAACTTTGATCCAACAAAACTTGCAGCATTTCAAAAGTGCATGACTGATGTTGGTATCGCAAGCACAGGTGGAATGGGTGGATTTGATCAATCTGATCCCGACACTGCGGTAGCGCTTATTAAGTGCCAAAAGCAAACTGGATTTACATTGCCCACTCGTGGTGGCGGTAACGCACCCGGCCAAGGTTGATCATGTTTAAAAAGCGCAATGTCATTCTCAATTCGCTCTTAGTGCTCGTACTTCTAGTCGGCGGTTTCTTCGGTTACCGCACGCTTTATCCTGCAGCCGCTCCTGTCTCGGTGCGAACTGCTACAGCAACAATTCAAGATGTCACTCAATCAGTAAGCGCTAGTGGTGCAGTGCAAACCGCCACCGACATCGGCCTTACATTTGGCGGAACGGGAATTGTTCGCGTCCTTAAAGTCAAAGTAGGAGATCAAGTTCGAGCTGGCCAACTTTTAGCAGCTATCGATGACCGCTCCTACAAGCTCGCACTCTTGCAGGCCGAACAGAGCCAAGCCAATGCGATCAATGCAGTAACGAACGCGAATGCGGCGCTCGCCAAACTCACTGCTGGCCCTTCAGATGCGACAAAAGCCTTGCAGGCAAAGCAATTAGATGCGGCTCAGACCACCATTGACAATGCAAATACTGCGTATACAAATGCTCAGGCTGCGACAAAAGCAACCGACGCACAACTGGCACTTAATGCGATCACTTATCAAAATAGCGTTGATCGCACCCGCTTTGATTTTGAGAAGAAGTGCAATGCCATCGGTGGGTTGGGAGATACAAATACCGTTGGTGTTGATTGCAGTACTGCGGAGAATTCACGAATTGCTTGGCAGAGTTGGCAAGATTCAGTTCAATCTCAGAAATTAAGTTTAATCAAAGACACCACAACTCATAATAATGCAGCGACAAGTGAAGAGAATGCGCGTCGGGCAATTTTGGCAGCGCAAGATGCCCTCTCAACCTTGAAGGCACAACAAGCTGTGACAAATGCTGGTGCAATCCAAAGCGATGTTGACGCCGCGAAAGCCACAATTACTAGCGCGCAGCGAGCCAAAGACATCACCGATGTCCAACTTTCACAGGCGCAATTTAATTACGACAATACAAAGATTATTGCGCCCATCTCCGGAACAGTTGCAGCAGTTGCCAGCCAAATCGGTGTTAACGCAGCGAACACAACGGCCGGTTCCAATGGTGCTGCCGGATACATCATTCTCACAGATTTGAGTGGACTTCAAGTGAAAGCTTCATTTGCCGAAGCTGACATTGCTAATTTGCAAGTGGGGCAAGCGGCATCATTTACCTTCGATGCACTATCTGGTGTTACTGCAACTGGATCGGTTGCATCGATAGCACCACTTGCAAATACAAGCGCGGGTGGTAGCACGGTCACTTCTTACACAGTTCTATTTACACTCGATGGCAATCCCGATGGAGTGAAACCTGGTATGACCGCCCAGGTCAGTGTTGTTACTGATCAAGTAACCGGAGTCATTGCAATTCCATCAACGGCTCTTACTCAACGGGGTCAGAATTACACAGTCACGCTAAAACCAACCAAGGTTGGTGGAGTTGGTAAGCGCGTTACTGTGACCGTGGGTCTTAAAGGTGACTCCACTTCTGAAATTACGAGCGGCCTCAAAGAGGGCGATCTCGTTGTACTTCGCTCCACCACGAGTAGTTCGGCAAGCTCCGGCTTTCCAGCCGGCGGCATCCCAGGTGCTGGTTTTGGCGCCGCAGTTCCAGCCGCAGGTGGCGGCGGTGGCCGTGCCAGCCGTGGCAGTGGTGGCTAATCGATGAGTGCAGTTGTTGAAGTTTCTAACGTCACCAAAGTTTATGGCGCGGGCGAGACTGCAGTTCATGCACTTCGTGGCATCTCACTAAGTATCGAACAAGGTGAGTTTGTCGCGATTATGGGCGCATCGGGCTCAGGTAAATCAACGCTGATGAATATTTTGGGATGTTTAGATATTCCCACCGAAGGGGAGTATCGCATCCGCGATCTTGATGTTGCAGAACTCGACGAAGAACAACTCTCAGTTGTGCGCTCGCAATTAATTGGCTTTGTATTTCAATCATTTAACTTAATTCCACGGACATCCGCACTGAGCAATGTGGAGCTACCGCTTGCCTATCAGGGGCTTTCGCGCAACGAACGACGCGATCGCGCGCAGAAGGCACTTGCTGCAGTGGGATTGAGCGATCGTGGTTCTCACGAACCCCATGAACTCTCCGGTGGCCAGCAACAACGTGTTGCAATCGCACGGGCTTTAGTGACACGCCCGGCAATGGTTTTGGCCGATGAACCAACCGGTGCTCTTGATACTCAATCTACAAAAGAAATTTTGGAGCTACTCCACCAAATCAACGCCACGGGCTCCACAGTTATCGTCATTACCCACGAAGAGGAAGTTGCGCGCGCGGCAAAGCGAATGATTCGTCTGCGTGATGGACTAGTTGTGGAAGATGTGAAATGGGCGGCTTAGGCTTTCGCGAGATTTGGCGCTTTGCCTGGCGCGGAATTGCCGCCAATCGGTTGCGCTCTAGCCTCACAGTTTTAGGCGTATTAATTGGTGTTTCTTCAGTCATTGTTCTCACCGCTGTGGGCAATGGCTCAGCGATTTCAGTTAAGCAAGGAATTGAAAAACTCGGAACTAACTCCATCTTGGTAATGCGCATGGGCGGCGGCGGATTTTCGCGCAATCAAAATTCCAACTCAAAAGGCTTAACCATGTCCGATGTCAATGCCCTTAACGATAAAGAGAAGGCGCCACATGTAAAAGCTGCAGCACCGATTTTGACTGCCACGGGAAGTTGCACGATAGGAAATATCTCCTCAACACCACAGAACATGACTGGTACTTGGCCCTCCTACTTCGAGGCAGCTAATAGCCCAGTAGATAAAGGCTCTTACTTCACCAATGATGATGTGAGCGTTGGCCGCCCTGTGGCAATTATTGGAACCACCGTTGCAAAAGAGCTCTTCGATACCGATAGCCCACTAGACCAAGTAATTCGCTGCAATGGAGTATCACTCAACGTCATTGGAGTCATGAAATCCAAGGGCACGACAGGGTTCCAAGATGCCGACAGTATTGTGATTATGCCAATCACATTGGTGCAGCGCTCGATGTCAGGTTACGGCTCATTAAGTCAGATTCAAGTTGAAGCAACCGATTCGAAATCTACCCAAGATGCAATGGATGAAGTCACCAGCATCATGAATACCCAACATAAAATTAAGACAAGTGCATCAGCGGATTATCGCGTTCTTAATCAAGCAAGTTTGTTGCAATCCTCTTCTGACTCTAGCCACACATTAACGGTGCTTTTAGCTGCTATTGCAGCGATTTCACTTCTCGTCGGTGGAATTGGAATCACTAACATCATGTTGGTTTCGGTGACAGAGCGCACCCGCGAAATCGGTATTCGCAAAGCAATCGGTGCACCAAAGTCTGCGATCTTGTCCCAATTCCTGATTGAAGCCACCTTACTTTCACTTTTGGGGGGAATCTCTGGCGTTTTACTCGGCGTTGGAATTTCTCACTTTAAAGTTTTAGGTGTGCAACCAGTTGTTTCATTATCTAGTGTGCTACTTGCATTCTTAGTGAGTGCATTTGTAGGACTTCTCTTTGGCGGTTGGCCAGCCAACCGTGCCGCATCCCTACGACCAATAGAGGCGCTTCGACATGAGTAATCTCTTCACATCCGATGACAACTCCTTCTCCATCGATCAAGATAAATCTGTGGTGGATCTAGTGAAGGCTGCCAAACATCGCCCGATTCCGCGCAGCACTAAAGTTTTAGCGTCGATAGTGGTACTGGTACTGACCTTTGTTGGTGGTTTGGTTTACGAACATAAGAAGATGACAACAGTCTCAACTGGTGGCGGACTCTCACTTGCCGCAGGCGGCTTATCTGGTGCCGCAGGTTTTGGTGGCGGTGCAGGTTTTGGTGGAGGCGGACGTCGCGCATTTGCCGGTGGCGGAACTGCAGCCAGTGGCGCCGCAGGTGCAGCAGCTGGCGGAATTCCCTCGGGTGCAACTGGTGGCGCAACTGGTGTCACAGCAGTGGCAGTAGCCAGCGATGTTGCCGGAACAGTGGTCTCAGTCAGCGCCACCGAGATCGTGGTCGAGACTCTCTCTGGGGACAAGCAGACCTTTACCGTGGCCGCGACGACAAAGGTTCGTCAGAGCACAAAGACCCCCTTGACCAGCCTGGCCGCTGGCGACATCGTCACGATCAAGCCCGACGATGCCAAGGGCGCTAAGACCATCACCGTCGTGAAGTAGCGACACGCCCTTCCACGCGTAAGGCCCTTCAATACGAGGAAACCCTCAAGACTTGCTTTATGGTTTCCACTAGATGTAGGGGTAAAAGTGCGATAAGGTTCCATAACTAGTGGTTACCGAGCGATTTTCCCCGATTCTCATACACCTAGTTCTCATAGAGGGAAGGAGCCACGCCGAATGATCTGCCCATTTTGCCGACATGATGATTCGCGCGTAGTCGACTCCCGTCCGGTCGAAGATGGCGCTCAAATTCGCCGTCGCCGTGAGTGCACTGAATGTGGCGCTCGCTTCTCGACCCAAGAGACCACTCTTCTCAACATTATTAAGCGCTCTGGCGCCACCGAACCCTTCACCCGCGAGAAGGTCGTGGCTGGTGTTCGTAAGGCCTGCCAGGGACGTCCGGTCAACGATGACGATTTAGCGCTCTTGGCGATGCGAGTAGAAGAGACTCTTCGCTCAACCGGCCAAGCTGAGATCGAAGCTCAAGAAGTAGGAATGGCAATCCTTGCGCCACTTCGCGAACTCGATGAGGTCGCCTACCTGCGATATGCCAGCGTATACCGTAACTTTAACTCCCTTGAAGATTTCGAAGGCGAGATCGCGTTACTGCGAGCGATGCCATCGAGTAGTTCAGATAGCACAAGTAATTCCCTAACTGGTAGTTCCCTAAGAAAAAATGCAATGCAACTTCCCGTAACAAACTCTGATGTAACCCCGCGCACTAAGAGTTTTGCTTCGCAAGAAAAATAGCACCAAAGACGAATTCATCACTAACGAAACTGGAGAAATAACAAATGTCAGACACGGTCATCAATCGGCCAGGCTCTAAGAGCACCTTCAAAGCGGGTAAGGGTTTAACTCTCGAACGCATCTACACCAAGGCAGGCGTTCATCCTTACGATGAAGTGAACTGGGAACGCCGAGATGTCGTGCAGACAAATTGGAAGAGCGGCGAAGTTGTTTTCGAACAACGCGGAGTTGAGTATCCAGACTCATGGTCCGTCAATGCATCAACCATTGTTACTACTAAATATTTCCGTGGCGCAGTAGGCCATGAGAATCGCGAATGGTCACTCAAGCAAGTTATCGATCGCGTTGTTCTCACCTATGTCAAAGCTGGAAAAGAGTTTGGTTATTTCGCTACCGATGCCGATGCAGAAATTTTCGAACACGAACTCACTCACATGCTTTTGCACCAGATCTTCTCGTTCAACTCTCCAGTCTGGTTCAACGTCGGAACTGCAGCGCCACAACAAGTAAGCGCCTGCTTCATCCTCTCGGTTGATGACACTATGGATTCAATCCTTAACTGGTATCGCGAAGAGGGAATGATCTTCAAAGGCGGCTCCGGTGCAGGTCTCAACTTGTCACGCATTCGCTCATCCAAGGAGCTTCTCAAATCAGGTGGAACTGCATCTGGCCCAGTCTCCTTTATGCGTGGTGCCGATGCATCTGCAGGAACAATCAAATCTGGCGGTGCGACTCGTCGCGCAGCGAAGATGGTTGTTCTCGATGTTGATCATCCAGATGTTGAAGAATTCATTGAGACCAAAGTTAATGAGGAGAACAAGATTCGTGCACTCCGCGATGCTGGCTTCGACATGGATCTTGGTGGCAAAGACATCATCTCCGTTCAATACCAGAACGCCAATAACTCAGTTCGCGTATCCGATGAATTCATGGCTGCGTATGAGAATGGCAAGAGCTTTGGTTTGAAGGCTCGCTCTACTGGCGAAGTAATCGAAGAACTCGATGCTCGCAATCTCTTCCGCAAAATGGCAGAGGCAGCATGGGCATGTGCCGATCCAGGAATTCAATACGACGACACCATCAATGATTGGCACACCAACCCAGAGACTGGTCGCATCAATGCCTCCAATCCTTGCTCTGAGTACATGTCACTCGATAACTCATCATGTAACTTAGCCTCACTTAACTTGATGAAGTTCCTCAAGAGCGATGGCTCATTCGATGCAAAGACATTTGCACGGGCTGCCGAAATGATTATCACTGCAATGGACATCTCCATCTGCTTCGCAGATTTCCCAACCGAAGCAATTGGTGAGACCACACGCGCTTATCGCCAACTTGGAATTGGTTACGCCAACCTCGGTGCGCTACTTATGGCATCTGGCCTGGCTTACGACTCCGAAGGTGGCCGCGCACTTGCCGGTGCCATCACATCATTGATGACAGGTATCTCTTACAAGCGTTCAGCAGAACTTGCTGGAATTGTTGGACCATACGAAGGCTATGCACGTAACGCAGCAGCGCACACTCGCGTAATGCGCAAGCATGCATCTGCCTCATCATCTGCCAAGAGCTCAACAACGCTCGATCGCGATGTCTGGTCTGAAGCTAATAAGGCTTGGGATGATTCATTGAAGATCGGCGAGAAGAATGGCTGGCGCAATGCGCAAGCATCAGTTCTAGCACCAACTGGCACTATCGGTTTGATGATGGATTGCGATACCACTGGTATCGAACCTGACTTCTCACTCGTGAAGTTCAAGAAGCTTGTCGGTGGCGGATCTATGCAGATCGTTAACCAGACAGTCCCTGCTGCACTTCGCAAGTGCGGTTACGCAGAAGAGACCATCGAAGCGATCGTTGAATTCATTGCAGCAAATGGCCATGTCATTGATGCACCAGGACTCAAGCCAGAGCATTACGACATCTTCGATTGCGCACTTGGTGCACGCTCTATCGCGCCAATGGGCCACGTGCGAATGATGGCTGCCTGCCAACCATTCCTCTCCGGTGCGATTTCAAAGACCGTTAACTTGCCAGAAGATGCCACAGTTGAAGAGGTCGAAGAGGTTTACTACGAAGGTTGGAAGCTCGGCCTTAAGGCACTTGCCGTTTATCGCGACAATTGCAAAGTTGGTCAACCACTCTCTGATGGCAAGGCAAAGAAGAAGGATGCGCCAGTTGAATCTGCAGCACCAGTTGCTGCAGTTCGCAAGCGCCTTCCAAAATCTCGCCCATCACGTACCACTTCATTCTCAGTAGGCGGGGCAGAGGGTTACATGACTGCCGGTGCTTATGCAGATGGCGCACTCGGTGAGGTATTCCTCAAGCTCGGCAAGCAAGGTTCGACACTTGCCGGTGTGATGGATGCATTCTCAATCGCAGTCTCTATCGGTTTGCAATACGGCGTACCACTAGAGAGCTACGTACAGAAGTTCACTAACTTGCGCTTTGAGCCAAGCGGTATGACAGATGATGCAGATATTCGTATGGCACAGTCGATGATGGATTACATCTTCCGTCGCCTTGCCCTCGATTATTTGGATTTCGATACTCGCTCAGGTCTTGGTCTTTACACTGCAACAGAGCGCGCTCGCGCACTCGATAGTGGCGAGTACACAGCTGATGCAGTTGCTGATCCAGTGGCAGCATTTGTTGCAGCACCAGTTGCTAAGGCCGCACCAAAGGCGGTTGAGGTAAAGATCGAAGCAGCTCCAGCGACAGAGTTCGGTTCATCAACTGAATTACTAGAGTCAATCTCTGGTATCAAATCTGATGCACCACTGTGCATGACTTGCGGCGTGAAAATGCGCGCAGCCGGTGCTTGCTTTGTCTGCGAAGGTTGCGGATCAACATCTGGTTGCTCGTAATTTCATAACTCTGAATAAATAGTAAAACCCCGTCACAGATTGTCTGTGGCGGGGTTTTTACATTTCCGACCAACCCATAAGATCGAGAAATGAATTCACAATGGGATGTTGCAGCTTATGTCTGGCCCTCCTACACCGGAGATGAACCTCGCACTCGTGGCTTCTGGCCTGAAGGCAATGGTGAATGGCAGACAGTCAAAAACGCAACAACGGGCACGCATCCAGAACTGCGCCAACCACTCTGGGGTTATGGCAATGAGGCAGATCCGAAAGTTATGGAGATGCAGATTTCAGAGGCAGTCAAGCATGGCGTTAATACATTTATCTACGACTGGTATTGGTATGACGGGCGAGCATTCTTAGAGCAATGTCTGAACAATGGATTTCTTGGCGCCAAAAATAACGAGCAGATGAATTTCTATTTAATGTGGGCCAATCATGACGTGGGGAATACCTGGGATAAGAGAATCGCGCACTTCGAAGATAACATTATTTGGCGCGGGGCAGTCCAGGAAGATGAATTCATACGCATGAGCGAGCGAATCATCGAGAAGTTCTTTATGCGTCCTAACTATTATCAAATCGATGGTGCGCCAGTATTTGCGATCTATGAAATTGCTAACTTTCTAGCGGGCTTTGCCGATCTCGATACAGCTAAGGCTGCGATTGATTCATTCCGAGCCCGCACCAAGGCTCGTGGATTTTCTGGCCTCAATCTCCAGTTAATTGTCTGGGCTTTGCAGGATTTCGAAGTCACGCATCAGGGCAAGAAGATGACGATGCCAGTAAATGAGCTCTCTAACTTCCTTGGCTTTGATAGCGTCACGCATTACCAGTACGTCCACTTTGCAAAGCTCAATCGAGATTATTCCGAGATCATGGTTGATGTCGTCAAAGAGTGGCACTTAATCTCTGAGAAATTTGAGGCGACTTATTTCCCTCACGTCAGTATTGGCTGGGATAACCAGATTCGCTATTCGGTGAAGCGCGATTCAAACCGCCCCGAGAATTCAGAGATTTTCAATAATCCACCAGCGGAAATCGAAGGTGCGTTGCAGGCGGCGAAGGCCTTTCTGATTGAGAAGGGCCTCAACCCTCAACTAGTAACTATTAATAGTTGGAATGAGTGGACTGAGTGCAGTTATCTTGAACCAGATAAGTTGCATGGCTATGGCTACTTAGAAGCGATAGCAAGGACTTTCACTTAATTTAGGCAACAAGAATTGAACGCTTTGCCAATCCCATAAAGAAGCCATCGATTAACGTTTGTGGTGCAGCATCGGTAATTTTTGCAGCTCCCAAAGTTATGAAGAGTGGCGTGAAGTGCTCAACAGTGGGATGGGCATAAGGCATTCCTGGCGCTAACTCTTTGAAATTGGCCAAGGCATCGACATCGCCACGAGCGAGTGCTTCAGCGGCCCAGAGATCAAATTCCGAAGACCAGGTTGGTGCGGTCGCATCGATACTCCAGTCACGCAGATAGCGAAGTCCATGTGTTAAGAAACCAGAGCCAATAATCAAAATTCCCTCTTCGCGCAGAGGTTGCAATCTGCGACCCAGTTCAATGAGTCGACCCGGATCATGTGTGGGCATCGACATCTGCAACACTGGAATATCTGCATCGGGATACATCACTCGCAATGGCACCCAAGCACCATGATCGAGACCGCGCGCACTCTGTCGCACCGGTTCGCTATTGGGCATCATCGCTGCGACTCGAGCTGCAAGTGCAGATGCATCTGGAGTGTTGTAATTCATCTGATAGAACTTCTGATCAAAACCGGAGAAGTCGTAAACGAGTGGTGAATTAGCTATCGGATTGCTCAGTGTTACTGGCTGGGCCTCCCAGTGCGCAGAAACAATCAGAATGCCAAGTGGGCGCGGAATTGATTGAGCGACTTGGCGCAACTGCGATGTCCATAGCGGATCATCGAGCAGCATGGGGGCGCCGTGGCCGATGTAAAGAGCTGGCATTAAGTCCGGCAAAGAATTATCCAATGTGGAAGCCGCTATCAATAGCGATTTCAGCGCCATTGATGAGCCATAACTCTGGACTTGCAAGTGCGAGTACGCCCTGAGCTGTATCTTCCGGGCGTCTCATATTTGGTGAATCTAATTCTGCAGCGGTTGGCTTATGCCCTAAATGCTTCTCTAGCCATTCTTCTACTAATGGTGTGCGCATTCCACCTGGCATCAGTGCGTTGACGCGCACTTTCTTCTCCCGAAATTCCATCGCAAGTGAGCGAGTGAGTTGATTGAGCGCAGCCTTTGATGTGTCATAAATTTGATTTTTTAACATGGGATTTTTAGCAGCGGTGGAGCTGATGTTGATAATGCAACCTTGCGTCTTCTCTAGGTGAGCAACTGCAGCTTGCGCCATAAAGAATGGCGCTTTTACGTTGACATTGAGGACTTCATCCCAATCTTTGGTCGTAACATCGGCAACCTCTTTATGTGCAATACGTCCAGCGCAATTAACGAGCACATCGATCTGGTTCCAGAGCGAGATTGCGTGCTTTATCACTATGTGAGATTGCGCCTCAGGTTGATTTAAATCAGATGCAATAAATTCAGATGGCAGGCCCTCAGCAGCCAGTGTCTTGCGCTCGGGTGAATCAGCGAGAGCGGTAGCGAGAACACGGTAACCATTTCGCAGAAATAGTTCAGTGATTGCCAGACCAAGACCAGTGCTGCCACCGGTGACAATTGCCACTCGGTTGTGGGCTATTGAATTCATTTCTAAAGCCTATAGGCTTTTGGTATCACCCAATAGAGGAGTCTCATGTCTATGACAATTCCATCAGCCAAGGTTTCTGCACCACTTGCCGCACCAAAGTGGGCCACCATGGAGCGCGAGATCATCGACAAACTCAATGATGCAGCAGTGGAATTCGTAGCGCGTTACACCCGACCAGATGGCACTCTTATTTGGCGCGATCAATGGGGCTCAATGGATGGTTCCGATGATCCGTACGAAGCATTTATGAACTTGGCACTCTTCTACTCTATTGGTGGCAATGAGCGCGTTTATGAATTAGCTCGCCAAATGTGGGACATGGTCACTTGGCAATGGACTCAATACGGTCAGATCCATCGTGAATTTGATGGTTACTACGACTGGATGCATCATGGCGAAGGAATGCTTTATTTCTACTTCTTTGGATTAACAAAACCAGAGAGTTTGGTCGATCGCCAACGTGCGCAGAGTTTTGCAAATATGTATAACGGCAAGGATCCTGAAGCACCTAATTACGATCCTGCGCTCAAGATTATCCGTTCACCATTATCTGGAAGCCGCGGACCTCGCCTGCAGGTAACTCACGAAGATTGGCAGACCCACCGCACTGTTCTGGATGATTACTTAGCACCTTATGAAGATCTTAAGCATAACGATTTTTCCAAGATGAAGGCCCACTGGTCAGATGATGCGCTCTATGCCGAGATCATCGAGAAGATGAATGAGCGCATGATGCGTGGCGATGTGCCACTTAATCTCAATGCGACTTCGCTGATGACTCACGCTTTTATGTACTCTCAAGATGGAACATTGAAGTCTTGGGTTACGGATTACTTAGATTTATGGCACAAGCGCGCCAAGGAAAATGACGGCATTCTTCCTGACAATGTTGGTCTAACTGGAAAAATCGGTGAGTACAACGATGGTAAGTGGTGGGGCGGTTACTACGGTTGGCGTTGGCCACATGGCTACACCACTCTGATCGAGCCACTAACAAATGCCTCAATGAACGCGGTAATGCTCACTGGTGACTACAAGTACTTAGAGCTTGCTCGTTCACAAGAGGATCTCATCTGGTCACTTCGCAAAGAGGTCGATGGCGTCATGAAGACTCCAATGAAGCACTTCGATGCGGGCTGGGGCGATTATCGTCTGCTCAATCCTAAGAACATGATTTACATCTGGACCACATCGATGGCAGATGAAGATCTCGCTCGGATTGATCGTATGTCACGCGATACTGATTGGAATGAGATCGTGGCACCAGGAGTATCTGGTTCCGATGGAAAGACTGGTCGCCAAACAAAGCATTACATCGCAAATACGGTTTCCTGGTTCCAATACATGCGCGGTGAAATTGCGGGCTACCCAGAGAAGATTCTTCAGATGAATCTCACGCTGATCGATAATCAATTGCGCAAGATGCGTTCAAAGACTGGTGCACCGCGCGATTGGGATAATTACGATCCAGCAACTGCCGACTGTGAAGTTGGTTTAGATCTTCGCGTCGATGGTTATCAAATCCACGCATGGCAAGAGTTCAATCCGGTCTACTTCGAAGGACTAGGTCAGATGGTCTTTGGTGGACCAATGCACATTTCCCACGGTGGCCTGCAACATGGAAAGGTGCGCCCATTTGATGGACAGAAGCGTCGCACTGGACTTCCAGATGATGTTGCCATGATCGTTGAGAAAGTCACTGCGACCACAGTTGAAATGCAAGTTGCGAACATCAGTAAGAGCGATGCCCGTCAATTAGTAATTCAAGCTGGAACTTTCGGTGAGCATAAGTTCACCAAGGCGACAATCACCCAAGGCGGCAAGAGTGAAGAAGTCGTGATCAACAATAAGTGGTTTGCAATCGATCTCGCAGCTGGCAGTGGTGCAAGCATCCGCTTCACTATGGAGCGCTATGTAAATTCA
>Ga0209297_1001428_pt1 | contig 13919 bp, 15 predicted proteins | sample S_130805_MF_Meta_FD_187322 | JGI IMG/M metagenome (GOLD analysis project Ga0209297, IMG submission 187322) | Freshwater microbial communities from Lake Simoncouche, Canada to study carbon cycling - S_130805_MF_MetaG (SPAdes) (version 2) | ecosystem: Environmental > Aquatic > Freshwater > Lake ... | reverse complement strand
ATCCTCATTTAAATCCAGCATGGTTTAACACCTAATAAAAATTAAGCGATGAAACTTTCAAGCTCTTTAAGCATGGCAGGCTTTGGTCGAGCCCCGACAATCGTCTTAACAACTTCGCCGTTAACAAATACATACATCGCTGGAATTGAAGTTATTCCATATTGAATCGCAATCGCTGATTCATTATCGGTATTGAGTTTTACAATCTTTAATTTTGATCCATGCTCATCTGAGATCTCTTCAAGAATTGGGCCAACTGCGCGACAAGGTCCGCACCATTCTGCCCAGAAATCCACCAATACAGGGATGCTGCTCTTCAAAACCTCAGCATCAAAACTTGCCGTTGTAACGTTCGTTGTAGCCATCGATATTCTCCAGATTCTTATGCGTAATGAGTGAACTTTAGTGGTGAGATAGAAATTTTTCAGCATCTAGAGCTGCCTGGCAGCCTGAGCCTGCAGCTGTGATTGCCTGACGGTATGTATGGTCGACTAGATCTCCGCATGCAAAAACACCTGGAATATTTGTTCGTGTTGATCGCCCATCAACTTCAACGTAACCCTCTGCGTTAAGAAGCACCTGCGAGCTAATGAGCTCACTACGAGGTACATGGCCAATAGCGACAAAGAGTCCAGTGAAATCGCGCTCCATTTCGCTACCATCGACAGTATTGCGAAGCTTTAAGCCAGTTACCTTAGATTCTCCCAGAACATCTATTACTTCGGTGTTCCAAAGAAATTCAATCTTTGGATTGGCGGCAGCGCGCTCAGCCATAATCTTTGATGCACGAAGTGAATCACGGCGATGAATCAAAACTACTTTGCTAGCAAATCTAGTCAGGAATGTCGCCTCTTCAACGGCAGAGTCTCCCCCGCCAACAACTGCAATTACCTGATCGCGGAAAAAGAAGCCATCGCATGTTGCACACCACGAGACACCGTGGCCCGATAAGCGTTTTTCATTTACTAATCCAATTTCGCGGTAGGCCGAACCCGTTGCAAGAATTACAGATCTAGCTTTAATAGTATTTCCAGAGCCATCTTTAAGGGTTTTGATCTCTCCAAGTAAATCCATCTCAACAATATCGTCAGTAATTAATTCTGCGCCAAAACGTTTTGCCTGTTTACGCATGTTGTCCATTAAATCGGGACCCATCACGGCATCGACAAAGCCAGGAAAGTTTTCAACCTCTGTCGTATTCATAAGAGCGCCACCGGCAGTTACCGAACCCTCATAAATAAGTGGATTTAACTGCGCACGGGATGCGTAAATTGCAGCTGTGTATCCAGCAGGTCCAGAACCCACAATGACAAGATCTTTAACTTCACTCACGTCCACTCCTTAGAAACATCACCAGCACCTACTTTATTCCGCATCCTTAGCGCGCCGAACCACAGAGTCCTTCAGATGGGTAATCATCGATATCTCCTCAACGCCAGCGGCCTTTCCCGCTACTAAATAACCAAAAAAGGCCATGACCATAACTACAAGTAACTCTCCTGCGCGGGCGATGGGTGAGAGTTCAACCCCAACCCATGAGATGTACTGAGTGAGTGCGAACAGCGGGGCCATTACCCCGACGGCGGCCCCGATTAAGCGCAGATGCTGGCCTAGGAAATCCCTTACCTTTATCGCCCCAGTGTGTTTTTTCAAAAGCGAGAGCGTAATAAGCAGACCAACGAGATAACTGATTGAGAAGGCCGCACCAAGACCCACAGTGACCCATTGATTCTGCAGCAGATGAAGAAATAGGTAGGAAAGGCCGACGGAGATTAAGTTGATAATAAAAATAGAGATAACTTGGGTACGAGTATCTTCAAATGCGTTAAATCCACGGATCAAAATCAAGTTAATCGAGAAAGCCACAAGACCAAAACTTAAAGCAGAAAGTACGTACCCGATATAGCGAGCATCGCCTACCGGAATGCCTACAAAAATAACTTCAGTAATGAAAGATCCAAAGAATAGAAAGGCAACAGCGCTTGGAATTGTTATAACACCAACTAATTTTATTGCACGGATTAGTTGCGCTCGCACTTCATCATTATCTCTGGCTAATGCTAAGCGAGAAAGATGCGGCAGAATTGCAGTAATAATGGAGATTGTGACGATTGAATACGGCAACAACATCACGTAGTAAGCGTATGTATATGGCGTGTATCCAACACCACGAGTAATTCCTTCTTGAGCACTCCGCACCGCTGCACTTGTTGCGACATTGACAGTAACTAAATAACCAAGCTGTGAAATCAAAACATAGAGAAGTGTCCACCCAGCTAAACCAAAGGATTTACCAAGTCCGGCCACGCCCCACTGCGGGCGTAGTTTGATCCCCAACCTTTTAATAACCGGAAGTAGAACTAGCGCCTGCACAACAACACTTAATGTTGTTCCCCAACCGAGAATTTGAATCTGTGTTGAGGTTATTGTGGTGAGTGTGATGTCGGACGACACAAGCAGAAATCCACCAAAAAGTGCGATACCAACAATGTTATTAGCAATCGGTGCCCACATTAATGGGCCAAAAGAGCCGCGGGCATTGGCTACCTGCCCTAACATCGTGAAGAGACCAAGGAAGAAAATCTGCGGCAAGCAATAACGAGTGAAAGCAATCGCAATCTCTTTTTCAGCCTCAAAGCCCGTAGTAAAAAACTCAGGGGCGTATAAGCGAACTAAAGCCGGTGCACAATAAACTCCAATAGCAACGAGTGCTAATAAAATAAGGGAGATTGTTGTGATTAGACGCGAAGCAAAACCATCTCCACCATCTTCGTGATCGAAAGAGCGCACCAACTGCGGGATAAATATTGCAGTTAGAGCCCCACCAACGAGTAAGTTGTACAAAATATTCGGCATTGTGTTTGCAACGTTGTAAGTATCGGCAAGGAGTGCAGTACCCAGAACGGCGACAATGAGAATTCCACGAATGAAGCCAGTAATGCGAGAAATGATTGTTCCAAGGGCCATAATGCCTGAGGCACGAAAGAGCTCATTAGATTTCATTGTGACGTCCCTTCCGCACTCGGCGCACACTTTGGGTTATTGCGGCTAGTAAGAGAAGTATTGCCGCCCCAGTTGTAAACCACGTGAGGCGTGGGTCGATAACCGTGGCGTTGAGGGCTAATACTGCAGCTGGTGCAACATCATTTCCTTCACTATCGGTCATTTGAGCAAAAACAATGGTCTGCCCTGGTGCGATCACAAAGGCGCCGAGCTCGAGCTGGCGCTTTGAATTGGCGGCTAGCTTCACATCAGTAAAGCTATCGACAATTATGCGGGTGTTCATCGCTAACATCTTTATGTTGACTGTAACCTCAACTGGAAAATCATTTACCACCGTTACCGGCAGAACCGTCTTCTCTGTAGTGATCTGGTACTTGCCTGGGTTTATTCGCAATCTGCGAAGTTGGGCATCAACTGCAGAGCGAGCGTTATACAAAGAATATGCTCGGGCATCGGCATCGAGGCCCGGGGTTAATAAACGGGCTAAACGAACACGCAACTGCATTAACTCTGGCGAGGTAACAACTTTTGAAAGACGAGTTAAATCCTTTCTCGCCTGGCCATAGTCTTTACGCTGCAGAGGGCTTAATTTGGAGCTGCCTTTAGACCATTTTCCATTTGGCTCACTTCGTACTGCGCGCCCTAGAGCTATTTCTAAAGCGCTCTTTCCATATGTGTAATACATCTTCAACTCACTAGGGGCTAATTTTTTAGTCATCGCAACATCCGGATTTCCATATGCTAGAGCTACAACATCATTGGCTGCTGTAACTTTTTTTAACTGTGTTAACCAAGAGTTTGCGATCTCTTTGCCGATTGGCCCAGCCTCGGTAGCCAACTTGTAATCACCAGTCATTGAAATAACTTCGTCAATGAGAGCTGGGTCGATAACCCAAATTTTTGCACTACTTAGTGGAACGAAAACTAACTGCCCCAATTTCCCCGAAGGCGTTAACTCTTGAGACAATTCATCATTTCTAAACTCACCCGTAAAGTTTTGGTGGATGGTACTTGTAAGGCGAACAATTGAAGTATCTGCGGTAGCCGAGGGCAATGGGGCGGCTAGAAAAAAAGACAGTAGAAAAAGGCTTATAAGTTTCTTCATATCTTTAATTCACCGCTACGAGCTATTAATTTCTTTTCATCGGGGTATGCAAGTCGCTCAATAATCTCATCTAATGGAAACCAGGAGACTTCATCGACTTCACTGACTTGGGCCATTAATTCACCGCTAACTTCGGAGAAAAGGTAGTGATGAACGGTTTTATGAATTCTCTTTCCGCCGGCCATGAACCAAAAATCAATTACACCTAACGATCGAGATATTGCAGATGTAATTCCAGTTTCCTCGGCGACTTCGCGTATAGCTGCCTGTTCAGGCGTTTCCCCTTCTTCAATATGACCTTTTGGAAGTGACCACAACAATCGAAGACCGCTGGCATCTTTATGATCAATTCGTCCAATAAGAAGGCCTTGCGTCCCGCTTGAGTCGATAACTAATCCGCCTGCACTGACCTCATCAACTCGCTTTGAATACACCTTCTTGGCGGCAGGCTTGGTCGCCTTTGCGGTGGTGGATGGAGATTGTGTTTGGGGGCCGCGATTGGCGGGGCGCTTGCGCTTCCGCTTCTTTTTAATGCCGTCGCTGCCCGCACCAGGTGCCGGGATCATGGAGCAAGGGTACTGCTCTAACCTTACTTATTGTGACTAGTGCATTGGGTGCCGCAGGCGAGTTAGCGATCCGTTCTCTCATTGAACGGGCACCTCTTGCCAGCTCACTCGCGCAGGCATTTAAGGCCAAGGGATTTACTTTGGCTTTAGTCGGTGGGCCGGTACGAGATGCAATCTTAGGTCGCCTTGGAAATGATTTAGATTTCACAACGAATGCACTTCCACAGGAGAGTAAAAAGATTTTACAGGCCTGGGCAGAAAATGTTTGGGAGACGGGCATCGCTTTTGGAACCGTTGCAGGAAAACGCGGAGATACAACAGTTGAAGTAACAACTTATCGCAGCGAACAATACGATGCCGATTCACGAAAACCAGAAGTTGAATATGGAAAAGATATTCTCGGCGACTTAGCGCGTCGCGATTTTACAGTTAACTCAATGGCACTCGAACTCACTGGTCAAGCACCAGAGTTTATTGATCCATTTAACGGATTGGCAGATCTGGCTAAGAAGGTATTACGTACACCAGGAAAACCAAGTGATTCTTTTAATGATGATCCTCTTCGCATGATGCGCGCTGCCCGTTTTGCAAGTCAACTCGATTTTGAGATCGATGATGATGTTATTTCATCGATGAAAGAATTATCTTCGCGAATAGCTATTGTCTCGGCCGAACGCGTGAGAGACGAGCTAACAAAGATTCTTATGTCACCTAATCCACGTACAGGAATAACTATTCTCGTCGATACAGGGTTAGCGGAAATATCTATTCCTGAGATTCCAAAACTGCGTCTTGAAGTAGATGAACACCACCACCACAAAGATGTCTACGAACACTCCATTACGGTTTTAGAGCAGGCGATTATGCAAGAGGGTCGACTTGGCGGACCAAACTTAGTTATTCGACTAGCTGCCCTTTTGCACGACATTGGTAAACCTAAAACACGTAGCTTCATAGAGGGTGGCGGAGTTTCTTTTCATCATCATGAAGTTGTTGGCGCACGGCTAGTTAAGAAACGATTACAAGAGCTTCGCTTTGATAGCCATACGGTTGAGGCGGTAGAAACATTAACCGCCCTTCATTTGCGCTTTCACGGCTATGGAGATGGCGAATGGAGTGATTCCGCTGTTCGTAGATATGTTCGAGATGCCGGCGATCTCTTAACTCACCTGCACGTTCTCACTCGCGCCGATTGCACAACGCGAAATAAAGCCAAAGCCACACGTCTTTCTGGTGTATATGACTCGCTCGAAGCGCGCATCGATATCTTGATGGAACAAGAAGAGCTCTCGAAGATTCGGCCAGATCTAGATGGTGCCCAAGTAATGGCACTGCTTAATTTGAAGCCATCTCGCGAAGTAGGCGCGGCCATGGATTTCCTGATGGAGCTGCGCTTGGATCAAGGCCAAATAGGTGAAGAAAAAGCTACCGCTGAGCTACTTAACTGGTGGAAAAACAGAGGCGCGAAGTAGCCTGACAACCACTAGTAAGTACGCGGTGCTAACGCACAGTGGAACGATCGAAGAAACACCTGATGGCGGAAGCAAAAGTGCGGCAATAATCCCACCCGAAACAATCGCTCCGTTAACAACAACGTCGTATACGGCAAAAACGCGCCCACGGAAATAGTCATCGATCTTTGATTGCACCAAAGCATCGTTAGTAACTTTAAGATTTTGCCCAAAAAAGGAAGTTAAAAAGGCCGTGATGATTAATCCGATTTGAGTTTGAGAAACCGCCAAGATGAGTGGGCAAAAAGCACTTACAAAAAGTGCGAACCTCATCCAACGATGCCGCCCAACTTTCTTAACACCAAAGGGTGCAAGGAAGGCGCCAAGAAAGACACCCAAGCCGGCGAAAGAGAGTGCGAAGCCAAAACCTTTTAATCCATTCTCAGGCAGAGATGGATCGTTAAATGTATTTCTCTCGAGTAAAAGCGCCGTCAATGTAAGCGCCGTTAATCCACCTCGATGAACAGCTGTTGCCAGAATTCCGCGGGCTGCATCTGAGTGAATTGCAAGGAAACTAAAACCCTCGCGCATATCTTTTAGGCCTTGCGAAAAGCTAGCAGCATGAATCTCATGCTTTTGCGGGCCAATCTCGGTTTTCTTAAGCCTGGTTGTTAGTAAGGCGCTAATGAGGTAACCCATGCTTGCAAGTAAAATTAAGAGTGCATCGGCATGGTTGGCGATAGCTAGCGAATCAACAAGTGCACGTACACCTACTCCGATACCTCCGCCGATAACGACAAGTACCGAGCCTCCGGTAACTGCCATGGCATTTGCGGTGACTAATGAGTTCGCATCTACAAGCAGTGGTAAACCTGCTGAGAGAGCGGCGAGAATTAAACGATTGATTCCAAAAGCAACCAGGACAACGATTGTTAAGGCCAATCCGGTAGTTCCACTAAAAACAAAAAGCGCAACAAGTAATAGATTGATACTGCGAAGGAGATTCGAGAAAAATAACGCCCGCTGACGCGAGATTCGATCTAAAACCGTTCCGACAAATGGGCCAACAATTGAATAGGGCAGTAGAACTACAGCAAAACCCAGGGCTGCACTAAGTGCATTTGCTTGGCGGTCTGGAGAAAAGAGCACAAAGGATGCAAGGGCGCTTTGAAAAACCCCATCGGTAACCTGCCCGCTCCAGCGGATTGCCAATAATCTGGAAAATCTGGGGTGCTTGAGTAAATCAATAAAACCCATAAGAAAGAGCGTAGTCGCAGAAGTTGGTTTATTCTTAGCAACTATGAAGTCGCAACGTTCGTACATCGATTATTCACTCGACAAGAGGGCGACCCTGCTTGCCCTCTTCCGTGGAGCCGTTGATGCCTGTGACGCCGATCCTTATTTAGTGCGAGCAGCGAAATGGCATGGCGAAAAAACCACTCGGAACTGCCCAGTCTGCAAAAAGAATGGCCTTGTAGAGCTTCGCTACACCTTTGGCGAACAACTCGGGCAATACTCAGGTCGCATTAAGTCTCCGAAGGAGCTCCACGAGATGGAGAGCGAGTTCGGTGAGTTTCGCGTCTACATTGTGGAGGTTTGTAAAGACTGTTTATGGAACCACTTATGTGCCTCATTTATCTTAGGCGACGGGCGTGAACGCAAGGCGCCCCGCAAAGTACGCACCTTAGAGGACGAAGATTACGCAGCACGGTAGCCTTAAGTAATGCTCCGCAAATTCCTCATTAGAACAACAGTCTTTCTCGGTGGCTTTGGCTTTATCGCCGCCGCGGTGCTCTTTGCCTTGGCCTACTTCACTGTTGATATCCCAGATGCGAACGCCTACGTCAATAGCCAGTCCACAATTATTCAATATTCAAACGGAGCTGAAATTGGTCGAGTTGGAACACAAAACCGACAAATTGTTCCACTTGCAAAAATTCCACTCAATGTTCGTCATGCAGTACTAGCCGCCGAAGACCGCGGATTTTATTCCAACCGAGCTTTCAGTGTTACTGGGATTGCGCGCGCAATTCTTAATAATCTAAAGGGTGGATCCATACAGGGTGGTTCAACTATCACGCAGCAGTATGCAAAGACGGCGTTCTTAACACCCAGCCGAACGATTCAGCGTAAGATCAAAGAGCTTGTCATCTCAATCAAGCTAGAGAATCAATTATCGAAAGATCAAATCTTTGAAAGTTATTTAAATACTATTTACTTTGGCCGCGGTTCATACGGAGTGATGACCGCTTCGCAGCAGTATTTCAACCGTAACGTCGACCAGTTAACAAATTCCCAAGCCGCTGTGATCGCATCAATTTTGCGATCTCCAGGTTTATATGATCCAGCATTTAAAAAAGGAAATGAAGCGAGATTAATCGCCCGTTTTGAATATGTAAAAAAAGGCATGATCGATGCCGGTTGGATCAACAAAGAAGATGCAGCAAAGATGAAGTTGCCGACCGTGGCGCCTCGCTCTACATCAGGACAGTTAAGCGGTCCAAAGGGGCACATTATTGAGGCGGTACAAAAGGAGTTAGCAAAGCTTGGATTTAGTCAGGATCAATTATTAGTTGGCGGACTTGTTATTAAAACAACGCTCGACCAAAAGGCGCAACAATCGGCAGTTGATGCCGTTAATAAGTTCTACCCAAATAAAGCTCCAGATAATTTGCGCATCGGATTAGTGGCGATTCGGCCAGGAACCGGTGAAATCGTTGCCTTATATGGTGGCCGAGATTATCTGGCACGCCAACTCAGTGATGCAACACAGTCAATTGCATTAGCCGGTTCAACATTTAAACCCTTTGCAATCATTGCCGCGCTCGAACAGGGAATTCCACTGACTTCAATGTGGAACGGTGATTCACCACAAGTATTCGATGATGCCGGTAAGCCCTATGAAGTTTCAAATTACGGAAATGAGGGCTGGGGCCAAATAGATCTGTTGTATGCAACTAAACACTCAGTCAATACCGTCTTCGTTCCACTTGGAATAAGAGTCGGTCCAACGGCAGTTGTAGATGTTGCAAGACGGGCAGGAATTCCAGAGTCAGTTGCAATGATGCCAACACCATCAGTTGTACTTGGCGTTGCAAGTCCTCACGTGATCGATGTGGCAAATGCCTATGCAACTTTTGCCGCACAAGGCATCAAATCCAAACCATATTTGGTTACCCAGGTTATTGGTCCAAATAAAGGTGTCTTGTATGAAGCAAAACCTGAAACGCAGGAAGTCTTTTCAAAAGAGGTTATGGCCGATCTGACTTACGCACTAAAAGGTGTTGTAACGGGTGGTACAGGTGCAGCCGCACTAGCGTTGGGGCGCCCTGCAGCTGGAAAAACAGGAACTTCGCAATCAAATGCATCGGCCTGGTTTAGCGCCTACACACCACAACTGGCTGCATCCGTTGCATTCTTCCGCGATAGCGCATCTGAGTCTCTCAATGGAATTGGTGGACTCACATCCCTCACGGGCGGCACCTTTCCTGCGAAAATTTGGACCGCCTTTATGAAGGGTGCATTAAAAGGACAAGAGGTAATGGACTTCCCGGCACCGTCAAATATTGGCGGCCTTGATCCCGTTGTGATGACATCGGGCGGCGTACAAACTCGCAAACCATAACTCCAATGCGATTAAAGGTAGCTATTGCTCTCGCACTTTTTGCTTCACTAATCTCCTTTGCAAAGTTTTCCCACTGTGAAGGGACAACATGGGCAACACCAGATCAATATATTCACGCCTGTTATAGCGACTTACCATCACTTTTTAGTGAGCGCGGCTTAGATAAGAATGAATGGCCTTATGCAAGTTCAACAAATGCCGTTGAGTATCCAGTTCTAACGGGAATGGTGATGTATGCAACGGCGGCGTTAGTCAATTCACCCATTGCCTACTTCAATGTGAATGTAATTTTCTTAGCAATTCTATTTATCGGATTAGTTTTATTAACTAGGAAAATGAAACCCCAGTTCGCCTATTTATTACCAGTTGCCCCTGCGATGATTGCCTCTCTCTATATCAACTGGGATCTCTGGGCGATTATTACAATGATGCTTGCTATTTATTGGTTCGATCGCGAAGCCTACCTGTATAGCGCATTGGCAATTGGCGTTTCAATCTCTACTAAATTTCTACCGATCATTTTACTTTTGCCAGTGGCTTTTATTCTCTGGCGCAAAAACCACATCAAAGATTTAGTCGTCTATCTAGCAACAACAATCGGAGTATGGCTGGCAATCAATCTGCCATTTGCTTTAACAACACCAACAGGATGGTGGAGGTTTTACAAACTTAATTTAGAGCGAGGAGCCGATTGGGGCTCGTTGTGGTTAGCACTTAGCCAGCTGGGACTTGGCCTAACCAATCTAAATTACTTATCAATCTTGCTTCTCTTAATCGGGATAACTACAATTGCAATATTTCTCTTTGAAGTTAAATCAACTCCAACCCTTGCCTCAGTTGCATTTATCGTTCTAGCCGTCGTCATGATCGCCAGTAAGGTCTATTCGCCCCAATATGTTTTATGGCTAACACCGCTTGCAGTAATTGCGCTAACAAACGCGAAAGATTTACCGGCTTTCTGGATTTGGCAGGGCGGGGAAATTATTTATCACATCGCAATCTGGCAGCATTTAGCGCTATTCACCGGCGCCCATTTTGGACTAGCCGCCGGCGGCTATGCCGGGCTCACAATCCTTCGAATCGCAACAACGCTTTATTTAATCTGGAGCCTTGGAAAACGGGCTCTACAGGCGCGAAATCCACAGGGTTCGGCCTTCGATTTACTCTTTGAGGCCTCGAAGGCCTACCCTTAACCCTCCTGAACCAGCATCTAATGTCGGCTCAGGAAAGCACTAACCCTCCTGTCACGGAAATACCGTGGCCGTCTTAGTCCAGAGGAGGTCGGGTTAACGCATGCGTCACTACGAACTTATGGTCATTCTTGATCCAGAACTTGAAGAACGTACAGTCACACCAAGCCTAGAAACATACTTAAAGATTATTAAAGACTCCGGCGGAACCGTCAACAAGCTCGACTTGTGGGGCCGTCGCCGTATGTCATTTGAAATCATGAAAAAAGGCGAAGGTATCTACGCAGTTATCGATATGAACTGCGAACCAGCTGCAATCAAAGAGTTAGATCGTCAACTCAATTTGAATGAAGCGATTCTGCGCACCAAAGTTATACGCCCAGAAAAATAAGCACGGACTCCACAAGTAGTTATAGAGAGCTAGAGAGATGAGGAAATAAAATGGCAGCAGGAGATACAACAATCACAATGATTGGCAACTTAGTTGACGATCCGGAGCTACGTTTCACACCGTCAGGTGCGGCCGTTGCAAAGTTTCGTGTTGCGTCAACACCTCGCTATTTAGATAAGCAAACTAATGAGTGGAAAGATGGCGAGAGCCTTTTTCTACAGTGTCAGATCTGGCGTCAAGCAGCTGAAAATGTTGCCGAGTCACTGACAAAGGGAATGCGTGTCATCCTCTCTGGTCGATTGAAGCAACGTTCTTACGAAACTAAAGAGGGCGAAAAGCGCACAGTCTTTGAGGTAGAAGTAGATGAAGTCGGTCCATCACTACGTAATGCAACGGCAAAGGTCACTAAGACCCAGCGCGCTGGCGGAACAAGTGGCGGATTCTCAGCACCAGCTGCAAACGATTCATTTACCGAAGATCCATGGGCTGCAGCATCGTCATCAACACCAGCAGCAGGCGGTGGTTGGGGAAGCTCAACAACCGACGAACCTCCGTTTTAAATCCACCTATCCATCCATTCCTAGCTTTAAAAAACTAGGGCCCGAAAAGGAGCACCACAATGGGAGCAAGAAATAATAAGGCTCTACGCGAGCCAAAGAATAAGGGCGCAAAAGCCGCTGCCCTGAATAAAAAGTTTAAAAAGAAGCCTTGCAGCTTCTGCCAGCAGAAGGTCACATATATCGATTACAAAGATATCGCGACCCTTCGCAAGTACATCTCTGACCGCGGAAAAATCCGCGCTCGCCGCGTTACAGGTGCATGCACACAGCACCAGCGCTCGATCGCAACTGCAGTCAAGAACAGCCGCGAAGTAGCTCTACTTCCTTACACATCTTCAGCGAAATAAGGGGGAATCACTTATGAAACTCATCCTGACTCGTGAAGTTGCAGGCCTCGGCGCTGCAGGCGATGTTGTAACTGTTAAAGATGGCTTTGCACGCAACTTCTTAGTTCCAAATGGAAATGCAATTGCATGGTCACTTGGTGGAGAAAAGCAGATTCAGAGCATTCGCCGCGCGCGTTCTGCCCGTGAAGTCCGCGATATCGACCACGCAAAAGAGATCAAGGCAAAGCTTGAGTCGGCAACAATTACTGCAAAGGTAAAGGTTGGCGCTAAGGGCGTCCTATTTGGTTCAGTAACCGATAAAGACATCGCCACAGCCATTAAAGCAGCCATTGGTTTGGATATCGATCGCCATGCGATCAAGACTCCTGGCCACATCAAGAAGGTCGGAAACCATACGGTCAAGATCTCACTTGGTCACAACGTTGTTGCAACTGCAACAGTTATCGTTGCCGCTGAATAACTAATACTTAGAAAGGCCCGTCGCTTATGCGGCGGGCTTTTTTATTTCTCTGTAACCGCCGACAAAGCCTTGGTGAAGTAGTCGCTGGTAAATTCACTTTGCGCTAAATCGTATTTTGACATTCCCCACTCCCAGAAATCAAAGTCGAGATCTGAAATCGATGTCTGTATAGAGGCCCATAAAGTCCAGCCATACTTTGCAATCAGTGCCCAGAGCCAAGCACGCGCAGTTTTTTCAGGTCGATATCCCCCGTAATAGGCAGCGACTAACTCTTCTAACGCTTCCAGAGGAAGAAATGCTTCGGCCCAAACATTGCCAATCTCAAAGCAGGCATCGTTATTTCCCGAGTATTCGTAGTCAATCAACCAGATCTTTTCGCCATCATCTATGAAGTTACCTGGCAGCAAATCATTATTACAAGGCACAAGGCCTTCAAATAAAACTTCAAATGCGCGCTTGACTTCATCTAGTTTGGGAGCAAAATCTAAGTAACCATCGGGCAATCGAAAACCTTTGTCCTGCACAATCGAAAGATAGTTTCTCTGTGTATTAAACATATTGAACTCATGGTCAAATGGATCAAGTGCGTGTAGGCCACGAAGGCTTTTAGCAATCCCACCTAGATTTGCGGCGACATCGGCAGCGCCATAAGTTTTGCCTTTAATGTAGGAGATCAGAAGCAGACCCTCACCCGGCAGGTAATCTAAAACCTCGGCGCCGACCTTGCCTTTGCCTGCAATCGTTGAGTTAATAAATTCAGAGCCCCGGTCTATTGATAGAAGTGAGGACGAGTTACTGGAAACTCGGGCAACGTATTTTTCAGTCGGAGTTTCTATAAGGAAGTTTCGGTTGGTTAAACCACCAGAGAGCTCAAAGATGGATGTTCGAGTGCGCAGGCGCTCAACCTTGTTAAAGAGTTGAGCGAACTCACTTTCCAAGGCACTGGCATCGCTCACCCGTTCAGGATACATTTCACAGGTGTCCGTGTCAGTAGTGCCAACAAGAGCAAAAATCGTCATTATCGGCGGCGGCGTTGGTGGAACCTCAGTTGCTTATCATTTAGCAGAGCTCGGCGAAAAAGATGTCATTCTTCTAGATCGCAATGAATTAACAAGCGGATCCACCTTTCACAGCGCTGGCCTAGTGGGTCAACTACGCGCCGATCCAACCCTGACGTTAATGAATATGCACTCTGTAGATTTGTATCGAAAACTACAGGCG
>Ga0209297_1001421_pt1 | contig 13949 bp, 16 predicted proteins | sample S_130805_MF_Meta_FD_187322 | JGI IMG/M metagenome (GOLD analysis project Ga0209297, IMG submission 187322) | Freshwater microbial communities from Lake Simoncouche, Canada to study carbon cycling - S_130805_MF_MetaG (SPAdes) (version 2) | ecosystem: Environmental > Aquatic > Freshwater > Lake ... | reverse complement strand
CATCGCGAGTAAGAGTTCCTTCCGGATAAATTCCAATCAGGTGTCCAGCTTTAACAACTGCCACTGCAAATTCCAACGCTTTTGTTGCATCCTTACTTTCGCGATCAACTGGAATTTGTCCTGCTGCTAAGAGAATCTTTCCAATAACGGGAACTTCAAAGACACTTCGCTTGCCAAGAAAACGCGGTGCACGACCATTGAGATAGAGAAATTGGGCAAAGAGGATGGGGTCGGAATACGAGAGATGGTTAGAGGCAACAATGGCCGGCCCGCTCTTAGGAATATTCTCAATACCGCGCCAATCTCGACGAACAAAGAGTTTGATAATCGGAATGAGAATCCCAGCGCAAATAGCGAATGTGCGATTTGTTCCGAGTGGAAAACCAGTAGGCGGCGTATAGGAGATCTCACCAGAATCGCTCACGCTAAATTGATCGGCCACGGGTAAAGGGTACTTAAAAAAGAATCAGGGCCACCATTTCTGGTAGCCCTGATCTTCTCGAACTTTTTTTAATTAACGACGCTTCTTTGCTGCCTTCTTTGCCTTCTTTGGAGCAGCTTTCTTAGCAGCAGCCTTCTTCTTTGGCGCTGCCTTCTTTGCTGCTGCCTTCTTAACAGGCTTAGCAACAACCTTTGGTTCTGGCTTAGGTGCTGGACCTAGCTTGCGAACACCAGAGATATGCTCCTTCAGACCCTTTGCAGGAAGAAAGCGTGCCTTCTTGCTTGCTTTGATCTGAATAGTCTCACCAGTGAATGGGTTGCGACCTTTACGAGCTTTGCGATCAACTTTCTTGAACTTTCCAAAGTCATTGATCATTACATCTTCGCCTTTAACCATGTTACGAACAATGGTGTCGAAAATGACGTCTACAGCGTGAGTTGCTTCTTTCTTGCTGTCGTTGAAGTGTGGGGCCAACGATGCAATGAATTGGGCCTTATTCATTCAAATTCCCCTTATATTTACGCGTAAAATTAAGCGTTTTGCTTAACCTGATTGGAAATTTACGCGCAAGGAATGCAAGAGTCCACTATCACCCGCGTGTGTCGCCCTTTTCTTATTTTTATTTTTGCCAGAGAAAATCGCATTTTTATGCGTGAAAAGTGGGCGCTAGCCCTCGACTAAGAGTTGAGAGTTACTGGTTTATAAGCAGGACGTGCCTTTTCAAAGGCAGAAATCGCATCTACATGCTTCAAAGTAAGGCCAATATCATCAAGGCCCTCGATTAAACGCCAGCGGGTGTAATCATCAATCGCAAAGCTCAGAGTGGTTGATCCGTAACGTACTTGGCGATTTTCAAGATCAACTGTGATCTGCGTTGTTGCATCTGCTTCGATTGCGGCCCAGATCGCTTCAATTTCGCTCTCGGTCAAAATTACGGTGAGCAAACCAGCCTTCATGGAATTGCCACGGAAGATATCTGCAAAGCGGCTAGAGAGAACTGCTTTAAAGCCATAATTTTGCAGCGCCCATACTGCATGTTCGCGCGAAGAACCAGTTCCAAAATCTGCACCTGCTACCAAAATCGTTCCTGCCTTGTACTCAGCCTTATTAAGAACAAACTCTGGATCATTGCGCCAAGCCGAGAAGAGGCCATCTTCAAAACCGCTCCGTGTTACTCGCTTGAGGTAAACGGCAGGAATGATCTGATCGGTATCAACATTGCTACGGCGAAGTGGAACGCCAGTTCCAGTGTGTGTAGTGAATTTATCCATTCTGCGCCTCCTACAAATCTGCCGGGGATGAGAGTGTGCCGCGCAACGCTGTTGCAGCCGCTACAAGTGGACTTACTAAGTGAGTGCGACCGCCCTTGCCTTGGCGACCTTCAAAGTTGCGATTGCTCGTTGATGCCGAACGCTCACCGGGTGCGAGTTGATCTGGGTTCATGCCAAGGCACATGGAGCAACCTGCATTGCGCCACTCTGCACCTGCGGCAAGAAAAATCTTATCGAGGCCTTCTGCTTCGGCTTGCAAGCGAACGCGAGCAGAACCAGGAACCACCAACATGCGCAGTGATGGTGAAATCTTCTTGCCATTCACAACAGATGCGGCGGCGCGTAAATCTTCAATGCGGCCATTGGTACAAGAGCCAAGAAAAACAGTGTCAATCTTGATCGCTTTGAGTGGTGTACCAGCTGTTAAATCCATGTAGGTCAGTGCGCGCTCTGCAGCATTGCGCTCTGCTGGATCGCTGATTTCTGCTGGGTTAGGAACATTTGCTGAAAGTGGCAAGCCCTGTCCTGGGTTAGTTCCCCAGGTAACAAATGGCGCGAGTTCATCTGCATTGAGATTTACTTCCACATCAAATTTTGCATCGCTATCGGTATGCAGGCTCTTCCAATAAGCAAGGGCAGCATCCCAATCCTTGGGTGCATGTGGCTTGCCCTTGATGTATTCAAAGGTCGTCTCATCTGGTGCAATCACACCAGCGCGAGCGCCAGCTTCAATCGACATGTTGCAGATTGTCATACGAGATTCCATGGAGAGGGCACGAATTGCACTTCCACGATATTCGATGACATAACCTTGTCCGCCACCGGTGCCAATTTTGGCAATGATCGCGAGGATAATATCTTTACTGCTGACACCTGGCTTTAGCGTGCCCTCTACATTGATCGCCATCGTTTTAGGGCGAGCAAGTGGCAGTGTCTGAGTGGCTAATACATGTTCTACTTCGCTCGTTCCAATTCCAAATGCGAGCGCACCAAATGCACCATGCGTTGATGTATGTGAGTCGCCGCAGACGATTGTCATGCCTGGTTGAGTTAGGCCAAGTTGTGGGCCAACTACGTGCACGATCCCCTGCTCCACGTCACCGAGTGAGTGAAGGCGAATTCCAAATTCTTTACAGTTATTGCGTAGCGTTTCAATTTGTAGCCGCGATACTGGATCGGCAATTGGCTTATCAATATCAATGGTCGGCGTATTGTGATCTTCAGTTGCAATAGTTAAATCGGCGCGACGTACTTTGCGGCCAGCAAGGCGTAGGCCATCAAATGCTTGTGGGCTAGTTACTTCATGAATCAGATGAAGATCGATAAAGATGACATCTGGTTCACCATCTGCACTGCGCACGATGTGTTCGTGCCAGATCTTCTCTGCCAGAGTTTTTCCCATAAGAACCGCTCCATTTGCAATCTCAATTAGTGAGATGTTATTATCGTATCGTGGACAAGAAAAAGAATAGCGGAGTTGGCGTATTAGATAAAGGCGCAGCGATACTTACTGCGTTAGAGAGCGGCCCGCACTCACTTGCTGAGTTAGTTACAGCCACCAAGATCGCCCGCCCTACTGCGCACCGCCTTGCCGTTGCCCTCGAATTCCACCGCTTAGTTGCCCGTGACTTGAGTGGTCGCTTTGTTTTAGGACCTCGCGCTGGCGAACTCTCCACTGCAGCCGGTGAAGATCAATTACTTGCGGCAGCAAATCCAGCGCTAGCGCTACTTCGCGATGCAACAAGTGAGAGCGCTCAGCTCTATCGCCGCCAAGGTGATTTACGAATCTGTGTTGCCGTTGCAGAGCGCCTCTCTGGCCTGCGCGATTCAGTTCCAGTTGGAGCGGCCCTGACAATGCAGGCCGGTTCTGCCGCTCAAGTTCTCTTGGCTTGGGAAGATAGCCAGAAAATTCATCGCGGCCTTACCAATGCAAAATTTACCGCTGCCCACTTGGCGGCAGTTCGCCGTCGCGGTTGGGCACAATCTATTGGCGAGCGCGAAGTCGGCGTTGCCTCAGTATCTGCGCCAGTGCGCGGGCCAAATAATAAAGTGATTGCTGCGGTAAGTATTAGTGGACCGATTGAACGCTTAGGGCGCCAACCTGGTCGAATTCATGCAGCAGCAGTTGTTGCAACTGCTGCGCGATTATCTGAGCATATCTCTCGCTCATAATTTGCTACACATTTTTTATTCATACTAATTTCTGACCGTATTTCATGCTGATTTCACACTGTATTTCTGTGTAGCCCCGAAGGGATTCGAACCCTCGTAGCTGGCTTGAGAAGCCAGAGTCCTAGGCCGCTAGACGACGGGGCCGCGCTATTAAATTGTTACTTCCATTGGTAGCTGGGGTACCTGGACTCGAACCAAGACTTACTGAACCAGAATCAGCAGGGCTGCCAATTACCCCATACCCCAATTAAGCAAGTCCTAAGGATACCTCACGAACTAGAGCGAAATCGCCGACTCAATGCGCTCAATACATAGCGTCTTGCCGAGCAATTCCATCGATTCAAATAGCGGTGGCGAGATCGTGCTACCTGTCACTGCAATTCGCACCGCACCAAATGCAATGCGTGGCTTAAGCCCCATCTCTTCAATCAGAGATTTGCGAAGCACGGCTTCGATTTCGCTGTGACTCCACTCCTGCAGCGGTGAAAGATCGGCCAAGGTGCGTTTTAGCACCTCTTTTGCCGCGCCATCATTGATCTTGGGAATTGATTCTTCTTCTACTTGGAACTTTTTTACAAAGAGGAATTTGAGCATCTGTGGAATTTCACCCAGTGTCACAATGCGCTCTTGAATTATTGGTAGCGCAGATCGCACAAGTGCAATCTCTTGATCACTGCCACTAATAACCCCGGCATTGGTCATAAAGGGAAGAGTCCATGCCAAGAATTCATCGAGGGTAAGTGCGCGAATCTTGTCACCATTAATCGCATCAAGTTTCTTCATATCAAAGCGAGCTGGCGAACTATTCACTTTCTCAATCGTAAAGAGCTCGGTGAGCTCTTTCATTGTGATGTTCTCGCGATCATCACCTGGTGCCCAGCCAAGGAGCGCTAAGTAGTTACAGATTGCCTCAGGTAGGTAACCTGCTTTGCGATACCAATCAATTGAAACTTCACCATTGCGCTTTGACAACTTGGTGTTGTCCTGGCCCATTACGAAGGGCAGATGAGCAAAGAGTGGGTAGTCGACCTTAGCAAGACCCATTGCTTGATACACCCGAATCTGTCGTGGCGTTGAGGAGAGCAGATCCTCACCACGGAGAATATGTGTCACGCCCATCATGACGTCATCTACTGCAACTGCCAAGGTATAAAGAGGCGACCCATCACCGCGCACCAAAACAAAGTCCGGTACAAATTTATGATCAAAAGTTACATCGCCACGAATTTCATCGTGAAATGTTGTCTCGCCAGCTGGCATCCGCATTCGGACTACAGCTTCACGTCCTTGCTCTTTGTAATCTTTAATTTCCTGTGGTGATAAATCACGGCACTTTCCATCGTAACCAGGTGCCTCATTCGCAGCGCGTTGTGCTTCGCGCCGCGCTTCCAATTCATCAGGTGTGCAATAGCAAAAGTAAGCATCGCCTTGATCAATAAATTTTCGCGCCCAATCGGCATAAATATCTAAACGTTGCGACTGTAGGTATGGACCATTGGCGCCACCTACTTCTGGACCTTCATCCCAAGTAAGTCCTAGCCATTTCAAAGTATCGATTGCTGCTGCGATGTACTCATCGGTGACGCGAGAGCGATCGGTATCTTCAATCCGGAAGAGAAAGGTTCCGCCAGTGTGGCGCGCATAAGCCCAATCGAAGAGGGCGGTACGAATATTGCCGACATGGAGATCGCCACTGGGTGATGGTGCAAAGCGCACCTTTACTTTCTTATCCACGATGGCTCAGCGTATTCGTTAATTGACCAAGACCGGCGATTGCCACAGTTATTTGCGCACCTTCCGGCATAGGCCCGATACCAGCTGGTGTTCCAGTCAGAATTACATCGCCTGGAAGTAGCGTCATTACTTGCGTAACAAAGTTAATAATTTGTGGGATCTTAAAAATCATCTCATTCAACGTAGCGCTCTGCTTTACCTCACCATTGAGTGTGGCCGAAATTGCTTGGTTGCTTGGCTCAAAGTCAGTATCAATCCAGGGCCCAAGCGGGCAGAAAGTGTCGAAGCCCTTTGCCCGTGTCCACTGGCCATCTTTTTTCTGCAGATTTCGTGCGGTGACGTCGTTGGCAAGTGTGTAACCAAAAATTACATCTTTAACGCGTTCAATTGGAACTTCTTTGCAGACTCGGCCAATGACAATTGCTAGCTCTGCTTCGTAATCAACTCGATCTGACATTGCTGGCCAAACAATGGTGTCATTGGGCCCGATTACCGATGTGTTGGGCTTGATAAAAATAATGGGTTCATCGGGAACTTCGCTATTCATCTCAGCGGCATGATCTGCATAATTCTTGCCAATGCAGAGGACTTTGCTCCTTGGAATTACTGGAGCAAGTAGCTTTACATCTGACAGAGCAACAGTTGCGCCAGTTTTGGTTACGCCCTGATAGATCGGATCCCCAGAGATCACTGAGATCAGATTATCTGATTCGAGTACGCCAAAGAGTGGATCTCTGCCCAGTTGCGAACCAGGTGGTGGCGTAAATCGGACGATGCGCATGAGCGGAAGTCTATCGTGGCTAAAGCGCGGTAACTTCCCCGTCTATTCCACAGAACCAGATTGCAGCGCTCGGCGCATACTCAGAAATTGCGCCAATCTCATTGGGTTTTTCACCTGTAACAACGACCGCCTCAATGCCATCTATTTGTGATGCCATCGCAACGGTAAATACTGCATCGAGTGCCGTTAATGAAAAGTTCTTTGTTGCAACATTAATTGCTACATAAGTACGACCGGTGGTGTCACGTAGCGCTGCAGCTTGAAGTGCGCCAGTGCGGGCAAGGGTTGCAGCTGCAAGAGTTCGCAACTTCTCATCTTCAGAATTATTAAAGCTCAACGCTGCTCTCCCCTTCTTCTACTCGCTCAATTATGACGCTACTAATTCGACGGCGACGGCCAATTGGTCGCTCGGCGGTAATGCGCCAACCGCGCAATGTAATCGTGCTACCGGCAATTGGAACTCGCCCCAAAGTAGCTGCCATTACTCCACCAATCGTATCTACGCCTTCAAATTCGGCGAGATCAATAAGGACCTTCAATTCACTCGCTAAATCTTCGATGTGTAGATTTGCTTCAGCGCGGGCTTTATCTGAGGTGATCCACTCAAATTGCTCATCGCCATCATCAAATTCATCTTCGATTTCACCGACAATTTCTTCAAGAATATCTTCAATGGTTATAAGGCCAGCAGTTCCGCCATACTCATCGACCACGATCGCTAAGTGAATCTGATCGCGTTGCATTTCTCGGAGCAGGCTGGATGCCATCTTGATTTCTGGCACAAATGTGGCATCGCGCATATTCTCTTCGACGCTCTCGGTCTGCTCTGCCTCATGATGATCATGTGAGCGTTTCGCCAAATCTTTTACATAGGCAATTCCAACGATGTCATCGAGATCATCGCCAACTACCGGAATTCGAGAGAAGCCAGATCGAAGCGCAAGTGAGAGACCTTGGCGCAGACTCTTATCGTGTTCAATCCAGACCATTTCAGTACGCGGCACCATTAATTCGCGCACCAAGGTATCGCCCAATTCAAAGACAGAGTGAATCATCTCGTGCTCATCCGAGGGAACAAGTCCCTCTAAGTGTGCTTGATCAACTAAATTACGAATCTCTTCTTCTGCGCCACCTTTTTTTCGGCGCAGGAATTTACTGAGCATGCTCATAGCTTCTGCCAATTTGCGACGAGCTCTTCTTGGAGCGAGAACATTTCAATCTCTTCTGCCTTCTCCGCATGGTCGTAACCAAGTAAGTGGAGCAAACCATGTGCAGTAAGGATAAAGATTTCGTGATTGGGTGAGTGTCCAGCTTTTTTCGCTTGAGCTTCCGCAACGGAGGGACAGAGAATGATGTCGCCTAAAATTGCTGGTGCATCTTTTGCTGATCCGCGACGAACTTCATCCATCGGAAATGAGAGCACATCGGTAGGACCGGGCTCATCCATCCACTTAATGTGGAGCTCTTCCATTTCTGCTTCATCGACAAAAATCACAGTTAAATCATCTTCCGGATTAAGTTCTAACTTGGTTAAGCAGTAGCTCAAGAGAGAGTGAAGTTGATCGGTCGGTGCTAAAGAACCAGAGCGATTTTCGATTTCAATTGTCATAAGGCTCGTAAATTACTGGCTAGGGCGCAATTGGCGAGTCTGCGCCCGTTGCTCATCGAATCGTGAATAAGCATCAACAATGTCGCCAACTAAGCGGTGGCGAACCACATCTTCGGAGTTGAGCTCCATAAAGCAGATGTCCTCGATATTCTCCAAAATGCCGCGAATTACTTTAAGACCAGAGTAATTTCCATTAGGAAGATCAACTTGAGTGACATCGCCGGTGATGACCATCTTTGAGCCAAAACCTAAACGAGTAAGGAACATCTTCATCTGTTCAGGCGTTGTGTTCTGGGCTTCATCCAAGATTACAAAGGCATCATTGAGAGTACGACCGCGCATGTAGGCCAAAGGTGCAACTTCGATTACACCGCTGGCAAGTAGACGAGGAATTGCTTCGTGATCGAGCATGTCATGTAGCGCATCAAAGAGCGGACGAAGATAGGGATCGATCTTCTCTGACAATGATCCTGGTAAGAAACCAAGGTGCTCGCCTGCTTCAACTGCTGGACGAGTAAGAATAATTCGAGTGACTTTCTTTGCCTGCAGCGCAGCAACTGCTTTAGCCATTGCTAAGTAAGTCTTTCCAGTTCCGGCCGGACCAATTCCAAAGGTAATGGTGTTCTCTTCGATTGCATCGACATAGCGCTTCTGATTTGCCGTCTTCGGACGAATCGTGCGACCACGATTGCTCACAATGTTGAGCGAGAGAACTTCACCAGGATGATCTTGTGGGATTTGGCGCAACATCGAGATGGCACGGGTAACTGCATCAGGTGTGAGTTGTTGGCCTGAGCGAATCACAACCAAGAGTTCATGAAAGAGATTTTCTACTTGAGCACACTCTTGCGCATCGCCGCGAAGTGAGACTTCATTGCCGCGAACCGTCATAGAAACTTGGGGAAAGGCGCTTTCAATAACGCGCAAATTACTATCTGCCGGACCAACTACCGAGATCATTGAAATTGCACCCGGCACTGTTATTAACGTTCGCTCCATTGCGCCTAAGTCTAGGCTTAACCAGGTGGCCAGGCGAATGATCGCCCGCCTAGTAGATGTAAATGGGCGTGAAATACGCTCTGGCCAGCACTTGCCCCGGTATTAAAGACCAAGCGATAACCATCGAGCTGCGCTGCCGCCGCAAGTTCGGCAGCAGCGCTATGTAGTGCGGCAAGTGTGAGTGGCGCCGCCGCTGCAAGTTCGGCGCCATTTTCTACGTGGATTTTTGGCACCAGAAGAATATGGGTTGGGGCTTGCGGTGCAATGTCGTGGAATGCGATCAACTCTGATGTGTTACGAATCAAATCAACTGGGATTTCACCTGTAATAAATTTACAGAAGAGGCAATTGGTTTCAAGTGTCATCTGATTTCACCAAATTCCACGTGCGGATTTTATTGCAGCGATTGCAGCAATTCCGGCATGAGCAGAGCGCAGAATTGGGCGACCTAAGTGAGCAATCTTTGCGCCAGCTGCGACAAATAATTCGATCTCGCTATCGGTAATGCCACCTTCGGGGCCAATGATGAGATAGATCTTGCTGGTCTTAGCGCCAAAACTTTGTGCAACTTCGGAGATCTTATGCGTCGCACTTTCATGCAGCAGAATGCAGGCAGAGCCAGAAATCATCGACAATAACTCTTTTGTTGTTGCAACATCATGAACCGTTGGAATCCAGAAGCGACGTGATTGTTTAGTAGCTTCGCGTGCTGCCACGCGCCATTTATCGCTGCCCTTCTCGCTCTTTCCAATTGAGCGGTGTGCCTGCCATGGCGCGATCTCATCAACGCCGGCCTCGGTCAGTAATTCAATTGCTTCGCGCACTCGATCGCCTTTAGGTATTGCTTGGATAGCAATTACTTGAGTTGCTTCGGGCTCTTCAAATCTAGCTTCTTTGATATCAATAGCAAGAGATTTCTTCTCAATTGCACTTACAGTGCCACTTGCCCAATTACCTTTGCCATCACTGAGGTGGACTCGCTCGCCTATTTCAACCCGAAGAACTTTGATCGCGTGATGGGCTTCATCGCCAGTGAGTTGGTAAGTACCCGAAGTCGGGAGGCTATCGATGAGAAAGAGTGAGTACATCAGCGACCAAATGCATCGCGGAATTTGCTGAAAAATCCACTATCTTGGCGCTTCATATCCACTTGGCCACTCTTATCGCCACGCATCTCGGCAAATTTCTTCAATAACTCTTCTTCATCTTTCTTTAATTTCGATGGAATCAGAACTTCGATGTGAACGACGAGATCACCGCGACCGCCACCGCGCAGCCGAGTAACACCAAGTCCTTTAACAAGAACCGTTGAACCGCTCTGCGTGCCAGCTTTGACTTCAACTTCGGTAGGACCATCCAAAGTTTCTACCGTCACTTTTGTACCAAGGACTGCAGCGGTCATGGGAATTGAGAGCGCTAAGTGGAGCATGTCATTGTCACGGACTAAGAATTCATGTTCGCGTTGCACAATTTCAACGTAGAGATCGCCAGCTGGGCCACCACCTGGTCCCACCTCACCGCGACCTGAGAGTTGGATGCGATTTCCGGTTTCAACACCAGGTGGAATCTTCACTGAAACACTCTGCCGAGCACGCACTCGACCATCTCCGGCACATTCACGACAAGGATTAGGAATCACTGTTCCGTAACCTTGGCAATTTGCGCAGGGGCGCGAAGTCATTACTTGCCCGATGAATGAGCGCGTTACTTGTTGCGTTTCACCGCGACCTTTACAGATTGCACAGACTGTTGGATCAGATCCATCGGCGCAACCAGTGGCATCGCACTTAGTACAGGCAACTGCGCTCTCGACTGTGATCTCTCGTTCCGTTCCAAAACATGCTTCATCGAGTGAAACTTCAATGCGAATAAGTGCATCTTGGCCTTCGCGCATACGTGGACGTGGACCACGTCCACCAGTCTGTCCACCGAAGAATGCATCCATGATGTCGCCAAACCCAAAGCCACCAAAATTAGCACCGCCCATACCGCCGCTGCCACCCATGTCATAGCGCTGACGTTTCTGCGGATCACTCAATACTTCATATGCAGCAGTAACTTCTTTGAAGCGCTCTTGCGTATGTGGATCTGGATTCACATCGGGATGTAACTCTCGCGCTAATTTGCGGTAAGCACTTTTTATTTCACTCTGATCTGCATCGCGCGCAACACCTAAAGCATCATATAAATCAGCCATTACTGACTCTCACCTAAATACCTTCCGACATAACGCGCAACTGCGGAGACTGCCGCAATTGAACCTGCGTAATCCATACGGGTAGGCCCGATAACGCCAAGTGCTCCCAGTGGTGAGCTCTCTGCGCCATAACCAACAGTGACCAAACTTGTCTGCTGCAACTTCTTCTCACTCTGTTCGTGACCAATGCGAACTTTAACGGTGTCAGTGACATCACCTAGCAAACGCAGCAGGACCACTTGTTCTTCCAACGATTCCAAAATGGGATGGATCTGGGCCGAGAAGTCTTCTCTGAATCTAGCTAAGTTGGCAGTGCCAGCGAGAACCACTTTCTCTTCTGGTTTTTCAAGTGCCATTTCAATCAAAGTTGCAATGACTAACCCAACATCGCGGCGATCATTCGGTCCGTATGTATCCAAAAGTGAATTAAGACGCTCGGCAACTTCAGGTAAGCGCTGCCCCACAACTGCATTATTGAGCTGAGTGCGCAGCGTTGTCAGGAAAATCTCTGAGAGATCCTTCATAAAATCAATCACGCGTTGTTCAACTCGCCCTGCATCGGTAATCAAAATCAACATCAGCCGCGACGAAGTGACAGCAACTAGCTCTACGTGGCGGGCACGAGACTTAATCATTGATGGGTACTGAACAACCGCAACTTGTTTGGTGACATCAGCTAGTAATCGCACAGTTCGCAGCACTACATCATCGAGATCGAGTGCTCCCTCTAAGAAGGTTTCAATCGCGCGGCGCTCTGCATTAGAGAGTGGTTTAACAGTGGCCAACTGATCGACAAATACCCGATAGCCAAGATCGGTAGGAATGCGCCCGGCCGATGTATGTGGCTGAGTAATTAAACCTTCATCTTCCAGAACTGCCATCTCATTGCGAATTGTCGCTGGCGAAATTCCTAAACCACGGCGATCGGCGATGGATTTAGATCCGACCGGCTCTTGGGTCGAGACATACTCATCGACAATTGCGCGCAGGATATCTAAACGGCGGGGTTCCATAAGAGTAGTTAAGGTACTACAGAAGTATTTCTCGCACGATTCGATCTGCAATGAGGCGACCAGTTGCGGTCAGACTCGCAGCACCTGAACTCCACGCCGCATCATCGAGATGGCCGCTACTATGAAATGGCGCCAGAAGTGCAGATTGCGCAGGCGAGAGCGCAGATAACTTAATTCCCTCTCGCATTCGAATTCCCAACATGATCGCCTCAGTAGCAATCTGCTCAGCGGTAAGAACTTCTCGGTCATGTTCTGGTGAAAGTGATTGTGCAAGACGTTCTTTATAAGCAGTGGGATGTTTTACATTCCACCAACGAACACCATCAAGATGTGAGTGCGCACCAGGGCCGGCGCCCCACCAATTAGCGTTTCGCCAATAGGCAATGTTGTGGCGCGAACCAAAACCAGGGTTGGCCCAATTACTTAATTCATACCAACTCAGACCGTTCTTCTCCGCAAGTTCATCAATGAGTAGATACATATCTGCCATCAAGTCATCAATTGGGGATGCGACATCACCGCGCTTAATCTGCGCCGCTAGCTTTGTACCAGTTTCGATAATGAGGGCATAAGCGCTGATGTGATCGATTGGAAGCGATAGCGCGCTCTCAACTGTGGTACGCCAATCGGCCAAAGATTCACCAGGTGTGCCATAAATAAGATCGACGCTGACATTTTCAAAACCTGCACTGCGTGCAGCAAGAACTGCCTTCTCAACATTGGCTGGGTTATGAGTCCGATCCAGCGTTGCCAAAACATGTGAAACAGCAGATTGCATACCAAAAGAGATTCGATTAAATCCAGCAGCTCGTAGTTGCTGCAACTTTGCCTCATCGACTGAATCAGGATTGGCTTCTAAGGTAATTTCACAATCACTACTTAATTGCCAAGAAGAGCGAATCTCGGTAATTACTCGACCCAGATCTGCTGGCGGCAATAAAGAAGGAGTTCCGCCACCAAAGAAAATACTTGGTACGACTCCATCAGTCTTACCGCGGGCTTGGCGAATTTCGGTAAGTACGGCATCGATGTAATCTCCCGATACCGTTTCTAGGGTTCCACCTTCACGAAGTTCAGCCGGAGTGTAGGTATTGAAGTCGCAATATCCACATCGCTTGATGCAATAAGGAATGTGTACATAAAACGAAAGAGTCATTGTAGGTATTGTCTCCTATTCAGAAGGTAAACAATACCCGCATAAATCAATCATGAATGACTAACTTTTGAATCTTCGCACACAGTCCAAGTTGAGAATTGAATCTATTCCACAGTTAACATCATCCCAATACTGGGACTTGGTAGCCATTAACTCTGTAAAGAAGTAAAAGCCCAAGGTTCCAGCAAGCAACATGATTAAAGCCTGTGCCCACAAAGGGTACTTATGGAATGGCTTCACTCTGCTTGTGGACCTCTAGCAGCCTTCATAAAGTCAAAGTCGCATGAGGGGCAGACTGTTAATCCCTTTTTGACATTCTGTCCACATGCAGGACATTCACGCTTCTTGGTTCCTGTAATCCTGTAAAGGACATATAGGAAAGTATTCATAATCGCTAACCAAAAGATGAGAACCATGATTCCAATACCGTTTGCCGTGTCATCTGCATTTATGTCATATGTCCAGAAAAATGAAATAACAAAGTAAGCATTAATAATAATTATTACCCAAGCAAAAGGTCTGAGGTTTTTCATAACTTAATGATAGACCAAGCCCTTCAAGTTGTTAAGCCCTTG
>Ga0209297_1001417_pt1 | contig 13971 bp, 16 predicted proteins | sample S_130805_MF_Meta_FD_187322 | JGI IMG/M metagenome (GOLD analysis project Ga0209297, IMG submission 187322) | Freshwater microbial communities from Lake Simoncouche, Canada to study carbon cycling - S_130805_MF_MetaG (SPAdes) (version 2) | ecosystem: Environmental > Aquatic > Freshwater > Lake ... | reverse complement strand
ATCAACAGAAACGTGATTATTTTTTAAAACTAACTGAAAATTCTCGTCTAATTCCTTTAAAAACAAGCGGCACCTATTTTCAGCTTATGAATTTTAAAAATATTAGTCAGGATTCAGACACAGAAATGGCCATCAGATTAACCAAAGAAAAAAAGATAGCTACTATACCCTTATCTGTTTTTTATAGTCAAAAAAATGACCATCAACTTTTAAGATTTTGTTTTGCAAAAAAAGATGAAACATTAGAAAAAGCGGCAGAAATTATTTGCCAACTATAAAACAAAAATTACTCAATGGTTCCGTTTCGAGCCGCTTCTTTTTTATAACGCTTTAAACGTAAAATCCAATAAGCAAGAATGCCAATTATCATTATCCAAATAATTAAATTTGGGCTTTGACCTAAAACACGCATCCCTTTAAAAATCCATTGAAAAAAAACTCCAGTTCCTTCAAAAATATCTGTCCAGGTAATCATTAGCATTTTCATATATTTAATTTTTGTAAGTTTACAGGTACAAATTTAAAAAAAATTATATAATTAAAAAATTGTGTTTGCATCATTATTAAATAAAGGAATAAGAGGAAGTTTAGTCTTTTTAGTGTTGATTTTTTTAATTTCGGCTGTTTTAATTTATTTTTCACCTGTTTCCTTAGAAACTAATACAAATTCTGGCTTGTTTTTTAACTATTTAGTAAATATAATTAGCAATAAAGCAGTTATTTTAAGTTTAAACTTTGTTTTTATTGGCTTGGGTGTTTTTTTAACTGGATTAATTCTGATTAACCAAGAAATAGTTGAAAAGAGTAATTATTTTTCAGTGTTTTTATTCTTAATTCTTTCAATCATCTCGGTTAACCCTTTGCAAATAAATCCTCAACTATTTACCAATATATTTATTTTGTTTTCTATCAATAAACTGATTTCTATTTATAGGCAAGAAAGAGTTTTGAGCCAAATTTTTGAAGCTGCATTTTGTCTTAGTTTCTCAGCATTTATAACTATATCGAGTATAATTACTTTACCTATATTTTTTATTACTTTAATAATTTTACGATCATTTAACTGGAGAGAATGGGTAATTGCTATAGTTGGAATTTTTGCACCTTTATTAATATATGAAGGAGTAGCTTATTTAAGTGGCTACAATAGTTGGTATTTATTTGAAGCTATTGCGTTTTATTTTAAAAATCTAAGCAAACCGATAATTAGCGAGTATTATTTTCCAACTTTGTTTTTATTATTTGTCTTATTGCTAATTTCAGTAATAAAATCTTTTTTAATAAATTTTGGCAACACTATAAAAAAACAAAGAACAAAGCTCCTATTTGTATCTGTTCTATTATTTAACACATTTGGATTCTTCTCAAAAGGTGCAACTGGTAGTAGTATTATTTTAACTTATGCACTGCCACTAAGTTTTTTTATTGGTGACTTTCTATATGAGATAAAACAAAAGAAAATAGTGAATACAATTTTAACGCTAATTCTACTCTGCTTAGCTGTTATTTTTGCAGGACAAATGGGGGCAATTTAATTATTTTTTTGCAGAGCTAATTCTAATCTTTTAATCACTTCATTTTTACCGATAAGTGCTAACATATCAAATAACTGAGGGCCTCCAGCTACTCCAGTAATTAATACACGTAACAATTGCATGTCAATTTTACCAGTAGTTTTTAATAAGTCTTCGAATGCATCGTGAATGTTTTGAGAAGTCCAAGTATCTACTGTATTAAAAGTAATTAATACAGAATTAAAAAGAGTTCCAGATGTATCGTTCCATTTTTTTGTCATTATTTTTTGATCGTAAGAAGTTGGTGCTTCAAAAATATATTTACCATGATCCCAAAATTCGTGAACAAACTGAACTTTTTCTTTTACGAGCTTACAAAAATCAATCATAAAAGCATCGTCTTTCTCGTAGCCTTTTTCTTTTAAAATTGGCTTGAATACTTGTGATAATTCATGGTCTGACTTCGCTCTTAAATACTGCTGATTAAACCATTTTGCTTTTTCTGGATCAAATTTTGCACCAGATTTATGAACACGTTCAAATGAAAATAATTCCGCTAACTGATCAACAGAAAACAGCTCTTCGTTATTACCTGGATTCCATCCCAAAAGAGCTAAAATGTTTATAAAAGCCTCTGGGTAATATCCCGATTCTTTATATCCTATATATGGCGAGGCTTCTCGAGGATCATGCCAACTTAATGGGAAAACAGGAAAGCGAGCTTCACGCTTAGAAATTTTACCATTGCCATCAGGATTTAAAATTAAAGGTAAGTGAGCTAATTTAGGCATTTGATCTTCCAGGCCGAGATATCTATAAATTAAGATGTGTGCCGGCGCACTTGGCAACCATTCTTCGCCTCTAACCGCATGAGTAATTTCCATTTCAATATCATCAACAATATGTGCTAAATGATAGGTAGGCATGCCATCACTTTTTAATAATACTTTATCATCCACTTGAGCAGAATTAACAGTTACCCAGCCACGAATAATATCGTTAAATCGAATTTCTTCATTACGCGGTACTTTTAATCTAACAACATATTTTTCCCCTTGCTCTAATAATTTTTTTACATCATCTTCAGATAAAGTTAATGAGTTACGCATATTTAGACGAGAAACTGCGTTATATTGAGGCGCCACTACTTTTGCAGCCTCTAATCTTTTGCGCATTTCTTCTAACTCTTCAGTTGTATCAAAAGCATAATAAGCAAAACCGGAAGCAATTAATTTATTGGCATAGGTCTTATAAATTCCTAAATTTTTACGTTCACTTTGGCGATAAGGAGCATGCTTGCCATCACCAAAACCAACGCCTTCATTAGGTTCAATGCCACACCATTTTAATGATTCAATAATATATTCCTCGGCACCTTCAACAAAACGAGTTTGATCTGTATCTTCAATTCTTAATATAAAATCGCCTCCATGCTTTTTCGCAAATAAATAATTAAACAAAGCCGTACGAATTCCACCCATATGCAAACCTCCAGTTGGACTGGGTGCAAATCTAACTCTAACACGTTTTTCCATAGTTCACAAAGATAATGTAAATTTATATTTTAAAGATATGGAAAAAGACTTTTTTAAAATGGTTTATGAGGTGGTTAAATTAGTGCCTAAAGGAAGAGTAACAAGCTACGGGGCAATTGCTAATTATTTAGGCTCTAAATCTTCTTCACGAGTTGTTGGCTATGCCATGAATGCATCACATAAAATAAAACCAAAAGTTCCTGCTCACCGAGTAGTAAATAGAATCGGTTTACTTAGCGGAAAACAGCATTTCGAAACTCCTTTTCAAATGGAGGAATTATTAATGAAAGAAAAAATTATAATTAAAAATGATAAAGTAATAGATTTTAAAAATATATTTTGGGACCCACAAAAAGAATTAAAGTTTTAAATTAAATAAATTTATTCCTCAAACATTGTCTTATGAATATTTTAAAAGAATTAGAATTTATTGATAGAATTGACGGTAATTTTCCTTACGGAGATAGAAAAGAATGCATAAAATTAATGGATGAAGCAGTTTTAATTTCTCCAAACGCTTCATTTGCAGTAATAGAAGAGATTTGTAGAATACCTGATGAAGACCGGGCATTATTACCGTTTTTAGCACTTTTAGATCTATTAAAAGAAATCAAAAAACGATTTGAACATCCTTTAAAAGAATTAATCGTAAAAATTGCTAGCCGAATGATTAAAGAGCAAGAAAGTTCTTTAGAAGAAACTTTACTGAATTTAGAAAGCTTAAAAAAATATCCCCGACAATTTGCTTGCCTTAATATTATTTTTTATTCGTGTCATGGAGATGAAACAAAATTAAACGCTGGCTGGGACGAAATAATAAAACTTTGGGATAAAGGCAATTAAATAATTAATAAGCATAATCGCTTAAGTAATTAAAATTTTCGCACAACTTTCCATCCATACAAATACTTGCGCGATTAATGATGCTATCTTTATCCTCACCAAAAATATATGGCAGCACACGTTCTGATAAATCTTTTCCAAAATCATCACTAGCATCTCTTGGTAGTTCGCAGGGTAAATTATCTACAGCCATAATACAAACAGTATCTTTATTAAAAGGTAAATCTTCTTTTCCTGTCATAATATTATAGCCATAAAATGGTTGGGAAATGGTGCTTGCTCTTATGGTAGAAGGAACGGAACCATTCACATCACAAGTTACATCGGCAATTACAGATAAATGAAAATCTTTTTCTTTCATATCCTGCTGACTAAACATTTGTGGAGAGCGAGGATCCCAAAAATGAGCAGAAATAAATATGTCGGCTGATTTTGTAAAAATTGGAAATTTAGAAACAAAATGCTCTGGGTGAGCATAAAAATCATTTAAATCGAAATTATGATCGTTTGGTCTTTCAACATAATCGCGGGGGTTTAACTGACAATAAACTGGTTCTCTGTAAGAAGCCATTAAAAACTCTTCGGGTGTTACCTTTCGGATTCTGAGAGCGCTTAAGGTTTCTATCACTCCATTGGCAACTCTTCCGCCTCCTGTTAGCGCAATTTTAATATTAGGTAATTTTACACGCTTGAGCTCTTCTTCCATTTCTGCTTTATCTCTACATAAATTGGCGGGCTTTAAACGAAATAAATCATACTTAATGCCATAACCTAAAATACCATTGTAAGCTCCTACAATTCCTGCATATCGTCCAAAACCAATAATCCGATTATGCGTTTTATCGGTTAGTGTTTCGTAATCTATCATTTGAATACGTTTAGCAATTAATGCCTGCATTAAAATTTTATTGTGTGGCTGTTTTTTAATCGTATGCGAAAAGAAAAAATATTTTTTACCTTCAATTAATTTTTCGGGTGGCACTTGTTTTACACCCATTAAAACATCGCAATCAGATAAATCTTCTTGAAATGATATTCCAAAAGAAGTATACTCTTCATCAGAATAACACCTTGTTTTACTTTGCTGAACAACAATTTCGAGGCTTTTATATTTCCTCATCAATTCTGCACAAATTAATGGTGTAAGTGGCACACGTTTATCAGGCGGATTTTTTTCTTCGCGTAATACACCTATTTTAAATGATTGCATCTATTTTTGTATTTTTACAAAGATAACATTTATGCGATTTTTAATCATCATTTGGTCTTTTATTTTTTTTGTTTATTTATTTATAAACCCTTGCTATGCACAAAATAATCAAAGTACGATTTCTAAAAAATATACGGCAGCGGAATTAAAAGAAGATACTAAAATATTAAAAAATGTAACAATAGCCATGCATCCTGCCATTGGCATTTATCAATCCAAAAACTATTACATAAATCTTTTTGATATTTTTATTTCAAAATTAAACGATAGTTTAACAGAAAAAGAATTTAGAATAAAACTAAAATTATTGATGGAAAATCTGCACTGCGGGCATACAGAAGTAATTAATTCAAAAAAGTATTACCGTGAAATAAACAAAAATAAATTAAACTTTTCTACTTTATTATTTCTTCCTATTCAAAATAAATTATATGTAATTGGTGATTTAAATAAAAAAAAAGATACGAGCTTATTAAAAATCGGAACCGAAGTTATTCGAATAAATGGGATTGGTGTTGACTCCATAATAAACTATAGTAAACGGTTTATTAGTAGCGATGGATATAATCAAACTTCAAAAAATCACTTTATTCAACTATCGTTTAATAATTTTTTAGTTGGCTTATTTGGCAGACCAGACACATTTAACATAGATTATTTAGCTGGTACAAAAATAAAAAACTTAAAATATAGCGCTTTTAAAACGAAGTCTCTTCCTCTTCTCCCACTTCAAAAAAAAGAGGATAGTTTATTTACAAAATATAAGCGCGCGCAAATAAAATATCGGTTTTTAGATTTACAAAATAAAACCATGTTATTAAAAATATCGGCTTTTTCTCCTGTTCAAAGCGCAAAAGCTTACCGAAAAATTTTTAAAAAATTACAAAAATACCAAACCGACAATTTAGTTATTGATTTAAGAAATAATGGAGGGGGGAGTATTGAAAATGCTTATAGATTATTAAGCTACCTAATTGATACTTCAGAAAATCAAACGCTACGAACAAACATAAAAAAATATCCTTACAAAAAATATACTCGAGGCAACATTTTATTTAAACTTACACGCTTTGTTTTTGGAATTTTGAGTAAAAAAGAAACTAAGTTTGAAACCGATAACTATACCTTTACCATTAAACCAAGGAAAAAAAATCATTTTAATAAAAAAATATTAGTGTTAATTAATGGCGGATCTTTTTCGGCATCGATTTTAGTAGCAGCTTATTTAAAAAATAATAACCGCGCCGAATTTATTGGAGAAGAAACTGGAGGGACTATCGAAGGATGTAATGCAGGTGTAATGCCCTATTATAAATTACCAAATACCAATGTTAGAGTTAGAATTCCTGCATTTAGAGTAATAAATGATGTTTGTACCAAAATTACCGCACATGGCCTATTGCCAGATTATAAAACAAAATACAGTTTAACTGATTATATACAACAAATAGATGTAGATTTATTAAAAGTTAAAGAAATACTTAAGCTTGACTAAAGCTAAAATTTTGTTGTACCTTTATATTCTGTTCTTTAATTATTGGGTCCGACCGGTTTTGACAGTAAGCGCATCAAATAGGTAAGCACGTAGAGCGTTGTAAGACGAGCTCTTTAAACTGAACTTTCAAAACTTTTATTTGGCGAAGATAACTCTTACGCTATGGCTGCTTAATTTAGAATTAAGTAACCTTTGCTTTCCAAGGAGCTAAACTGCTCTGCGCTTTGGGTAAAGCATCATAAATGTGTAGTTTATTTTAGTGATGTTGTTAACTAAAATAATATAAACAACTAAGTTAAAGTTTGGTTTGAATTAACGCCTGGCTTTGATCGAAAATTAAGTTAATACTAAACGTGAAGAAAGCTTATTTTTTCCTTATTTGGACGAGAGTTCGAATCTCTCCGGATCCACAGATTAGTATTTAGCCCTCAGTAAACACTGGGGGTTTTGTATTTAGGCATATCAAAAAGGAGCTTTTAAATGCTTCAAAAGGCTCTAATTCGACACCTACTCAAAATGTTTCAAAAATAGGTGTCTTTAGTCTTAGTAATAATTTATTAAAACTACTGCTATGCTAGAGAATCAACACATCCTTTATTATCTTCCCAAGGGAAAAATCAATAAAAAAGGTGAAACACCAATTTATTGCAGAATTACAATTAATGGAGAGAGAATTACTTTCTCAACTCAAAGATATATTGAGCCTAAAAAATGGGATACAATTAATCAGAAAATATTTATTAAGTGTGAGGAATCAAAAACTATAAATCCTCAACTTAACTTACTTACTAATAAAATTTACAAAACTTACTTTAAGCTAGAAAGCTCTTGTGATAAAGTAACAGCTCTTGATTTAAAGAATTTATTGTTGGGTGAAAATAATAAAAACTCTAAGAGTTTATTTAATATTTTTGAAGAGCACAACACAAAGATGAACTCACTTATCAACCTTGATTATGCAGAAGGTACTGCAAAAAGGTATGCTACAACACTTAAACACTTAAAAAACTTTGTTAAATGGAAATTCAAACAAACTGATTTCAAAATCAGAAATGTAAATCATGAATTTGTTCATGAAATGGATTACTACATGAGATCTATAAGAAAGTGCTCCAACAATACTACTGTGAAGTATTTAAAGAACTTTAGAAAGATAATAAAGCTTGCCATTGCTAATTCATGGATGGAAAAAGATCCTTTTGTTAATTACAAAATGAAGCTTGAAAAGACTGATAGAGGCTACCTTACTTTTAATGAACTAAATGATATTATACAAAAAAACTTTGTTATAAAGAGATTGGATCAAGTTAGGGATGTTTTTGTATTCCAATGCTTCACAGGTTTAGCATATTGTGATACTTATAAACTTACCAGCCGAAATATTCTGAAAGATGATAATGGAGTTTTATGGATCAACGCAAAAAGGACTAAAACGGATACACCAATTCATGTTCCTATTTTACCTATTGCAGAAAAAATCCTAAATAAGTATTCTAGCTCAAATGAAGATATTGAAAAATTACTTCCAGTATTAACTAACCAAAAAATGAATGCCTACCTGAAGGAAATAGCTGATCTTTGTGGAATAGAAAAAAGATTAAGTTGTCACCTAGCAAGGCATACATTTGCTACTACAGTAACTCTTGCTAATGGAATAAGTCTTGAATCAGTAAGTAAAATGCTTGGGCACTCAAACCTAGTCACAACCAAAATATATGCAAGAATGCTAGACTCAAGGGTTTTAAACGAAATGCAAATACTTTCCTCTAAACTTAAGCTGAGTTAAAAATAACTCCTTTCAAAAATATTTTTTAAAAAATTTTCACGCACCCTTTCACAACACTCCCCCTATCATCACCCCCACTAAACTTTGCCAGCGGAAAATCCGTATGGCGTTAATTTAAAAAACAAATAACAATGGTAACAATTAGTGATTACAGAGTTAATGTCAACTCTGAAGGCAAATCTTTTTGCTCTTTAATTCTTCAGGGAGAGTTAGAGCTTGTAAAAAGCAAAACAAGTAGATTTTACGCAACTGCTCGTAAAACATCTATAACATCAACATTTGATGAGAATACCTGCAGGCAGTTAATTGGTAAAACAATCAAAGGTTCAATAGTAAAAGTTGATTGTGATGAATACGATTATATTATACCAGAATCAGGAGAAGTAATTCGACTAAACTACAATTACTCCTATGTTGCTGATTCTGAAAATGTAGAAGAAGAAGTTTTTCAGTAAACTAATTAATGGGGCGAAGAGCCCCTTTTTTATTATTAATCAATTAAATTAAAATTTATGGAAGTAAGACAAGCCAAAAGAACAATGGCCAAATTAAAAATTGGATTACAAGGTCCAAGTGGATCAGGTAAAACGTATAGTGCATTATTATTAGCCTTTGGCATAACAAATGATTGGTCTAAAATCATTGTCATTGATACAGAGAATAATTCAGCAGATTTATACTCACACTTGGGAGAATATAAAGTATTAACCTTAGATGCACCCTATTCACCTGAAAGATACATTCAAGCTATTGAACTAGCTGAATCAAGTTTTGTTGCAAATGTTGCATCCAAAAACAGTGCAACTAATGCAACTAATGAAACAGGTGTAATCATTATTGATAGTATGTCTCAAGAATGGGAGGGGGGTGGCGGAATTTTAGAAATTCATAATGAAATGACTGGTAATAGCTTCACCAATTGGGGTAAATTAACTCCGAGACACAATAGCTTAATAAATAAAATACTATTAAGTAAGTGCCACATCATTTGCACCATCAGATCAAAACAAGATTATGTTTTATCAGAGAGAAATGGTAAAATGGTGCCAGAGAAAATAGGGCTAAAAGGAGTAACTAGAGAGGGCTTAGATTATGAACTTACCTTAGTTTTTGAGTTAAATGTAAAAAATTATGCATCCTGTACAAAAGATAGAACTGGATTATTTACTGGGAAACCTGAATTTAAAATTAATGCCATTATTGGTAAAAAATTAGCAGAATGGTCTTTAAATAGTTCAAACCCAAACGAAGTTAAAGAACTAATAAACTCAACTCAATCCTTAGAAGAACTAATAGATATTTATAATTCATATCCAGACATTAGAGATTCACTTAAGCAGGATTTTGTAAATAAAAAACTTTCATTTATACCCCCTAAAAACAATTAACCATGGATAATATAGCAACAATAGAAGATGAAGTTGGTCTAAAATCAACAAGCAATCAATTTATAAGAGCCAACACAATAAATATGGATTTAAGGGAGATTCAAGAAAAGCATGTAATTCCTGTTTTTTCAAAGTTAAACGAACCTTTAATTAGCCATTATGATTTTGTGCAAACCACTTTAGAAGTTTTACAAAACTCTTTTAAAACAGAACTAATTAATGATCCAATTATTAAAGTAAGTCATCCAATTAAAGGAAGAATACCGGAAGCTAAACATAAGCCTTCTAAAGATTTGTTGGAAAATGAAAAAACGCTTTATTTTGAAAGAATGGCGTTTATGATTGAAATACCAACGGTTTTTGATTCAATTTCTAATGATACTTTAATGTTAACAGTTGGAGGAATTAAAGCATTTAACCTTGATAATTTTAATAGTAATCGCCTAGAGCAACATTTTAAAATCTTTATAGGGTTAAAGAATTGTATTTGTACTAACCTTTGTATCAAAACAGATGGACTTAAATCAGATATAGTTGTTAAATCCATTTTAGAGCTAAAATTTGAGTTAGAAAAGTTAATTGAAGCTTATAATCCCACTCAGCATTTAAGGTCTTTAAAAGAGCTATTAAGCTATGAGATTAATGAACAGCAATTCTCCTTTTTAATAGGAAGATTAAAGATGTATCCCTTATTATCTAATCAGTTAAAGAAAAGCATATTGGATTTAAAGCTCACAGAATCTCAACTCAATACTTTTATCAATTTATACTTCAATAGCCCTGATTTTTGCAAAAATAATGATGGCAGTATTAACTTATGGAAACTCTATAATAATGCCACTGAAGCTTTAAAATCAACTTACATTGATGGTTTTTTGGATAAAAATGTAAATGCCTATGATTTTGTTCATCATTTAAGCCAAAGTTTGAATGGAATAGAGAGTCAATCTAACTGGTATTTAGAATAAATGAGCAGTCCAATATACTTAGATAGCAATAGTGTGTTAGTGAGTACGAAAAGTGGCTTAAAACGGCTTAAAACACCATTTAAAGTGATTGTGTGTAAAGACATGGAAGGCTATAAAATTGGTGATGAATTAATCGTGAATTATGTTGGTTTTAATACAAAGGATAATTTACTTTATTTTATAAATCAACAATGTTTTAAATACAGCTGTTTTATTATAACTGATAAAAGGCTTATTGACTAGCCAACCTTTTTAAGTTTTATATAAATAACCAAATCATTATTCTATTAATATAATATAGCGATTTATTCAGTTTTTCTATTGCATTTTAGCTTTTTTGAGACGAGTGATTTCTGAATTAAAATAACAAAATCGAATCCCTGAAAAAACAAATAAAAGTCATTGGATAATATTCATTGTTATCTAGTGACTTTTTAAAACTAAGAACTTATTAAATGTATTTTATTTGTGTTTCTAAATTACCACTTAATAGGTGACAAAAACATTTATATTATCTATAGAGAAAAATTAACTTTTTGTCACCTTTTTTTCTATCTTCTTTTAAATCGCACATGGTTTGACAAAGTTCTATAATTTTAAATAATACCTCTACTTTCTAAGTGATAGGTTAATGAGCTTATATTGTATGACATTTCTCCATCTTCGTTTGAATATCGTGTTTTTTCCTCTTCACTAAAAATAGAATATTTATCAAGCATTTTCCAATAGTGATCTTCAAATATAAATTTGAATTTGGCAATATTTACATAGTCAAAAGCCTTAATTTTTATCTCACCAACTTGATAGTAATCGAATTTTTCAGGGTATTCAAAATCATTTTTTTTGAATAAAAATAAAGCAAGGTTTAATCCTGCATGTTCATATTTGCTCAACCATTTTATTAACTGGATTTCCTCATTTATTTCATTTTCTTGATATTTTTCTAAGGCTTCTTTTGATAAATCACTTGTTTGTAAGAATTCAGTTAGCTGTTTAATATCATAATATATACTATAGAACTTATAAAAATCTGAATAGAAATATGGCGGGAAGTCAAAATACTTATATAATTTATAATGCTTCTCTAACCAAGGAATATATATGTCTTGGTCAATTATTTTGTTTTGATATTGAATTATTTCCTCAAACGCTAATTTGCATTTTTGATTTCTAATCAAAAAATCAACACTCGGTTTAAAAGTTGCTTTTTCATCTTTATATATTTCAATGGTGATCAAATTTATTTTTTCAATAGACTTATTTATATTCTCAAAACCATTACAATGAAATATGTCTTCTATATCGTCATTTGATTCCTGAAAAATCAAGTCAATATGGTTCTTTGAGTTATTTCCAACAAAAGAATAACCGCTACAGCCTTTATTCGTGCACTCTTCAGAATTACAAGAGCCTTTATATGGAAATAGTAATGTATCACCTTTTTTCTTGAAATGAGAAAATACGATTTCTAACTTTTCAATAAAAATTTCTTTGGTAGCATCTTGATATGTTTTGTTTTCATCTAATAAAATAACAAGCATATCCAAATCCATATTTTGGAAACTCTTAATAATTAGTTCTTTTTTATTCATGTGCATTTTCAATTTTGACAAATTTAATACTTTACTCTTTTAAATTGAAACAAGAATAGGGAAGCTTACAAATTGAAAATAACAAAAAAGTATTGAATATTTATTTCATTTTTTTTAGTGGGGGCTTTATCAAGCTGTACATTCAAGTTTTCCATTTTCTGTTTTAAAACGTTCTATTATTTCCCTAAAAAAAACTGGTCGAACACCATTTAGATCAAAAAATTCTGCTTTTCTGGACTCCATTTCATTTCCAAATTTTGCTAAATTTTGTTGGAACCAATGTGCAACATCAGGATATGCAATATAAAACCAATCAGGTGTTTGAAGCCCACGATTTAATCTATTATTTGAAAAATGCTGTTTAAATGTCTTAGAACAGAGAATTGGTGGCTCTGAATTCATTGAAATGTTATTTGCGTCTTCCCAATTCTCAAGTCCTCCATTCCCAAATTTTGTAGTTTCATTTGCTTTTTGATTTTCCAAATATATTTCGACTATTATATTATCACGAATAAAAAAGTCTCTAATAATAACTTTAAGTTGAGAATCAAGATCAGAACTTTCTAGAATAATCATCCACTTCTTTTTGTTTACATTAAACACATCAAATAGTCCCATTTTTAATTGTAATTATTGAAATAATCTAATATCCCTTCGGTTTTTAATTTTTCTAAAGAAATTTTTATACATCTGTCAATTGAATCTTTATTATTTAAGTTTATACCAGAAACATCCATTCCATGGTATTCACCTCTATATTCGTTTTTAAATTTTGTAAATAAAATAGGTTCGTGCTGAATGCTAAGTTTAACTCCAATAAAAAGTTTACCGTGATTATTGCCATTGACTTTTAAAACCTTAGAATAAGAAAAATATCTTCCTGTATCTGCGTCAAATTGCATTTGATAATATTGGTCTAAGTACTGAGTGAAATAGTCGAATGATTTCCGAAGTCCACCATTGTCAATATTAGCATTTCTTACTTCATTATGGTATTTTATGGTAGCAAATAATGAAATTAAAACAAATGCTACTATTATTATTGTTATCATATAATATAAGTTTTTAAATATTGATTTTGCCTTTTTTTTTAATTATCAGGATTTTTTTCGAAAACTGTGTTACCCCATATATCTTTTTTATATGTTCCTAAAAGGTTCCCATTTCCATCTTCTACAATTGTATTTCCCCAAATATCTTTCTTATACACCTTTTGAATTCTTCCGTTATTATCTTCTTGCGTTCTATTGCCCCAAATATCTTTCTTTTCAGTGGATATAGTTTGTCCGTTATTATCTTCTTGAGTTTTATTTCCCCAAATATCTTTCTTTTCAGTGGATATAGTTTGTCCGTTATTATCTTCTTGAGTTTTATTTCCCCAAATATCTTTCTTTTGTGTTACAATGGTAGAACCACTATTATCTACCCAAATTTCATTCCCCCAGATATCAGTTTTTTTTGTTGCTAATGTATTTTCTTGACTATCTACAGCAATTGTATTACCCCAGATATCTTTTTTATAAGTAATATTTTGGCTAAATCCTGCAAATAAAATTAGCATAAAGCCAATCATGTAAATTATTTTTTTCATTTTTATAGTTTTAATTTTGGTTTTTTATTTAATTCCAAATAAATAGGTT
>Ga0209297_1001416_pt1 | contig 13994 bp, 5 predicted proteins | sample S_130805_MF_Meta_FD_187322 | JGI IMG/M metagenome (GOLD analysis project Ga0209297, IMG submission 187322) | Freshwater microbial communities from Lake Simoncouche, Canada to study carbon cycling - S_130805_MF_MetaG (SPAdes) (version 2) | ecosystem: Environmental > Aquatic > Freshwater > Lake ... | reverse complement strand
TTAGGTCTAATTGAATATAATTTAAGCCTGCCTTTAAGTTAACCGAATTTGAATAAACTAATTGACCTAAAGTATTTGTTATGATTAATTTTCCTTTTAATGTGCTAGGTAAATTAATTTTTAAGGATGTTTCTCCATTACTAGGATTAGGGTATACTTCTATATTTTGAAAGGCTAGATCATTTTGCTTGATGCCAATTGGTTGAGCTTGCGAAAGATTTATGTTGTCAAGATAAAGATTGTTCCCATTATTATTTGTAGTTGTAAATTTTACTAAAACCGAAGGCTTATTAAATCCTGTAAGAGTAATGTTTTCGGTACGCCATTGAGAAATATCATTTACATCTGGAACATAAGAAAGCGGTGTAGGAAGCGCTGTAGCCAAAACTAAACCAGCATTACTATAAAAACTTGTCCAACTAACGCCACAATTATCAGAAACAAAAACTTCAAGTTGATCGTTACTATTAGCATTTCTTTGAGCATAAGCTAAATCAAATGATAACTCAGGAGCAGCACCACCTGATAAATTCATTGGGGCTAAATATAAATTATCAACATCACCAATGGCTGTGTTATTAAAAAAATCGTATTTAGTAGATTGAGATGATAAATTATATCCACCTGCATTAGTTACTCTTGACCAAGACGGTCCAGAATTAGGATTGCTATTAGCCCAGTTTAATGGAGGAAATGTAGCTGCAGCGAAACTTTCAGAAACGCTGTTCCCTGAAAAATTAGAAGCAACAAGATAAGAAACTTTGTTTGCAGAGTAGGTTAAGTTAAACGCAGGCACATTTAAATTAACGTTAAATGAAAAGGTGTGTGCCCCATTTGCAGTTGGGGTAGGTATAGAATTTAAGTTAATGGTTGTGCTTGTTCCGGCTGCTAAAATTCCATTCCAAACCATTGGATTAGCTGCTATTCCATCTGTATATGGGTTTATTGTAATCGTATTAATCGAAGAAAGGCCGTCATTTCTTAAGGTAATTTGAGGCGTGATTGAATTACTACAAGTTACTTCTACTTTGGCATTTAAAGCTGCAAGCGCCTCAGAGGGCATAGCTACTTTACTAACTCGTGTTGCTTGGGCAACTTTTGTATTACCATCATCTTGAATAAAGCAAACAAAAGCAATTTCTTCTTTTTTTCTAGTATATGATGGAATAGGGCAATTAAGTGTAAATGTTTGAGTTTGTCCTATAGTCCATGAAGATGCCATAGAAATTCCTGATTGAAGAGTTGGAAAGGATTTAATAGCTACGTCTTCAAAATGTTTTTCTCCGTTTGATCCCGGAGCAGTTGGAAAGTCGATGATGTTTTCAACCATTACGGTTCTGAATTTTAAAGCTCCAACAGAATTAAAGTTAGCAGTTGCTGCAATACTAACCGTTAAGTTAATTGAACTACAGCTTGCATCCCATGCACGTGAAACAGAAATTGAAAAAGCAGATGTAAATGATTGAGCAGTTGAAATAACATTATTATTTAAATTTGCTGGGTGGCCTGAGGCTGCACCAAAAACACTCGCTTCTTGTCCATCAATTTTGCTTGATGGGGCTGAGTTAATTGCTGGAGTATATCCATAACCTCCACTTGCAACGCTTTTCCATCTCCAATCAATTTCAACTTTATTGGTTTGATATAACGACCAAGTATTAGATGGCGCAGAAGGTATTGGAACTTGCCACTTAATGGCTACAATTTTTGGTGTATTGGTTGGTGAGGCTAACAATAAATTTAAACCAGGATTAGTTGATGCGCATGGCGGGCATGTTTCTCCTGTAAATTCTTCGTATAAAGACATGCGAGGCGTTTGAGAAAACGCCGTTAAACTTATCGATAAAAGGATAATAGTTAATGTAAAATTTTTCATAGGTAAATAAATTATTAATTAGTTTCGAAATTTAATCAATAAAAAGGAAATTAAAAATTATTTAATTAAAATTCGGCTAAATAAATTAATTTATAATTTAAAGTAATTAATTGGATGTTCCCGATTTTTTAAAGATCAATGCATTTATTTAGTTTAGATATTTTTCTAAGCTAGTATCGAAACCCTCTTTAAATTCTATAATAGTTCCGAAATTCTCACCATCTATCAATATGTTTTTTCCTTTAACCTGGCCAAGTTTACTATATTTTGCCCCCTGTTTTTTTAATTCTGCTTCAAACGAATGAAGTTGATGTTCGGATATGCTTACGACAACTCTGCTTTGAGATTCTCCAAACAAAAAGGCGTCTTTACGAATAGAAACATCACTATTAATCTCAAAACCTAAATTGTTTACCATGCTGCTTTCTAATAAATTTATAAATAAACCGCCATCACTAATATCGTGAGCCGAATTAATTAATTTTAATTTAATAAGTTTAGTAATAGAGGCCTGAATAAGATGTTCAGTTTCTAAATCAAAAAAAGGAGCGGGCGTATTCTTAATTTTATGATAACTATATAAATATTCGGAAGAAGAAATGTCGTTTTTGCTTTCCCCGACCAAATAAATTAAATCGCCTTCGTTTTTAAAATCGAGAGTTGTTTGATTTAATTTATCTTCTAAGATTCCTATCATTCCAATTGTTGGTGTAGGAAAAACAGGGCCCTCATAACTAGATTGATTATAAAAACTTACATTACCACCAGTAACTGGGGTTTGAAATCTAATGCAAGCTTTACTCATCCCTTTAATAGCTCCAACAAATTGCCAATATACTTCAGGATTATAAGGGTTGCCAAAATTCAAACAATTAGTTACAGCGCTTGGAATTCCTCCGCTACAAACTATATTTCTTGCAGCTTCACTAACAGCTATTGCGCAACCAATTTCAGGATCAGCATTAACATAACGTGCATTACAATCTACAGTCATGGCGAGTGCTTTTTTTGTTCCTTTTATATTTACAACGGCGGCATCACTGGGTTTGTTTGAACTCATATTTAATGTCCCAACCATGCTGTCGTATTGATTATAAACCCATTTTTTACTCGCTAGATTAGGATGATTGGCTAAAAACAGCATAATAGGTTTTAATTGATTATGCTCTTCAACTAGATTTATATTAAATTTTTTAGACTCTGCAAAATAGGAGGGTTCTTTATATTCGCGAGTATAAACTGGTGCGCCTCCTCCAAGAACTAAAACATCTGCAGGCACATCAGCAACTAATTCTTCATTCATAAAGTATTTTAAACGCTCTCCAGCTGTAACCTCGCCAATTTGAGCGCAGTTAAGATCCCATTTTTCGAATACGGATTGTACTAAATTTTCTTTGCCTTTTTCAACAACAACTAACATTCGCTCTTGCGATTCGGATAAAAGAATTTCGAATGGATGCATGCCCGCTTGACGAGTAGGGACCTTGTCTAGCCAAATATTCATTCCATGCTTTCCTTTTGCGCTCATTTCTGATGTTGAACAGGTTATTCCTGCTGCACCCATATCTTGCATACCTATTACGGCGCCAGTTTTAATTACTTCAAGCGTTGCTTCTAATAATAATTTTTCTTGAAAAGGATCTCCAACTTGAACTGAGGGTAAATCTTTTGCAGAATCTTCGGTTAAATCTTTACTAGCAAATGCTGCCCCTGCAATACCATCTTTTCCTGTAGAGGAGCCAACAATAAAAACAGGATTACCAATACCATATGAAGTTGCGCTGATTGTTTCGCCATGTTTTACAATGCCAGCACTAAAGGCATTTACCAATGGATTTACATTATAACATTCATCAAAAAAAACTTCGCCACCTAACGTTGGGATGCCGAATGCATTTCCATAATCGCCTATGCCTTTAACTATGCCTTTAACTAACCATTGTGTTTTTTGTGAAGAAATATCGCCAAACCGAAGTGAATTTAATTGGGCAATTGGTCTGGCGCCCATTGTAAAAATATCGCGATTAATCCCTCCAACTCCGGTTGCCGCTCCCTGGTATGGTTCTATAGCACTTGGATGATTGTGAGACTCTATTTTAAAACAGCAAGCTAAACCATCACCTATATCAACTAATCCGGCATTTTCTTCGCCGGCTTTTGATAACATATGAGGGCCGTCTTTAGGTAATGTTTTTAACCAATTGATTGAGTTTTTATACGAACAATGCTCGCTCCACATGACAGAAAAAATAGATACTTCGGTAAAGTTAGGCGTACGTCCTAAAATAGATTGTATTCTCTCAAACTCTTCAGTTAAGAGTCCTAATTTTTTTGCTGTTTCAACATCAGCAATCTGTTCTGAATATTTTATATTTGCCATATTTTAAATAATAGAAACAAAGATATTGATTTTGACTGCTTGTTGTAATTTATTTTAATTAACAAATTAGAATCAATTCGATTTAAAAGAAATATTACAAATAACATAATTGATTATATATATTTGAATAAATAATTCTCTTCATTTTGAAAACCTTTTTTATACCCTTTTTTATTTCAAATTTATTTATTGGAATTCTAAACTTAAATGCCCAGAAAACTATAGAGTTTTCGAACGACACCGTAAAATTTTCTAAAGAGTTAAGTGATTATTTTATTGATAATTCGGCGAATAAAGAAACCGCAAAAGATTATATTCGAGTCTTTGAAAAACTTTGGAAAGACAACGTCATTGCTGGCTACTATAAACAGGCAGCAATAAATACAGCCAATGAAATGCTTAAAAAAAGATTTAAGCCATACCCATATTTTTATGGATATATTAATACTTTAATAAATTCTATTCAATCAAATCATAGTAACGAAATATTTAAAGATTGGCAAACTTGTTTAGATAAAATTATAAATGGAAAGTCTTTGCGGGGCATTCAGTCTTTTTTGGACATGAGCGAGAATGTTTTTAAGAAGAACGAATTTTATAAAACACCCTCATTTTCTTTTTATAGTTTGGAAACAAATTTTAAATTTGAATTTGATACGATTGCACGCGTAGTTTTCAATTCAATCACATTAGTAGGCGCTAATCCTAACGGCGATAGTTTAGCCATAGAGAAAACTTCTGGAATTTTTTATCCGAACAGTGGAAAATTTATAGGCAAAGCTGGAAAAGTTAGTTGGGAAAAAAGTGGATTAGAAATTGATGTATTTGCTTTAATAAAAAATTATACGATTGATTGTAAAACCGGAGGTTATTTTGCTGATAGTGTATTATTTACTGGCAAACAATTTTTTGATAAACCACAATTAGGTCGAATTAACGATAAAATTATTACAGAAAATGGAGAAAAAACTTATCCTCGATTTGATTCTTATAGTAAACGTTTACTAGTAAAAAATATTTATCCTAATGTAGATTATGATGGAGGATTTAGCATGCGTGGTTCTAAATTTGTTGGTTCAGGAAGCCCATCAAATCCTGCCAGAATAATCTTTAGTCGGGAGGGGAAAAAGTTTTTAGAAGTTAGCGCGCGCGCCTTTGGAATGAATAATGAAAAAATAGTTGCGAATCCTGGGATTATAAAATTTTTTTTAGATAAAGACACTATTTTTCATCCAGGCTTAAGTTTTAACTATCAAATTGATAAGCGCGTAGTTACTATTGTGCGAGGCGAAGATGGCTTGCAAAAAACACCTTTTTCAAATTCGTTTCATAAATACGACATGTATTTTGAACAAATTGTTTGGCCAGTTGATGATTCTGTTATGATGTTTAATTTTTTGCCAAATAATTTTCAGGGCGAAGCTTATTTTGAATCTTCCGATTTCTATAATGCCCAAAAAGCAGAACTTATAAAATTAGGAGAGCAGATTAGTCCAATCACCAGAATGATTGATTTTTATAACGCAAACAACAAATCGGCCTCATTTTCGGTAGTTGATTTTGCAAAACACATCAAATATTTGGCGGTTGATTTAAGGCCAATAATTTTTAAAATGGCCGTGTTTGGATTAATTTATTATAATCCTGAAACAGACATTGTTACTGTTCGCCAGCGGCTCTTTAATTTTGCTTTAAACGCAAAACATAAAAACGATTACGATATAATAACCATTCACTCAGTTAATTCTGGCAAAGAGAATGCCGTTATGAATTTATTAAATTACGATATTAATGTTTATGGTGTAAAATCTGTTTTGTTAAGCGATACTCAAAAAGTATTTATGTTTCCTAAGCACCGTGAGGTAATTATGAAAAAAAACAGACAGCTATTATTTAGTGGAACATTAGCTTCTGGCAAATTTGAATTTGTTGGGAAAGATTTTATTTTTGATTACGAACAATTTAAAGTGAAAATGAAAACCATTGATTCTCTTAAAATATATGTTGAGGCTCTTCAGGTTGATGTAAATGGGAATGTTCCATTTAAAAAAGTACAAACGCTGATAGAAAATTTGGATGGGGAGTTACGAATTGATGCGCCAAAAAACAAATCTGGCTATGGTCAAGCACCTACATTTCCTAGCTTTAAGTGTTTTAAAGAGAGTTATGCTTATTATGATAAACGCTTAGTTTATAAAGGGGTTTATAATCGAGCTAAATTTTATTTTAAATTAGATCCTTTTAGTATTGATAGTTTAGATAATTTCAGAAATGAAGCCTTACGATTTGAAGGTACTTTTTATTCGGCAGGTATTTTCCCAAATTTTAAAGAGGTGCTTTGTTTACAGAAAGATTATTCTTTTGGGTTTATTCATCAAACTCCAACTGGTGGTTTCCCTATTTATGGAGGTAAAGCAAATTTTGATAAAGAAATTAGATTAAGCAATAAAGGTTTACGAGGTGGTGGCGATTTAAATTTTAGTTCTAGTGCATCTAAAGTTTCTGACCTAGTATTATTTCCAGATAGTGCAAATGGAAATGCAAATATTTTTGATGTTAAAGAAGGTGATAACCCAGAATTTCCAACTGCTCATGGCGATACCGTGCGACTACATTTTTTACCCTACCAAGATTTGCTTCAAGCTTATAATATCAAAACGCCTTTTAAATTATACAAGGAAAACTTTATTTTTAAGGGTCGATTAGATTTATCTTATAAAGAATTAACTGGTAACGGAAAATTTGAATTTGAAAAAGCAGATTTGTTTTCTCAAAAAATAATGTTTGCTAAAAGAAAATTTTTTAGTGACACAGCAGACTTTAAATTAAAAGCGTTTGAAGGCGACGGGTTTTCATTTAGTACAGATAATGTTAATGCAAAAATAGATTTTGATAAACGCGAAGGGGTTTTTAAAACAAATGGAGAGGGCTCATATGTTAAATTTCTTAAAAATCAATATATCGCATACATGGAACAATTTAAATGGTTTATGGATGCTGAAGAAATTGAACTTGGAGATACACAAAAGAAAATGGATACCGAAGCCGCCGAAAACGGATTAGATTTAGAGGGGCCGCAATTTATTAGTACTCATCCCAAACAAGATTCACTTCGTTTTTTTGCGCCAGGCGCCAGTTATAATTTGCATAAATACATTATTAAATGTAAGAATACGCCATACATTGATGTAGCGGATGCAAGAATTTTTCCATTCAATGGAGATGTAACCATATTTAAAAATGCACTTTTAGATACTTTACGAAAATCATGGATCTTAGCAAATACTGTTACAAAATATCATCGAATTAATAATACAACTACTAATATTTTTGGTCGCCGAAATTATTTAGCATCAGGTGAATATGAATATAAAGACGAAAATGAAAAAAGTTTTTTAATAAACTTCAAAATTATAAAACCCGACACCTCAGGGCAAACTATTTCAGAAGGAGATATTCCTGAAAAAGAAAATTTTAGATTTAATGATTATTTTAGTTTTGCAGGCAAAGTATTTTTAAAAGCAGCTGATGAGTTTTTAACTTTTGATGGTGGAACAAAAATTGTACACAATTGTAATAAAATAGGAAAATCATATTTAAAGTTTTCTGGAGAAATTAATCCTAATGAAATCTTAATCCCAATCCCTAAAAAGGCCTTAGATATGAAGGGATTAGATGTAGGAACCGGTTTGTTTTTTAATTCAGATTCTAATTCGGTTTATCCAGCCTTCCTATCTTTACAAGGAGCCAGAAGCTCAAAAAATGTGATTGAAGCCGATGGATTATTAACCTTCAATAGAGAAACAAAAGAGTATGAAATTTCTAACAAAGAAAAATTAAATGAAAAAAGTTTGCCAGGAAACTATGTGGGGCTCGACACGAAAAATTGCATGATTAATTCCGAAGGCAGCTATAATTTAATTAACGATTTAGGTCAAGTTAAATTAACAAGTGTTGGAAACGCAAATTATAATAGTATTAATGATAGTGTTAATTTTAATTTAATGTTAGTTGTTGATTTCTTTTTTGAATCAAGTCTAATAAGAAAAATGGCCAAAGATATAGAGTTATATATAGGGGCATTAACTCCGGTTCCACTCGAAGGTAATTTATTTACTCATGGAATAATTGAATTATTAGGAAAAGAAAGAGGCGATAAAGCTCTTTCTGACCTAAATTTATACGGCAACTATAAAAAGTTTCCAGATGAATTAGAAAAACCGCTGGTATTTAATAATGTAAAAATGACCTATAATAAAAACACAAAATCTTATTTGTCAGAAGGAATGTTAGGGCTAGGGAATATTCTTAAAACCGAAATTTTTAGATATATGAATGGGGTTATACAAATTAAAAAACAGAGAGGCGGCGATGCTTTGGATATTTATTTAGAGGCAGATGCCAATACTTGGTATTATTTTAATTATTATAAAGGAACCATGTTAGCTTTTAGTAATAATAGTGAATTTAACAGAGGTATAGAGGGATTAAAGTCTAAAAATAAAAAAATGAATGTTGAAAAAGGGCCTTCCTATAAATTCGACCTAGGAAATAAACGTAAAAAAGATTTATTTTTAGAAAAGCTAAAACAATTTGGTGCTTATGGCGTCGAAGAAGATAAAGAAAAAAAGCAAGAAGAGTAATCTGATTGATTAAACTCTTTTCAAAATTATCCTTCAATTAAGTTAAATGCTATACTTATATTTGTTGCCCTAAAAAAGCGATTACACTAAACCATGAATAACATACGTAATTTTTGCATTATTGCTCATATCGATCACGGAAAAAGTACCTTGGCCGACCGGTTATTAGAATATACCGGTGCTGTAAGTAAACGCGACATGCAAGCACAGGTGTTAGATGATATGGATCTTGAAAAAGAAAGAGGCATAACCATCAAAAGCCATGCTATTCAAATGGATTACGAGTATAAAGGAGAAAAGTTTGTTCTTAATTTAATTGATACTCCTGGGCATGTAGATTTTAGTTACGAAGTGTCTCGTTCTATTGCCGCCTGCGAAGGAGCGCTTTTAATTGTAGACGCAGCTCAGGGCATTCAGGCCCAAACAATTTCTAACTTATATTTGGCTCTTGAGCACGATTTAACTATTATCCCCATTTTAAATAAAATGGATTTGCCCAGCGCAGAACCAGAATTAGTAAAGGATCAAATCGTTGATTTAATTGGTTGTGATCGCGATTCAATTATTCCTGCTAGCGGAAAAACAGGCCTTGGAATCGAAGAAATTTTATCGGCAATTATCGAAAGAATTAACTCACCAATCGGAAATCCTGAAGCGCCTTTACAAGCATTAATTTTTGATTCTGTATTTAATTCTTTTAGAGGGATTATTGCCTATTTTAAAATTACAAATGGCACCATTAGAAAAGGCGAAAAAGTAAAATTTGTTAATACTGGCTCTATTTATAATGCTGATGAAATTGGCGTTCTTAAATTAAAACCCGAGCCCCGAAGTATTTTAAGTACTGGAGATGTTGGTTATATTATTTCTGGAATTAAATCCGCTAAAGAGGTTAAAGTTGGTGATACAATTACTCACTTCGATCGCCCTTGTTTAGAAGGAATTCACGGATTTGAAGAAGTAAAGCCTATGGTTTTTGCCGGAATTTATCCTATAGACACTGAAGATTTTGAAGAATTGCGCTACAGCATGGAAAAACTACAATTAAACGACGCTTCTTTAACTTGGGAACCCGAATCTTCTTTAGCATTAGGCTTTGGTTTCAGGTGCGGTTTTTTAGGCATGCTTCATATGGAAATTGTTCAAGAACGATTAGAGCGTGAATTTAACATGACTGTAATTACCACCGTTCCTAATGTATCATATATCGCTTATCAAACAAATGGAGATGTGATAACTGTTAATAATCCTAGCGACTTGCCCGATCCTGCAAGAATAGATTATATAGAAGAACCATATATTAAAGCCAATATTATAACAAAGTCTGACTTTATTGGCCCAGTTATGAGTTTATGCATCGAAAAAAGAGGTTCTATTGTTACTCAAAACTATTTAACAGCCGATCGGGTTGAACTCGTTTTTGAAATGCCTTTGGGCGAAGTTGTATTTGATTTTTTTGACCGCTTAAAATCTATTTCAAAAGGTTATGCCTCTTTTGATTATCATCCTATAGGCATGAGAGAATCTGATTTAGTAAAACTCGATATTCTTCTTAAAAGCGAACCCGTAGATGCGCTATCTTGTTTAATACACAGAAGTAATTCATATCATTTTGGAAAAAAAATATGTGAAAAACTAAAAGAATTAATTCCTAAGCAGCAATTCGAAATTCCAATTCAAGCAGCCATTGGCGCCAAAATTATTTCTCGCGAAACAATTAGTGCAATGAGAAAAGATGTAACGGCTAAATGTTATGGAGGCGATATTAGTAGAAAAAGAAAGTTATTAGAAAAACAAAAAGAAGGTAAAAAACGCATGAAACAGGTTGGAAATGTTGAAATCCCTCAAAGCGCTTTTATGGCAGTTTTAAAACTAAATAACTAACTTCATCACTGTTTTTTAGTTTATTAAATTCCTTTATCTCTTCTTTAAAAAAAATTAAATTTTCTATCATCATCTTCGTCTTTTTTGAATATTTTTAAAAATGTTCAAAAAACCAATTACTGGAGCATTCAATTCTCATTATGTTGTTTAAATTTACACTATGCGTTTCTATATTTTTCTATATTTAGTTTTTCTATCTTTTTCTTTATTTAGCCAACAAAAAAAGGAATATTATGATGCCCAGCAATCTCAATTAAAGACAGAAACAGATTATTTTAAAGGAATGCCACATGGGCAACATTTTGAATATTATATTTCGGGCAAACCCAGTCGCAGAGGCTATTATCATGAAGGAAAAGAAGATAGCATTTGGATGTTTTATTATGAAGACGGAACAAAAAAAGCAGTAGAGCATTATTTTAGAGGAAAAAAATGGGGTACAAATACTTATTATTTTAAATCTGGCAAAATAGCCCAAATTACTAAGTATAATAATGATATTGCCGACAGCACTTGGACTTCTTTTTATGAAAATGGGAAACAAAAAACAGTAGAGAATTTTGAAAATGGTAAAAAGGAAGGGGAATGGATTTATTATTTTGAAAATGGGTCTATTGAAAGTAAAGGTGCTTTCGAAAAAGATAAGCGTAATGGCAAAGCCCAAACATTTTTTAAATCTGGGAAAGAGGCCTCAATACAAAATTATTGTTCGGGTAATCCTTGTGGAATTTGGGAGGAATTTTATGAATCAGGCAAAAAAAAATTCACTAAAGAATATAAAGATACCTTATTGTATTTATTAGAGTTGTTTGACACAAAAGGGAACCAACTTATAGCCCAAGGAAACGGAAGTTTAACAGCTAATTACAACAATGGTATAATTAAGGCCATTGGGTATTATAAAAATGGTTTACAAGACAGCGTTTGGAGATTTTTTCATATCAATGGCGAATTAAATTATGAATCCACTTATATTGAAGGCATACTCAATGGCTATTATTCATCCTATTACTCAAATCATAATATAAAAAGTGAAGGAAATTTTCTTAACAATAAAAAAGAAGGAATATGGAAGTTTTACAATCTAGAAGGTAAACTCGAAATGCAAGGCCCTTTTAAAGAAAATACTCGCGAGGGTAAATGGATTTATTATTATTCGAATGAAAAAATTGAAAGTGAGGGCGATTTTTTAAATGATAAACAAACAGGCGTGTGGAATTATTTTTATCGTGGAGGCGAAAAATGGAAACAGGGTAATTTTGAAAATGGTATTAAAAATGGCATTTGGTCTACTTGGTGGGAAAATGGCAATAAATTACAAGAAGGTCCTTACATAAAAGGTGAAGAAAATGGGCTCTGGCTTAGCTGGTGGGAGAATGGTATTAAAAAAGGTGAAGGAAATATTAAAGGAACCTCTCTTATTGGATATTGGAAGGGTTGGCACAATAATTCTATGCCTAGTTATCTTGGAAGTTATAATAACAAAGGTTCGAAAAAAGGCGAATGGAACTCCTTTTATGAGAACGGAAAACCAAAAGAAACCTCTAATTATGTAAATGGAATAAAACACGGTAAACACATTCAGTGGTTTGAAAAAGGAGGTTATGTGGATACAAAAGGTAAATATCGCAGAGGCCACCAAACTGGGAAATGGTCCTACAATTTCGAAACTGGCGGCCTTAGTAGAATTCAAAATTTCAAAAATGGGAAATTATGTGGAAAAAGTATTATCTATTACCCTAATTCAACTATTCAGGCCATATCAAACTACTCAATTATTAACGATAGCCGAAAAGGAAAACTGCAAAGCGTACCTGATGGTGAATGGATTTTTTATGACAAAAACGGAAAGGAAATAAATCGAATGAGATATTCGCGTGGAACTAAACAATAAATATTTTTTACTATATTTGATTTGTAAATTATGAATCGATTAAATTTTAAACTTTTATTTTTTGTATTTTTTTCGTTATTTTTTTCATGCAATAGACAAGCTGAAAAAAGCGAAGATGTTCATCACGATACAGACACTGTTAATAAAGATTTAACTCCAATTAAAATAACAGCTCAAAATGTATTTGTTAGTTTACCTGATAGAAAATTAATTTTTAAATTAATAGAAGAAAATAAAATAGAGTATAATCCCGATTTATTAAACAATCCTGTTTTAGTTTCAAAATATACTCTTGATGTATTTAAAGCTGCTAATTTTGGTATTTATGGCTCTGATTTAAGTATTGCCAACTCCTTTGGCCAAACTCAAGAAAGTTTATTGTTTTTAAAATGCGTTAACAAATTAGCAACTCAACTAGGCGTTAGTAGCGCTTTTAATCAACAACTATTTGATCGAATTCAAAATAACGAATCAAACAGAGACACAACGCTTCAAATAATTAGCAATGCGTTTGCTAAAGTTGAAGAACTATTAAAAACAAGTAATCGTGCCGCCGCTTCCGCAATAATATTATCAGGATGTTGGATTGAAGGGCTTTATGTGTCTTGTAAAATAACCGAAAATCCCAATACCGAAAGTATAATAAAAGCTATATTTAACCATAAAGAATCTCTTGAAAATATAATTATCATGTTACAGAAAGTAAACTTAGATGAAAAATCATTGTTTATTTTAAATGATTTAAAAGCAATAGATAATGAATTTGAATTGGTTAAAAAAAATAAAATCACAGAAAAGGAAGGAATTAAAAATATTACTTCAATGATTACAAAGCTTCGCCAAGCTATAATTAATTCTGGGCATTAAATTCTGTTGTGTTTATTTGCTGCTAATTTTGTGGTAAATTCGTCTTTGTTCTTCATCTAAAATCTGATTAATCGTTTATGAGAAAAAAAATATTATTTATAATTCTTTGTGTTTATTGTATTCAATTGAATGCATCCTATATTTTAATACCAATGGATGATTCTCAAAAAAACCATATTAAATCATATGGCATCGCTTATTGGGCATTAAAAGGCGAACTAGAGATTCATTGGCTTTTAAATTATCGAGGTGGTAGCTTTATGATTCCTAATGCAAAAGCTGTTTCAAATGAATGCATAATTAGAGGCATCAGTTATGAAATTATTTCTGACGCACAAGGCCAATCCATTTTAACAGAAATATCAAACCCTGAAATAAATCAAGATGCCATAAAACTCCAAAAAGCACCTCGCATTGCTGTTTATTCTCCAAAAGGTAAACAACCATGGG
>Ga0209297_1001414_pt1 | contig 14000 bp, 14 predicted proteins | sample S_130805_MF_Meta_FD_187322 | JGI IMG/M metagenome (GOLD analysis project Ga0209297, IMG submission 187322) | Freshwater microbial communities from Lake Simoncouche, Canada to study carbon cycling - S_130805_MF_MetaG (SPAdes) (version 2) | ecosystem: Environmental > Aquatic > Freshwater > Lake ... | reverse complement strand
GCAGTGCGGACCGCTACTAAATCACTTGCTTCACAGACAACTTCAAATGCTTCACCAATGTCATTTACCTCTTCCGCACCGGCCTCAAGAACTGCTTCCAGAATCTTCTCTTCGGTGACGCCGCCACTCTTGCGAGTAATGACCACACCCTTGCGATTGAAAAGGTATGCAACAGATCCTGGATCTGCCATGTTTCCGCCATTTCGAGTGACAGCTAATCGAACTTCACCTGCGGCGCGATTGCGATTATCTGAAAGACATTCGATCATCAGCGCAACGCCACCTGGTGCATAGCCCTCGTACATAATGGTCTGCCAATCGGCGCCACCAGATTCCAGGCCAGCGCCGCGTTTGATCGCGCGCTCGATGTTATCGGCCGGCATTGAATTCTTCTTCGCCTTGGTAACAGCATCAAAGAGTGTGGGGTTGCCATCCATGTCAGCGCCACCATTGCGCGCTGCAACTTCAATACCTTTGATGAGTTTGGCAAAGCTCTTAGCGCGACGCGAATCCTTGACCGCTTTTTGGTGCTTGGTCGTCGCCCACTTGGAATGACCTGACATATCTAGAGCCTACTTCAGCGCCATTACTTTTGAAAACTGTGGCACATCTGCTCGAGGAAATAGCGATGAATTCGATTATCACTAGTGAGTTCTGGGTGGAATGAGGTGGCAAGAAGTGAGCCTTGACGCACCGCCACTGGATGGGTGACGCCTTTCTTATCGGTCACGCTAGAGAGGACTTCTACTGATGAGCCGACCTGTTCGACCCACGGCGCTCGAATGAATACGGCGCGAACTGCAGTCGATGCAATCTCTGGAATCTCAAGATCGGTTTCGAAGGAATCTACTTGACGACCAAATGCGTTGCGGCGAACGGTGATATCTAATCCGCCAAAAGTTGTCTGGTCATGTGCGGCATCTGTTACGCGATCCGCCAACAGGATCATTCCGGCGCATGAGCCGTAGACCGGCATTCCTTCTGCGATGCGCTTGCGAATCGGTTGGAATATTTCAAAGGCATGTGCCAATTTTGCAATTGTGGTTGATTCACCACCAGGCAAAATTAAAGCAGAGACGCTATCTAACTCAGATGAACGACGAACTGTGATTGGAGTTGCACCGCATTCGTGCAGACTCGCAATGTGTTCCCGCACATCGCCTTGCAGTGCGAGTACGCCAATCTTGAGCATTCTTACCAGCCGCGCTCGGCCAAACGATGTGGCGCTGGAATGTCGGCAACGTTGATACCGACCATTGCCTCGCCCAGACCGCGTGAAGCATCTGCGATAACTTTTGGATCATCGAAGAAAGTAGTCGCCTTAACGCAAGCAGCTGCGCGCTGTGCTGGATTTCCAGATTTGAAAATACCAGAGCCAATAAAGACACCATCGGCGCCCATGTGCATCATCATCGCTGCATCAGCAGGTGTTGCAATGCCGCCGGCAGTAAAGAGAACAACGGGAAGTTTGCCACTTGCTGCAACTTCCTTCACGAGTTCAAAAGGTGCTTGCATCTCTTTTGCTGCCACATAAAGTTCATCTTCGCGCATTGAAGTAAGGCGACGAATCTCGCCACCAATCTTGCGCATGTGAGTGACTGCATTGGAAACATCGCCAGTGCCGGCCTCGCCCTTAGAGCGGATCATTGCCGCACCTTCATTGATGCGACGAAGTGCTTCGCCCAGATTTGTGGCACCGCAGACGAATGGGACTGTGAAATTCCACTTATCAATATGGTTCTCGTAATCGGCAGGAGTAAGAACTTCAGACTCATCGATGTAATCGACACCTAAACTCTGCAAAACTTGCGCCTCAACAAAGTGACCGATGCGCGCCTTTGCCATAACAGGAATTGAAACAGCAGCTTGAATTGCTTGAATCATGTCGGGATCTGACATACGAGCAACGCCACCTTGGGCGCGAATGTCAGCAGGTACTCGCTCAAGTGCCATAACAGCAACTGCGCCAGCATCTTCAGCGATCTTTGCTTGCTCCACATTGACCACATCCATAATCACGCCGCCCTTAAGCATTTCTGCCATGCCGCGTTTTACTCTGCCGGTACCGGTGCTCTCAGCCATTGATCTTCCCTCTCCTTGCGAATGTGCCCATCCTACTTTGTCGGCGCAGGTGATGCCGACCCAATTGCAGGCTTAGTAAAGAGCGGTTCCTTATCGGTTAAGGCGATCCATATCTGTCCAGGTGCAAATTGGATTTCATTGCCCAGGGTGTCTTGCCACTTCGTTCCGGATTGCGCATCGAGCCGGCTCCAGAGCGCGGCAATCGCGATGCCATCGCGCAAAATGTAACCACTGCCCGAACCAATAGTTTGCGAGAAGGGTGTTACTCCTCCAGCTTTGTCGTGATAGATGGATGGCGTGATTGAAACTTTCTGTATAACTAAAGTGCTTGCACCTAGTTGATAACCAGCTGCATCCAGATTGGCTGCACCTTGATGAGAGAGTAGCCAACGCTTTTCACTGGCTGACCACTTCGCATCATAAGAAGCAGCTGGCCAACTTAAATGCGCTGACAGCACGGCATCCCCAGTTGACTTTGTTGCACCAAAGTTCCAACCCATGTTCTTTGCAACATCGATCTGAAATGAGCGCTCCTTAATTAGAGCAAAGAGTGGTTCAGTGTTGAGCACCATGTTGACTGGTGCATTTCGAGTGAGATCGCGACTATAGATCTTCGCACTCTCATGTTCTGCGTTGAGATCTTGAAAATTTGCTGCCGCAATGACTGGGTGCATCTTGCTCTGCGCGCCACTAAAGGCAAATGCAATGTGGCCAAATTGAGAGAGTAAATCAATGTCTGAAATTCGAGCACTTCTTACTGGACCAACAATTGGTGGAATCTGCGAAGAGAAGACTGCAGCTAAACGTGTTAGTCCACCTTCTACCTCCTCGATGTAAACCAGATCTGCCTGGTTCAACCCAATTTGAGGATGTGCCTCTGGTGTGTCATCGATCTTCACAACTAGAACTGGGCCATCCACGCCTTCGCGACCGCTAAGAACGCTCTTAGCTTTTGGTTTGGTTACGCCAGGAACATGAATCGAACTCACGCCACAGGAAGATAGAAAGAGCGTTGAAATAAGTGCGCTCACTAGCGCAATACGTTTAAAGAACATCACTTTCAAATTCATATGTGACTGGAAGTGGCGCCGTACCCGCCAGGCGAAATACTCGAAAGACCAATTTCTTGCGCACCATCTGCGTGCGAGTGACTGCATCAACGTGAAGGGCAATCGCAACGCGAATCTTTTCAGTAAGGGCAGATAATTCAGTCAAGAGTGCGCCATCTGCTTGATTGACTTTCGAATGCAAATCTTGTTGTAAAAGACCTAACGCGCCAGACAAGCCACTCTCGGCTTGTGATCGCGTTGCAACTCCTGCATGACGCGCTTGATACGAAGCTGCAGTCAGAAGCAAGGATGAGGCGGGGTCGGCTAATTCACTGTGTGCAAGTTCAAGTGCAATAGCTGCGCGACGTTGTAGCAATCCATCCAGATTTGCCCAACTTGTTTCGACTCGATGATGTAAGCGATCAAGGCGATGTGCCGAGAAAGATAAATACCAGAGGGCAATCAGAACAAGGAGGCCGATAAGAAGGAAGCGCATTACTTACTCTCCTCATCATTATCTCGACCCAAGAACCGCGACCAACCTCGGGTATCTGAAGAGAGTGTGACACCTTCATGGCCAACTAACGCCATTTCATAGACTGAGAAAATCTCCTTTGCCACTACATCCCAATCGAAGTTCTGCGCCATCTCCCGACCAGCGCCAGCGAGCACATGGCGCTTAGTGTTATCACGGAAGAGCTCGATGACTTTCTGCGCAAGATCAGTGGAGTTCTCAGATTCAAAGAGCACACCATATTTTCCATTGCCCAATAAGGATTGGAAGGCAGGGATGTCACTTGCTACTACTGCCGCACCTGCCGCCATTGCTTCGGCGAGAATAATTCCAAAACTCTCGCCCCCAGTATTTGGTGCGACGTAAACATCAACTGATGAGAAGAAGTCGCGCTTCTCTGCATCGCTCAGGCGTCCTAAGAAATCGACTCGCGAACGAAGCTGGGGATCGATCTTCTTTGCAATGTCAGTGAATTCGCCTGGGCCTGCAATCAGAATTCGCGTCTCTGGTGCAAAGCGAGCAATGATTGGTAGCGCATCAAGCAGAATCTGCAGACCCTTGCGTGGTTCTTCAAAGCGTCCAATAAATCCAATTGTGCGCCCGCTCCACTCTTGATGAAATTCTCCCCCGATAAATTTCTCGGCATAAATTCCATTGGGAATCACAACTGCATCAGTTTCTAAGTGCTCACTCAATGTGGCACGCGCTGCTTCACTCACTGCAATACGTGCGCTGAGTTTCTCAATCACCGGCTCGAGAATCGGTCCGATTGCGAAAATTGCTTTCTGACGTTTGGCAGCGGCGTGGAATGTGCCGACTAGCGGACCCTCTGCTGCCCAACACGCTAATAGTGAGATTGATGGGATTGCAGGTTCGTGTAAATGCAGTACATCGAAATTGCCTTGCGAGATCCATTGGCGCACTCGTGCAAAGGCAATTGGACCGAAGAGAATGCGTGCCACTGCACCGTTATAGGGAATTGCAATTGGTTTACCAGCACTTGTGACATAACTTGGCAGATTCTCTTCGCTAACGACAGGCGCAAGAACTGAAACATGATGGCCATGAGCAATCAGATATTCCGCTAAATCTTTGACATGGCTCTGCACACCACCTGGGGTATCCCAGCCATAAGGACAGACGAGTCCAATCCGCAATTTATTCACGAGCACCATCTCGTTCTGTAAAGTCGCCGTCGATCCAGATTCGCTGCAACATGTGCCAATCCTGCGGCGCACTAGCGATTCCCGCTGCAAAGTTATCGGCGCATAGTTGAGTAATACGGCTTACTTGAAGATCTTTATCGCCATCTTGTGGGATAGCAATCGCACGGAACTCGATGTGAATTCCAGTCGGGGTGTAATTCACAAAAGCGGTAATAAGTGGCGCTCCAGTATTAATTGCCAAGAGGGCAGGTCCGGCTGGCATACGTGAGGGATGTCCAAAGAAGTTCACATCAATTCCACTGCGCGATAGATCGCGATCGGCAACAAGTGCAATGAGATCGCCACGACGCAAGCGCTGTGCAAGTGTTCCTAATGAACGACCATCCAGGGGTAAAACTTCCATGCCCATGTCTTCGCGATGTTTGAGAAAGCGCAAGAAGAGCGCCTCTGGTTTTAAGCGCTCAGCAACAGTGACTAAATGAATTCCCTTACTGCAAAAGTAGGCACCGGCGTGATCCCAATTACCTGCATGTGGAAGGCAAACAATTACGCCACTCTTTGCCGCAATTGGATCGAGCAATAGGTGCTCGTTAGTAACCGTGACGGTGCCATTGACGCGCTCGGTGCTCCAATCTTGAAAACGAAAAGTGTCGGCCCAATAACGCATGTAAGAATCCATGCCATCTTTAACTAGTAGATCGAGTTCATTAGCGCTGAGATTTGGTTTGACTCGAGCTAGATTGCTGCGCAACCGCTGCACACTCTTGCTATTGCGCTGGAGAACTAAACGACCGATGCTTCGAAATAATCCGTACGCACTTTTTTCTGGCAACCAGCGCACAATCTGCCAACCGGCGAAATAAAGTTGGGCAATCAAGAAATCTTTTACTGCGCTCATAGCGTTGGCTTAACATCCTTTATCGCACGGCGCACAACCAGAATGCGCTGGCCCACTGTGATAATTCCTAAAATCGCAAGTAACCATTGCGAAATTGCCAGTACATAAGAGATACCAAGGCCAGCAAAACCCACGCCTAAGAGCATGATCGCCAAGCGCTCTGTTCGTTCTGCAATTCCCACGGTGCAGGCAACACCTAATGACTCAGCTTTGGCGCGAATGTAGGAAACCATGAAGCCACTAGCTAATCCGACCAATACAACGCTCAGCAATGAATCGTTCTGATTATTCAAATACATTGCTAAACCAAGAAAAATTGCCGCATCACTGATGCGATCGAGTGTGGAATCCAAGAAACTTCCCCACTTAGTTGCACCAGTCGCACGAATTCTGGCCATCGTTCCATCCAGTAAATCGGTAAGACAGGTCAATGTGATGACCCAGCTAGCAAGAAAGAGATGCCCACTTGGCAGAAGTGTTAGCGCCGCGACACAGGTTGCAATTGTTCCCACAACTGTCATGCCATTGGGTGTGAGGCCAAGGCGAAGTAGGCCACGTGCGATTGGATGAATCAGCTTCGTGACGCTGGGCTTAAGAACGCTCGCAATCATTGGCACCATCGTAGGCTGACCCCGTGCAAACTCCTACATCGCCTACGCCGCGCATCAGCGTATTCGGCCACGAGAGCGCTAGTCCAAGTGCCGTTGCTACCCAATTCGGGGGCAGAACCGATCTCTCTCTGGATTGCGATCTTGCGATCTTTGCCATCAATGCCGAAACTGGAATCGCCGCAGAAACAATCGAGCAATGGCACGCATTTGCCGAGTTACAAACTCCGCGCATGATCGTGGTTACTGGAATTGAATCAGGGCAATCTGATTTCGATGATGCGGTGCTCCTCGCTAATCGCGTACTTGACCAAACAATCACGCCCTACCTAGTTCTGCACGATGAAGCTGGCCTGCCATGTGCGCTGATTTCATTAGGCGATCTCACCGTGCGCAATTACGAATCAGGCAAAGTTGTCATACAGTCATGCGAGCCAGAACACGAGACGTTAGTTTCAGAATTTCGCAGCGAGTACTTAGCTGAAATGGAGATCTCTGGTGAATCTGCATTTGCCGCCGGAATGCTCTTCCCTGCGATTCCCGTGTGGATAGAGCGTGGTATTGGGGTAGATATTGTTGAAGGATTTATTGCAACTCTTGATTTACCAAGCGCTAGCTAATTCATCTCTAGTCTGCGAAAGCAATTGCGGCAAGGTTTTTGTCTGCCCGATGATCGGCATGAAATTTGCATCCCCGGCCCAACGCGGAACCACATGTTGATGAATGTGATCGGCCACGCCGGCACCAGAGATCGCACCTTGATTCATCCCTAAATTAAATCCAGCCGGGTTGGAAACTTTGCGCAAGGTCTTCATCGCATGAGCACTCAGAGCTGAGATCTCATTGCGTTCGATCTCAGTGAGATCGGTGAGATCTGGAACATGGCGAAAGGCGCAGATAAGAAGGTGTCCTGCGTTGTAGGGATAAAGATTCATGACAACGTAAGCACTTTTTCCTCGCGCAACGATGAGTCCTTCTTCATTACTTAATGTTGGAATGCGACAGAAGGGACATGCCACTTCATTATCGCCAAGTGGGCGATTCTCGCCTTTGAGATATTCCAAGCGATGCGGTGCCCACAAACGTGCCCAATGATCGGGCATCCCTGCCCCGCCCTGACTCATTACTAAACCTGCACTCGATCGCGAACTGCTTGTGCGATCTCAGCGATGGCATCTGCAATTGGCACACCATTCTTCTGCTCGCCATTGCGATAACGGAATGAGACTGCTCGCTTTGCTTGATCTTCTTCGCCGGCAATGATCATGAATGGAATCTTCTGTATCTGCGCATTACGTACCTTCTTCTGCATCCGATCATCGGAGAGATCAATGTCAGCGCGAATGCCGCTCTTCTTGAGCTCGGCAATGACCTCCTCTAAATAAGGAGCAAATGCATCGGCAACTGGAATTCCAATTACTTGAACTGGTGCCAGCCATGGTGGGAATGCGCCGGCATAGTGTTCCGTTAAAACTCCAAAGAAGCGTTCGATCGAACCAAAGAGTGCGCGGTGAATCATGACTGGACGCTTCTTTGATCCATCTGCTGCAGCATATTCAAGTTCAAATCGTTGTGGTAATTGGAAATCCACTTGAATCGTGGACATCTGCCAAGTCCGACCAATTGCATCCTTTGCTTGCACTGAAATCTTCGGTCCGTAGAAAGCCGCGCCCTCTGGATCGAGAACTAACTCCAATCCTTGCTTCTCTGCCGCTTTGCGAAGTGCATCGGTAGCTGACTCCCACTCTGCATCTTCACCGACAGATTTGGCAGGATTTCGGGTAGAAAGTTCAAGATAGAAATCGTTAAGGCCGTAGTCGCGGAGTAAATTCAAAACGAAGGTGAGAAGTGAATCTAATTCACCTGGCATCTGTTCTGCTGTGCAGTAAATATGCGCATCATCTTGAGTGAAGCCACGAGCGCGAGTGATGCCGTGCAATACACCGGACTTTTCGTAGCGATAAACGGTGCCGAATTCAAAGAGGCGCAGCGGAAGTTCTCGATAAGAGCGGCCACGCGACTGGAAGATCAAATTATGGAATGGGCAGTTCATGGGCTTCATGTAGTACTGCTGGCCCGCGCGACGCACTGTGCCATCGGCATGAAGTTCCTCATCCAAAATCATTGGTGGGTACATGCCTTCGGAGTACCAATCCAAGTGCCCTGACTTTTGGAAGAGCGCAGCTTTTGTCAAATGTGGTGAGTAAACAAATTCATAACCCTCTACTTCATGGCGCAGGCGCGAATAATCTTCCATCGCACGTCGCACGATGCCACCTTTGGGATGAAAAACCGCAAGACCAGAACCAATCTCTTCTGGAAATGAGAAGAGATCTAACTCTTGGCCAAGTCTGCGATGATCGCGCTTCTCAGCCTCTGCCAGAAATTCCAAGTAGCCATTGAGTTCATCTTGTGATGGCCACGCAGTTCCGTAGATGCGTTGCAACATTGGATTCTTCTCAGAACCGCGCCAGTAAGCACCAGCGCTACGCATCAACTTGAATGCTGGAATATGTTTGGTCGAAGGCAGATGCGGACCGCGACAGAGGTCTTTCCACACTGGCTGACCATCGCGCCCTAAGTTGTCGTAAATCGTGAGCTCTGCGCCACCGACTTCAACGCTCGACTCATCTCCTGCATCCGATTTCAATCCAATTAATTCGCATTTGTATGGCTCATGCGCTAATTCAGTACGCGCTTCGCTCTCAGTGACTACGCGGCGACGAAAACGCTGACCATCTTTAACAATCTTGCGCATCGCACTTTCTAACTTCTCTAAATCCTCTGGAGTAAAAGACTCCCTAGGATCGAAGTCGTAATAGAAGCCATCGGTGATTGGTGGCCCAATGCCAAGTGTTGTCTCCGGAAAAGTCTGCTGAACTGCTTGAGCTAACACGTGGGCAGTTGAGTGGCGCAGCACTGCCAAGCCTTCCGGCGATGAGATCGCTACCGATTCAACAACATCACCATCTTGCAATTCACTCCATAAATCTTTGAGCGCGCCATTTACTTTGCAGACCACAATTTCTTTTGCTTCGGCGAAGAGATGGGTTGGGCGTTGATCTGGCGCGACAGATACCTTCTTGCCATCAACGGTAATCGAGATCTCTGCGCTCACCTGAGTAGCCTACCGAAAGCGCTCCTAAGCCCGTGCACTGGCGCGATTAGTATCGAGTTTTTGCGAAATTTGCGATGAGTTGCAGCGAATTCTTACCGATCGACAATGGCTTGCTATCGAGAAATGCCACTGGCTGTAAGTCGCGCAAACTCGTGGCTATGAATAGCGATGTTGCTCGATCGAGATCGGTCGGCAAAATTACAGCTTCGGTAACCGACAATTTCTCTACCGCTAACTCTCGCGTAATCCCAGGCAAGCATCCACTCGATAACGGTGGCGTAATCCAGTGGCCATCAATCTCTGCAATCAGATTGGAGATGCTGCCTTCAACAACTTCGCCACGTTCATTGATGCGAAGTCCCTCATCAAAGCCTGCACGTGATGCAATCTCCAGCGCCGCTAAATTCTCGGTGTAAGGCAAAGTCTTATGCCCAGTCATGGAGTTGCGCGTATCAATTGCGGCATCGATCTTGGTGAGCTTTGCCGGTGCCTTCCACTGCTCGTATGACTCATGGCGAATTTCAAATGCACCATCTTTATGGAAATTGATGCGCAGCCGCCCCATTGCAAGAACATCTTTATCGCGCTCCAAAACCACCGCAACATCTGCTGCCACCTTCTCTTTGGAAGCAAAGGTCAAACCTAAAGCCTTCGCACTCTTCTCCGCCCTTGCCAAGTGACGCTCTAAATCAAAGGTCCGACCATGTTCGGTTCGCAGCGTCTCGAAGATTCCACTAATACTCATTCGATCTCACCGCCTGCAATAGCAATTAATTTACGTGCCTTCAATTGTGTCTCTTCCCACTCTGCCTCTGGATCACTAGCCCAAGTAATTCCTGCACCGGTTCCAAAGAAAATCTTCTCGTCATCATGACGCCAGAAGGTACGAATCGCCACCGACAAAATTGCCTGCTTATCCTCAACCCAACCAAGCGCTCCACAGTAAGGACCACGCACGCGTTCTAACTCTGCAATCGTGGCAAGGGCTGCAGATTTCGGTGCACCACTTACTGATCCCGGTGGCAAGATCGCCGCACCAATATCTGTCCAGGAAGTTCCAGTAATTAATTCACCACTTACATCAGAGACTAAATGTGCCAATCCTGGATGCTCCTCGCGCGCCAACAGCCTCGGCACATCAACGCTTCCCGCCTTACAGATCCGACTTAAGTCATTGCGAATTAAATCCACGATCATGACATTCTCTGCACGGTCCTTCTCGCTAAATTCAGCTGCAACATCCAATCTCTGCGTCCCTTTAATCGGACTGGAAACTAAATTCACACCATCACGCCGTAAGAAAAGTTCCGGTGATGCCGAAGCTATTTGCAGACCTGGCAAAGATAAGAAACTCGCATACGGCGCCGGATTCTCTTTCACTAAAGAAGCAAACAACGGGGCTAAATCTTGATGACAAGAATTCTCTAATACTCGACAGGCATTAACTTGATAGACCCAACCCTGTGCAATCTTTTCTTGAATCTTCGTTACCGCTGCAACATATTCACGTTGCGAAAGCGATGATGCCCACCGCCCCGATAATTTGTTCCACGAATTAGCTTGCACCGGAAAGGGCGCGTCAACAACGCTGCGAAATTTCGCAGCAACTACGCCACCTTCAAATGTTGTCGATACCGCCCAGAATCCACCGCGATCGAGCGCCGCTAAATCATCAGAGATCTCAAGTAAATCGGTGGCAAGACGCCCACCCATCCAAAAATATGGCTGCCCCGAAATCACTTTCTAAAGGTACGCACAATGGCCCGACCCTGCCTCCTTTGAGGCCAACTTTGGCGATACCTGCACCTGTGCGATAGATTTTGCTCCTCACTCATCGCGATAGCGCCGAGTGGGAATGTTTAATGCGGACGTAGCGCAGTTGGTAGCGCGGAACCTTGCCAAGGTTCAGGTCGCCGGTTCGAACCCGGTCGTCCGCTCAAGAGAATCGCCCTTCGGGTCGATTCTTTTTTACATGACATGTAGTCACACGGTGGAATGGCCGAGAGGCGAGGCACAGGACTGCAAATCCTGCTACACGGGTTCAAATCCCGTTTCCACCTCTCGCTCAGTAAGAAAGTTCGAAACCGAAAGGTGTAGCAATGGCGCTAGAGAAATCCGAACGCCCTTGGGGACGCTATGAAGTTTTGCAAGAGAGCGAAACACATAAAGTTAAATGCATCTGGGTCGAACCCGGTAAGCGCCTCTCCTATCAACGCCACGCAAAACGCGCAGAACATTGGTTTATCGTGCAAGGCACCGCAGAGGTAACAATCGATGGAAAAGTTTCGAAACTTTCAGCTGGCCAATCATGCGAATTCGGAATCGGCGTCCTGCATCGAATCGCTAACGTCGGCACTGACCAAGTAATTTTCGTCGAAGTGCAAACTGGAACTTACTTCGGTGAAGATGATATTGAGCGCGTAGAAGACGATTTCGGCAGATAACCAACTGCGGTAGCATTGCGACCGTAGTAATGGACGATTGGCTCAGCGGTAGAGCACCACATTGACATTGTGGGGGTCACTGGTTCGATCCCAGTATCGTCCACGCATTTATGAGATCAAGGGAACACTAGTGTCGATCCAAATTCGTCCGCTCACTCCACAAGACCGCCCCTCATGGGAAGAGCTTTACAACGCCTACTTGGAATTTTATGAAAGCCAACCCATCCCAACTTCGACTCAAATACTTTGGAAAAGATTGATCGCCTCTGATCCTGAGATTCAGAGCATTGTTGCCGAAGTGAATGGGAAACTTATCGGAATCGCGCACTTTCACTTCCAACTCTCCTCATGGACTCACAGCTGGAATTGCTACTTGGAAGACCTATTCGTTCATCAGGATTATCGGGGAAATGGCGCGGCCACACTCATGATCAACGCTGTTAAATCCATAGCACTCAAGAAAAGGTGTTCTGAGATGTTTTGGATCACCCGTGGATCGAACTCAACTGCGCAGAATTTGTACGACAAACTTGCTACTCGGACCGATTTTGTACGCTACGAAATCATGCTCGAAGAGTGACCTTGACTCGATAAGAGCGCAGACTAGAACTTATTCTCCAGAAATTCCTCAACGCGTCTTAGTGTCTCCGGCAAATACTCTGGCAAGAGCGCCTGGTGTTCCTTATTGCTCGTTTCGTAGAGATAGTTAAGTAAAAGAATTCGCCTATGCAGTAAAAGAGCCTTCATCTCTCGCTCTGAGTATTCGGGCAGATCTCTGATGGACCTATAACCCTTGATGAGTGCCGCATCTTGCTCTGGTGTATCAAGATAATAAAGCGCGGTTGCCAAATCTTGTACTGGTAGTCCAAATCCACAATCATCAAAATCAAAGATTCCTAATATGTTGTTCTGCCACATTAAGTTCCAACCGTGAAGATCGGCGTGAATCACCCGCTTCCCATCTCTCTGGTACAACTCCAAGACGATGTCATCAATCGCATAGCGAGCGGTTTGTAATTGATCGCTGACTTCCGGACTCAATTGACTCAGTGGCGAAAAGAGAAAATCCTCCGTACCCCAGAAAAAATCATCAAATGTAGGAAGGTCGCTTCCGGTAGGAGGTGCGAAATCAACGGCTGCGTCATGCATCTTTGCCATAGCAGCACCTAAAGCAGTCAACTGCGACTCAGATGGCTCGTCTCCCACTTCATTACCTTCCAGCCAGGAATACATTACGGCTGGAATCGGATGCTCTATCCCGTCAATTTTTACAAGAGTTACGGCTTCGCCATTAAGAGTCAGGCGAACTTGAGGAACTCGAATTTCAGTGTGCTGGCCAAGAAATCGAACCAAGGCGACCTCTGCAAAAGCATTTTCACGAGTGCGAGTTGAATTGATGTTGAGCCTGAGTGCGAAAGCCTGCCCACCGGACTGTACTTTGAATGTGGCATTGAATTCATAGTTGATTAACTCAAGCGAAGTTGTATCATCAAAATACTTTTTACATGTTTCACGAGCTAGAGAGGCAATTCTCTCTAGCTGCACCTCTTGCGAGAGATCCTTGAACTTCAGATAGTCTCCTATTATTCAGCCGCGCTGTAGCGCTAAAGTATCTGTTGCCTCTGGACTAAGCGCTAAATAACCACCATCAACTGCAAGATCAGCGCCAGTTACAAAACTCGCATCAGGACTTGCTAGCCATGCAACCCCAGCTGCAACTTCATCGGGTTCACCGCAACGATTCATCATGGAATAGAGCCCCCAAATTGGCTCCCATTTCTTGCGATCACCATCGGCTGCTTCATCCAGAGTCTCGGTCCAGATCCAACCTGGACTTACTGAATTAACACGAATGCGATCACCTGAGAGATCTAGCGCTTGGCATTTTGTTAACTCCAGAAGTGCACCCTTCATCGCGTTGTAGGTCCAACGTCCAGTCTGTGCGCGATGTGCGGAGATACTGGCAATGTTGACTATTGCCGCATCCGAACTCTTGCGCATTTGGCTAAGTGATTCGGTGACGAGATTTGCGCCAGCCAAGAGATTTACTTCAAAGGTCTTCTGCCATTGATCGCGGGTTGCATCGATTCCAGAGAGCAAGAAAACCGCGGCGTTATTAAC
>Ga0209297_1001412_pt1 | contig 14005 bp, 13 predicted proteins | sample S_130805_MF_Meta_FD_187322 | JGI IMG/M metagenome (GOLD analysis project Ga0209297, IMG submission 187322) | Freshwater microbial communities from Lake Simoncouche, Canada to study carbon cycling - S_130805_MF_MetaG (SPAdes) (version 2) | ecosystem: Environmental > Aquatic > Freshwater > Lake ... | reverse complement strand
TGAGCAAGATGACATCGCTGTGCTCTACCGACTCGAAATCTTGAGTGCCGGCCGATGTTCCAAATGTCTGACCTAGACCGTAACCTGTGGGCGAATGACAAACGCGGGCACAGGTATCGACATTGTTATTACCAAAAGCGGCGCGAACCATCTTTTGCACTACAAAGACTTCTTCATTAGTACAGCGCGAAGAGGTGATTCCACCGATTGCATTGACCCCAGTTTCGCTTTGAATGCGTTTTAGTCCATCGGCGGCAAAAGTAATTGCATCGATCCACGAAACTTCACGCCATGCATCAGTAATAGCGTTTCGAATCATTGGTTTGGTTATGCGGTCAGAGTGAGTTGCATATCCATATGCAAAGCGGCCCTTCACGCATGAGTGTCCCTCGTTAGCGCCACCGGTTTTTAATGGAACCATGCGTACGACTTGATCACCACGCATCTCGGCTTTAAAGCTACATCCAACGCCGCAGTAGGCACACGTTGTAATCACTGAAGAAGTTGGCGCACCGATAGTTAATAACGTCTTTTCCGTAAGGGCTCCAGTCGGGCAGGCCTGAACGCAAGCTCCACATGAGACACACTCGCTCTCAATAAATGAGGTGCCCGATGATGAGACTCTTGCTTCAAAGCCACGGTTCTCGATTGTTAATGCAAATGTTCCCTGTACCTCATCGCATGCTCGCACACATCGGTTACAGACAATGCACTCGGTTGAATCAAAGGTGAAGTAGGGATTGCTCTCATCTTTCTTCAAATCTAAGTGGGTAGCAACGTTTGTATATCGACTAGAGCTGACTCCAATCTTCTTAGCTACACCATGAACTTCACATTCATCACCTGTTGCGCAATCTGCTGGGTGATCGGAGAGATAGAGCTCCATAACACCTTTGCGAATCCGATCAATTTTTTCTGAGTGTGTTGCAACCTTCATGCCCTCGGCAACTGGCGTTGTACATGATGAAGGAGTGCCGTTACGGCCATCAACTTCAATGATGCACAACCGGCATGAACCAAAGGCTTTTAAGCGATCGGTCGAACAGAGTTTCGGAATATCGATCCCGGCCTCAAGAGCAGCACGCATAATCGACGTCTCTGCGGGAACGGTGATTGCGCGGCCATCGATTTCAAGGCTTACACAGTCGGTTCGCTCACTGACTGGTGTGCCGAAATCTGGCTCAAAAATCATCGTCATCTGCGCACTCCATTAAAGTCTGATGGGAAGTTAAGCATCGCACTTTTTACTGGCAAAGGAGTCAAACCGCCCATGGCACACAGGGATCCATCGGTCATCACTTCACAAAGGTCGAGAAGTAGCTTCTTGTTCTCATCCACCCTCACACCCTGAATGATGAGGTCGATAGTTTCAGCGCCCCGTGTTGAACCAATACGGCATGGCGTGCACTTGCCGCAGGACTCAATGGCACAAAACTCCATTGCAAATTTAGCTTGAATCGCCAAATCAACACTCTCATCAAAGAGAACAACTCCACCATGACCCAGCATTCCACCGGCAGCAATGAGTGACTCATAATCCATTGACGTATCCATGTGGGCCGTTGAAAAATATGCACCCAGAGGTCCACCGATTTGGATTGCGCGAAGTGGCCGACCAGATAACGTGCCGCCTCCATATGTATTGACTAATTCATTTAGTGTTATGCCGAATGCTTTTTCAACAATGCCGCCGCGTGCGATGTTGCCAGCTAATTGAAAGACCTGAGTTCCAAGAGATCGTCCGACTCCGCGCGCCTTATATGTTGCTGCGCCTTCGGCCAAAATCATTGGCACGGTAGAGAGTGTAAGCACATTATTTATTACAGTGGGTTGACCAAAGAGACCTTCGACTGCAGGAAGTGGTGGTTTTGCTCGAACTACTCCGCGCTTGCCTTCAATGCTTTCGAGCATCGCCGTCTCTTCACCGCAGACGTAAGAACCGGCACCAACACGAATCGAAATATCAAATGAGTTCGTCGTTCCAAGAACACGAGAACCTAGCCAATCACTTTGTCGTGCAATATCAATTGCCTTCTGAAGCGTTGCGATTGCATATGGGTATTCTGAGCGCAAATAAACAATTCCCTGCGTTGCACCGACTGCAATACCTGCAATTGTCATGCCTTCAATTAAAGTAAAGGGATCGCCCTCAATCAACATACGATCGGCGAATGTTCCACTATCCCCCTCATCGGCATTGCAGCAAATATATTTTTGTGAGCCATAACTTTGTGCAACGGTGCGCCACTTTATTCCAGCGGGAAAACCGGCGCCGCCTCTGCCGCGAAGTCCTGATTCGGTCACTTCATTGATAAGGGCATCGGATGAAAGTTTGATCGCTTTACGCAAACCAATTAGTCCACCATGTGCCCGGTAGTCATCTAGAGATAGCGGATCGACAATGCCAACTCGGGCAAAGGTCACACGATCTTGGGATGCCAGCCATTCGATCTCATGGGTTTTCCCGAGAAATAGAGGGTGGCTACCGCCATTGAGGAAGTCGGCATCAAAGAGGGATTGCACATTCTCTGGGTTAACTGGTCCGTAAGCGATACGACCGGTAGGCGTATCTACTTCAACGAGAGTTTCCAGCCAGAGCGCACCGCGAGAACCATTTCGAATAATTTCTATCGATGGGTCTAACTGTGCAATTGCATCGGCAACTTCATCTGCACCGACTGAGATCGCGGCGCTATCACAAGGAACAAAAACTCTCATGTGCGGGCCTTCTCAATTTTTGCCAACGTAGCGCGACCGATAATCTTTCCATCGACCATCGCTGCCGGTCCTAATGCGCAGTTACCAAAGCAGTATGCATCCTTTACCTCATCGGCAAACTTTGCTTTCATCGCACTCGAAAGCTCTCGCGCTCCAACTGCCTGACATGCCTCGGCCACGCAGATTGAGATTTGATGTTGCGTTGGTGGAGTTGTTTGAAGATCATGGTAAAAAGTTAAAACTCCATGAACGTCGGCCCGTGATTTATTGAAGTAGTTTGCAATGAGTTCAACGCAGGCTTTGTCCACGTAGCCAAACTCTTTTTGCATCAACTGAAGAGCCATCAACACTGGCCCTTTTTCATCACTCAGGGTCGCAAGAAGTACACGTGCTGCATCCTCTGACCACGGTGAGTACTTCATTAGAACAAGCCTACGACCTTTCCATCAACGTAATCAATGCGCTCGGCGGCAGGAACCTTTGGTAGGCCTGGCATAGTCATAATCTCTCCGCAGATCATCACGATGAACTCGGCACCTGCCGATAATTTAACCTCGCGAATATTGATTGAGTGCCCACTTGGCGCTCCTCTGAGGGCTGCATCGGTACTAAATGAGTACTGAGTTTTTGCCACACAAATCGGAAAGTGCCCATACCCAGATGCTTCGAGCTCTTTGAGCTTAAGTCGAACCTTTGCATCGGCCGTAACTTCTTTAGCGCCGTAGATTTTTGTGGCAACTGCATTTACTTTCTCCCACAGGGTTTGCTCATCTTCATAAACAAACTTCATCTGATTTGGAATCTCACATAGCTCAACAACGGCATGTGCTAAATCAGTAGCTCCAGCACCACCATCGGCCCAGTGAGTGGCAAGAACAATTTTTACGCCCATAGCCTCTACACGGGATCGCAGAAGCGCAATCTCTGCTGCAGTATCACTTGTGAAGTTGTTAATGGAGACGACCAGTGGAAGATTGTAGACATCCTTGATGTTGTGAATATGGCGCTCCAAGTTAACGATTCCAGCCTCCAATGCAGCAAGGTTTTCCTCAGTAATTGTCTTGAGATCTGCGCCGCCGTGATATTTAATTGCGCGGACCGTTGCAACGAGAACGCAGGCAGATGGACGCAGCCCCGACTTACGGCACTTAATATCTATAAACTTTTCAGCCCCTAGATCTGCTCCGAACCCCGCCTCTGTCACAACATAGTCGGCTAACTTCAACGCCGATGTAGTTGCTACAACCGAGTTACAACCGTGTGCGATATTGGCAAAGGGTCCACCATGAATAAAGGCTGGAGTGTTTTCGAGAGTTTGAACTAAGTTTGGTTGGAAGGCATCTTTTAATATGACTGTCATCGCACCCTGCGCGTTGAGTTCACTTGCAAGCACTGGAGTCTTATCGCGCTTATAGCCAACGACAATCTTGCCGATCTTCTCTTTAAGATCCTCAATTGATGTAGCAAGACAGAAAATCGCCATAATTTCGGAGGCAACGACAATGTCAAAGCCATCACTACGTGGATAGCCATTACCAACGCCACCAATAGATTGAATGATTTCGCGCAAAGCACGATCGTTCATATCCATTACGCGCTTCCAGGTTACGCGACGGATATCGATGGCGAGTTCATTGCCATGGTGAATATGGTTATCAACTAGGGCGGCAAGTAAGTTATTTGCCAGGGCTATGGCGTTGAAATCGCCAGTAAAGTGCAGATTGATATCCTCCATCGGAACAACTTGAGCGTATCCGCCACCGGCTGCTCCACCCTTCATGCCAAAGACTGGACCAAGGGAGGGTTCGCGCAGTGCGATCATCGCATTCTTGCCGATATGACGAAGCGCATCGCCGAGGCCCACAGTAGTAGTCGTCTTACCTTCTCCTGCTGGAGTTGGACTTATAGCCGTTACCAAAATTAATTTAGAGCCTTTGCGCTCTGGCAATGCTGTTAAGTACTTCAAATTAACCTTTGCTTTGTACTTTCCATATGCCTCAAGATTTTCAACGTCAATGCCAAGAGATGCACCAATGTCATTGATTGGCTTCATGGTTGCAGCTTGTGCGATTTCGATATCTGACATTTTTTATCCCTTTGCTTGACGTATGGCGCTGGTGAGCGCGGGTATAACTTGGTGTAGATCTCCGATGATTGCGTAATCGGCATAACGTAAAATCGGTGCCTCTGGATCGGTATTAATGACAACGATTGTCTTGCTATTTTTCATTCCAGCAATGTGCTGCATCGCCCCTGAAATTCCGGCGGCAATATATAGATCTGGTGCAACTTTGGTTCCTGTCTGTCCAACTTGTTCGGCATGTGGGCGCCAACCAGAGCTAGTAACAACACGGGAACATCCGACTGCTCCTCCAAGAAGGGCAGCTAACTCTTCTAAGTTTCCAAAGCCATCGGCTCCACCAACACCGCGACCACCAGAGACGATAATTTTGGCGTCGTTGAGTGTGACTCCACCCTTGGACTCACCTGAGTCACGGCTCAAGATTCTTACAACAGAATCCTGCGGTTGTAGAGCTGGTTCAAATTCTGCAACTGTTGCAGCAGGAGCATTAATTGACTCTGGCTCTACAGAAAAACTTAAGACTGTTGCAATAAGCAGTTCGGCGTGTACGTTCGCCGATTCAATTAAGTTACCTGCCCATCGTGCTCGCAAGACATGGTGAGGCGAACCCAATGTAATTTCAGAACATTCTGCAGCCATGGGAACATCTAAGAATGCAGCTAAGTGTGCTAACTGCTCATTACCTCGAGGGCTACCTGCAGCCAAAACTGCTGCGGGCTTAAGTTTTTCAACTAAATCCTTAAGGGCTCGGCCAGATGCCATCGGTGTGTAATCACTAATCATCGCGTGCTTTGCAACATGTAATACCTTGGCACCGTATTCACCGACAATGCTGGCTAGGCCGGCCGCTTCGCTACCGATGGCGACAGCCTCTACATCCTGACCAAGGGCGCGGGCTGCAGTGAGAGCTCTGAGTGAAAGTGGATCGAGTTCGCCACGATCGTGATCGATAAGAACCAGAATCATTAGAAGGCTCCAATCTGTTTTAAGATTTCAACTAAGGCAGGTACGGCGTCGGCGCCTTTACCGAGAACTTCGGCGCCTTTATCCTTTGAGGGAGCAAGGGCAAGAGTTACTTTCTCAAGCTTCGGAACGCGTGGTTCAGCCTTTTTCATATCAACGATTTTCTTGCGCGCCTGCATTCGACCTGGTACCGATGGATAGCGCGGAATATTCAGGCCATCTCGAACGGTAATAATCGCAGGAAGTGGTGCCTCATAGTGCTCGCGTCCATTTGCTACAACTCGCTCGCAGTTAACAATTCCCTGCTCGATTTTCATGGACTTTACATTTGTAACGATGGGGCGGTTAAGGGCGTGTGCAACTCGAATATGAATTTGATATCCGGCGCTATCGGCAGATTCTGCGCCAAAGATTATTAAATCAAACTTTGTTTCTTCGGCATTTATCGCATCGACAAGTGCGGCTGCAGTCCCCTGCGGATCCCACTCCTGTCCATCGGTCTCGATAAGCACGGCGCGAGTTGCACCAATTGCCAATTGAGAACGTAACTGTTCTTCAGCATCACTTGGTCCAAGCGTTAACAAGGTTAGTGTGCCGCCCATTTGCTCAACTAACTGGACTCCAGCTTCCACAGCATTTTCTTCGTGGGGACTGATTCCAAAGCCAAGGTGTTTGGTTTCAATATCGCGCGAATCTGGAGTCAGAATTAACGTTCCTCCAGCAAGAGGTACTCTCTTTAAGCAGACCAGTACATCCATTAGGCGATAATCCGTTCATTTGAGGGATCAAAGACAGGCGTAGCACCAACTTCAGCCACTGAACATGGGTACTGCTCGCCTAAATATTCAACGATGAATTTATTTCCGGCAACGGCCAGCTCTGTAGGTAGATACGACATAAGAATGTGCTTTCCTAATGATGGTGCAGATCCTGCGCTAGTGACATATGAACGGCGACCATGTGAGTCAACTATCGGTTGCTTATCAAGAGTCAGTATCGGCTCATTACCCATCATGTAGCGCTTTTCACCGGTCGATGATGTGTGGTCATCGACAAATAATGTACACAGCATCGTGATTGGTTTTTCACTGCGATGCTTAACGTGGGCCGCCTTACCTATGAAGTCAGCCTCTTTAAGCTTTGGAGATTGCATTCCAGCCTCGACAACCGTGTACTCAGTTTCAAGCTCTGGGCCATAGGCGCGATAGCATTTTTCAAGTCGACCAGTTGTGCCATAGACACCAATACCTACTGGAATCATCTCGTGCTTCTTACCGCTATCCCACAGCATCTCCCACAACTTGGCTCCCTGTTCAATTGGGATATAGAACTCCCAACCAAGATCTCCGACATAGGAAATACGCGATGCCAGAACGCGAAGTGGGCCAACTTCAATAACCTTGCATGTGCTGAACTTAAAGGCATCCTTGCCCATATCGCTCTTTGTTATTGCTTGAATAATCTCGCGTGCCTTTGGTCCCCAGATTCCTACAGTTGTATAACTAGAAGTTAGGTCAAAGATTTGCGCAGAGCCATCAGCGGGCAGCAAATCGCTAAACCACTTCTTATCGGCCATTCCATGGGCGCCGCCCGTGACCACGCGGAAATGATTAGTATCAAGTCGCATGATTGTTAAATCTGATTTGAAGCCACCATTTGGACCAAGTACGGGCGTATAGACAACACGACCGATAGCAACATCCATCTGACGCAGAGCCGCTTTTTGAACGACGGCTAATGCACTGGGTCCGGTTACATCAAAGATTGCAAAGGCAGAAAGATCAACGATGCCGGCGCTTTCGCGCATTTGTAGGTGCTCTGCATTGATAATCGGTGACCACCAGCGTGATTCCCATTCAGCAGTTCGTGGCATTACCTTGTCACCGAATTTTGCTACTAATGCTTTGTTTGATTCATACCAGAAAGGTCGCTCCCATCCAGCGGTCTCATAAAAGACTGCGCCAAGTGCTTTCTCTGCCTCATAAAATGGAGAGAGGCGAACATTACGATTTGAAGCGTACTGCTCTAGTGGGTGAACAATTCCGTAGGTTTTGTTAAAGCTCTCATCAACGCGAGCCTTGATATGGAACTCAGCCTTTTGGTGATCGTGAAAGCGCGCGATGTTCGAAGAGTGCAAATCAATTTCAGAATCACCGAGAACCATCCATTCGGCGACCGACTTGGCAGTTCCTGGACCTTCTTTAATCCAAACTGCAGCAACTGACCACAGACCTTTTACTTCTGGTGTCTCACCGAGAATTGGCATTCCATCTGGAGTGTAGGAAAGGATTCCATTGATGGCATATTTTTCACGGACATTTTCATCGCCAACAATCGATGGCATTAACTCGTATGCGTGCTCATCTTGAATATCAAAATCGGCTTGAGTAAATGCAAACTCTGTAGGTGAAAGCGCTGCCGTCGCATTTGATGGCAGATCTTCCGGTGTATAAAGGATTGGTCGGTGGGCATATGATCCAATTTCAAGACCTGTACCGTGTTGGCGCTCGTACATGAATACATCCATATCGCGAACGATTGGCCATTCGATATCGCCCTTGGCATCCTTAAAGAATGGAACTGGTCCGATATCTTTCATCTGGTGAACGGCAGGCGTTAGTGGAATGTGCGCGCCTGCCATAGCTGCAAGCTTTGGTGACCAGCATCCAGTTGCAATGACTACATAATCTGCAGCGATTGTTCCCTGATCGGTTACAACACCAGTGACACGTCCATTTTCAACAGTGATATCTAAAACTTCAATGTTTGCAAATGATTGAGCTGCACCGTTTTCAATCGCATATTCGCGCATCAATGTGCCGGTTCGAAGTGAGTCTACGACGCCTACGCTGGGCTGGTAATAGCCACCGATAATCACGCTTTCATCGATGTATGGCACTAACTCTTTTACCTCGGCAGGTGTAAGGATTCGACCACCATCGATTCCCCATGACTTAGCCGATGTAATTCGACGCGCGAGTTCTTGCATGCGCTCAGGTGTGCGAGCGACTTCAATTCCACCAGTTTCGGTAAAGGTGCCCCACTCTTTATATTGGCGCATGCTCTCAGCAGTTATCGAAGTCATCTCTTTTGAATGATCGACGGGGAAAATAAAGTTAGATGCATGTCCTGTTGAGCCGCCAGGATTGGGCAATGGTCCCTTATCAATCTGAACGATATCGGTCCAACCCAGCTTTGCTAAGTGATAGACCATTCCATTGCCGACGATACCTGCGCCAATAACGACGCACTTTGCCTTCTCAGGTAACTTACTCATAGCTCTTATCCTCGTTCTTGTAGTGGTGGGTTATAAAGATTTACGAATCGATGCTTCGAATCCTTCGACGTGATCGCGCATCGCCTTGCCTGCTGCCTTTGAATCATTGCTTGCGATTGCCTCGAGTAAAGTTTGATGTTCAACTATCGCCTCTGTTAGTCCAGCTACGCGATCGAGAGCTAAAAACCAGATTCTTAATGCATGCGCGTAATAGTTATCTAAATCTGCAGCTAGAAAATCATTGTGAGTGCATTGATAAACATGGTGGTGGATGCGTTGATCTAAACCAATGAGAGTCGCCATATCTAAGTTGCCCTTGAGTCCCTGGATTTCAGCGATCAGAGCTTTAGTGACGAGATGATCGGCAGACGTCGATCTTTGTGCTGCAAGTTCTGCCGCTTTAATCTCCAAAACTGCGCGGACTTCAGAGAGAGCTGAGAGATTGTGAACATCAACGCTTGATACGAACATTCCGCGACGGGGGTAAACCTCTACTAATTTCTCATTAGCCAGCGAGCGCAGAGCTTCGCGGATTGGAGTGCGCCCAAATCCGAGTTTGGACATTAAATCGCTCTCGCTAATTAAAGAGCCAGGAACGAGTTCGAGAGTGATAATCATTGAGCGGATTCGACTATAGGCCTCCTCCGATAGCGAGCTGCTCTCCCGGGTGAGAATATGGATCGGCTGGCTCATGGGAGAGATGATATATCAGTGATATACCAATAGATAGAGTCAGGGGCCGACCCGCCTAGCCGAAGTAGTACTTCTTAAATAGCCAGGCTGAGGCGCCAAAACCGACGGTCAGAATGAGGGCGCGGTAGACGGCCTTCGGCATATGCGCCGCCCAACGCCCCCCGAAAACCCCGCCGATGCTAGATCCGAGGAGCAGGGCGATGACAACGGGCCAGACGGCGTGTCCGCTAAAAATGTAGATGATGTTGGAGATCAAAGAGGTCCAACCAACAATGAGATTTTTTGCCGTGTTGAGTTTCTTTGGATCTCGGCGGATATCGCGAGCCAGAACAGCTATCACCATCACCCCCTGACCGGGGCCAAAGTAGCCGCAGTAGAGCCCGCTCGCGGCGATTCCGATTTTTTCAACTAGCTCGTGTCGTGCACCGCGATCGGGTTTAGCTTTAATTAAAAATGAGAGGGATGCAAAGAGAAGCAAGAAGGGGACCATCTTTTCAAAGACACCTGGAGGAACGTTTAAGAGCAAAAATGCACCAGTAGTTGAGCCAATGATTGAAATAAGAATCAGCTTTTTATACTCTTTAAAATAAGCGCGCATCTGATGTCTGACCGCAATAAGGGCAAAAAAGTTTGCAGGTGTGACGCCGAGTGCGTTTGAAATAGCCGCACTTACTGGCGACATGCCAGTGGCGAGTAGTACTGGATATGAAATTACCGAAGCCCCGCCCGCCATTCCATTGATTCCGCCTACGAGAATTCCGACTGCGAAGATCAGGATGTACTCGAGCATGGGGTAACCATACAATGGGGATATGAAAACAGGGGTAGAAGTGCGCTTCTTTGCCGCCGCGCGCGCTGCAGCAGGCGTGGATACAGCCAACTTTACACCTGCGACTTTCCAAGCAATTATCAACCAAGCGACACAAGCCAATCCGACACTTGCACACGTTATGTCGCAGTGCAGTTTTCTTTTAGATTCTGTTGCAGTTCATGACATGAGCATTGCCGTTAACGAGGGCAGCGTTATAGATGTTTTGCCACGATTTGCTGGTGGCTAACCGCCGATTGCCGACATTGGTCGCAGTGGTGCAATAAAGGATGGATCATTGATTCCATGGCCAGGAAGCTTGCTAATAACTGTTTTTTGAAAGCGCGCCGCAATCTGCTCGTACTTATAAGTTAAATCACTCTCTTTATCGCGCAGCGTACTTCGCAAATCTGTTTCAACGATTGAAAATAAACATGATCGAAGCTGGCCATCTGATGTAAGGCGCAATCGATCACAGGCACCGCAGAAGGGGCGAGTTACACTGCCGATGATTCCAACGGTTGCCTTTGTCCCATTGATATAGAACTCTTCGGCAGGAGACGAGCCGCGATTATCCACTGGAGTCAGTTGATACTGCGTAGATAGAGATGCAAAAATCTCATCGGCCGTTATTAAAGTGGCACGATCCCAAATGCCTCCGGCATCAAGTGGCATCTGCTCTATGAATCGGAGCGAGTACTCATTGGCCAGCGCCCATTCCAATAGTGCGGGAGCTTCATCATCATTAATATCTTTTAGCAATACGGTATTTACTTTAATTGGGAAAAGTCCCGCCGCATTTGCCGCTTTGAGTCCGAGGATGACATCATCAAATCTGTCGCGATATGTGAGTTTCTTAAATCTCTCACGACTTAACGTATCAAGGCTAACGTTAATGCGATTTAAACCAGCCTTAGCTAACTTCTCTGCTAAATCCGGTAACCGAATTCCGTTCGTAGTTAACGTTAAGCGTGGAGCGTTATCTAAACTTGCAATGCGTTCAACGATTTCAACGATATCCGGGCGCAGTAAAGGTTCGCCACCGGTTAATCGAACTTCATCAATTCCCTGTTGAACTGCAACTTCGATAACAGTGAGCAGTTCATCTGTGGTTAATAAATCCTCGCTCGGCAACCAAGCGGCAAAATCATGCGGCATGCAGTACGTACAGCGCAATGAGCATCTATCTGTAAGGGATACACGCAGGTTTCGGTGCGTTCGCCCGTACGTATCAATCAATGTGCTCATGCCGTATTAACCCACTCTTGGGTGCCATCGGCAAATACTTGGTGCTTCCAAATCGGCAATCTCGCTTTAATCTCATCAACGAGGGCGCTGGTGGCCTTAAATGCCTCAGTTCGATGGTGGGCCGAAACCGCCACAGCAAAGGCGGTTTCGCCTATCTCGAGCTGGCCATATCGATGAGCGATTGCAACTTTTACAACATCAAATCCCTCGAGTACTGAGGTTGTGATTTTTCCTATCTGCTCACTTGCAGTTGGATGTATCTCATATGTGAGTCTGGAAACCTCTTTACCACCATCGTGATCTCGTACCTCTCCTTGGAAAGTTACAACTGCACCGCAGCTTTGATCCTGCACAAGTGCCGATAAATCGGTGATGCTAATTACTTCACTCGTCACAATAGCCATCATTACCTGCGCCATCAGTGGTCAATGCCATCTAATTGATCCAAAATATGTCCTGCTAAGCGTTCGATGATAACAAGACCATCTTTCACTCCACCTGTTGAGCCGGGTAAATTGATAATCAAAGTGTTTTCAAAAGTCCCAGCGATACCCCGGGTTAAATCCGATGTTGGCGTTTTATCTCGAGAGTACGCGCGAAGCGCCTCTGCAAAACCAGGTATAAGTTTCTTAATAAATGGCGCAGTAGCTTCGGGTGTGACATCCGTGGGTGAAACTCCGGTTCCGCCAGTTGTAACAATCAGACGTGTCTTTTTGGCAAGCGCTTTAAGAATCTCATCGCCGATTGCTTCAACATTGTCGGCAACTATGACTGGTTCGCTAACGCTATAACCCAGCGCTACTAAACCATCTCTTAAAATCACACCACTTACATCCTCATAAATACCTTGTGAGGCACGGTTGCTAGCCGTGATGACCGATGCGGTAGGCACACTCACGCGCGCTTCCAATCACCGTTCTTACCTCCTGATTTTGAATCAATACGAATATCGCTAATCGAAGCGGCGGGGTCAAGGGCTTTAACCATATCGATGATCGTTAACCCCGCAACGCTGACTGCTGTCAGAGCTTCCATTTCAACACCTGTGCGATCAGAGGTTATTACCTGTGCCGTAATGGCAACACCGCTATCGATAACTTCTAATTCGATAGAGATTGAATTAATGGCAATTGGATGGCACAAGGGAATCAATTCGCTTGTTTTCTTCGCCGCCATAATTCCTGCAATCCGCGCCGTTGCTAGGACATCGCCTTTAGGTGTCTTTCCATCGCGCAAAAGACCAACAACGTGCGAAGAGAGATGTACGCGTGCAGATGTGTCTGCGATGCGAACCGTGATTTCGCGTCCAGTCACATCGACCATATGTGCCGCACCGGCGGCATTTAAATGTGTTAATCCCTCACTCATGCTCTTTAGTCTAATTCGTTAGGGCAGTGATAGCCAACGTACGCTCTCGCCCGCTGCCGTATAGCTCTTAACTACGACGGCAAAGCCAGTTGAGTGCGCTAAACCGCGTAGCATCGCCGAACCTAAGTAGCGCGCAACCACAAATTGATTATCGACTAAGTTGCCGATAATCAAACGTGTGAAATCTTCAGGGGCAGTGAGTTCGTCACGAGTAATCACTGTTGCCAGATCTACGGATTCATTGCCTAACATGGATGCAATGACTGGGCCACCGAGTGAAATCAGAGCAACGATTGCCGATTGTGGGTTACCGGGTAAGCCAAAGATTGCACAACTATCTGTTCGCGCAAGAAGCATGGGATGACCGGGGCGTACTGCAACGGTATCGACCAAAATCTTCGCATCGATTTCGCTAAGTGCGCTATGTAAGTAATCGCGTGGGCCTTGTGCAGTACCTCCAGTGGTGACAACAATATCGGCTGTAGCGCACGCCTCATTAAGTGCATTCACCACTAGATGCAGTTCATCAGAGATATAGCGCGTGCTTACAATCTCACATCCTAATTTCATTAACCAACCTGGTAGCTGAGGACCTAAAGCATCGCGGACTAAACCTTCACTTGGTATTCCAGTAAGTTGAATCTCATCACCTAGGAAAACAAGTGCCACTCGTGGTTTTTTAACAACATATATTGTGTCTAATCCAGCAGCTGCAAGTAAACCAATCATTGCAGGGTTAAGTTGTGTTCCCGCTTGAATTAATACATCGCCGGCCTTGCATTCATGGGCAGGTGGGCGGATCTCTTGATTCTCGCTAACTTTGCCAGTCAGAATGTTCTCGTCAACA
>Ga0209297_1001411_pt1 | contig 14007 bp, 10 predicted proteins | sample S_130805_MF_Meta_FD_187322 | JGI IMG/M metagenome (GOLD analysis project Ga0209297, IMG submission 187322) | Freshwater microbial communities from Lake Simoncouche, Canada to study carbon cycling - S_130805_MF_MetaG (SPAdes) (version 2) | ecosystem: Environmental > Aquatic > Freshwater > Lake ... | reverse complement strand
AGTTATGTATGCATATATCGATCGTAAAAAGAAATTTCCAGTTACTACGCTCCTTAGAGCTATTGGGTTCGATTCAGATAAAGCTATTCTAGATATTTTTGATCTAGCAGATATATCTATTTGTTGAGTATCTACTATGTTCCCTGCATCTGAATCATCTTTGAATTTTTGATTATATTTGTATCTAGCTTCCATTTTTTCTTCATCAGTTGCTTTTGGTCGCAATGCTTTCATTGTATCTCGCAAACCAGTTGCGTATGTTTCTTTAGCTAGGGTTAATTTTTTTTCTGCTTCCTGTGCTTCTTTTAACGCAGCTTTACGTTCTTTAATTTCAGCACCAACTTCTGGTCCTTTTTGTAAATCTGACTCGGAAAAGTCTGTCCCTGCCCACTTGCTCATTAGCCCATGCCCGTCTGTCAGTTTAGCTTGCGATTCTTTAAGTGCATCTTCTTTCTTTTCTCGATCTTCTCTGAGTGTATCTTCTACTGTTCTGGGTTTATCATTGGTTAGCCCCATCATATCACCAAATTGCTTCATAGTTATTTTGCCAGATGCTAATTGCATTGCAGCCGTTACTATTGTTGCAGTTTTTGCTGTGGCATCACCAATTGCTGTTGCATATTGTGGCATTAATTCTGTAGCTAAGTTTGCCATTTTCATTTGAAAGGCAACAACTGCATCAGTTGCTTTTGTAAATCCTTTAGTAACTGGATCTTGTGTTTGCGCATTTTTTTCAGTTGCTGTCGCTGATGCATCAACTGCATCAGCATTATATAGCGCAGAAGCAGATACTTGATTCATAGCAGTAGCAAATTCGCTAAGTCCGCCAGCCATTTGATTTGCGTATGCTATTGCGTTACCTTGGGAGGCATTTAATGCTCGTTGTGATTCTCCTGCAGCACTAGCTCGTTTTAATGTTTCATTTTGAACTTGCGTGGCCGATTTACTTGAATCTTTTACACTATCAAATGTACCTTTAATTAAATCTTCTACTTTAGAATTTTGATTCATTATTACATTAGTTGTAGCGTCGGATATTGCTTGGCCGCCAGATGAAACATATTGTAAAAATCCTTTCTTGGCATAATCGGGCATAGCTGCATACGCTTTTATAAATTTTTCTTTTTCTTCAGGTTTTAATTGAGCCATAATATCTGATTGTAACGATGCAGCTTGAGCGTCTTCCATGGCTTTTTTAGCATCTTTACCAGTAATGTCAGCTAGTACTTTTAAATCTTTAGCATATTGAGCAGTCCCCTGAGCTAGCTCAGTATCTGTCATATTTTTTAAACGACCTGCAGTACGTTGATTAGCTGCATATGATGCCATTAATTCACCTTGTTGCTCATAACTATAACCTAACGCTAGCATCTCGTCACGTAATTTAACTCCACTTTTACCAAACGTAGTAGTCAGAGCCCCCATACCTCTGCTTAATTTGTGCGTCGCTTCAGTTACACTTAGTCCCATACCTACTATTGATTCTCGACTGCTACTAATAACTTTGCCAAATTGTTCAATTCCAATTCCACTTTCATTTGCAACTTGACGCATTTCAGTCATACCGCCAGCAAAACTTGCACCTGATTTAGCAAAATCTGCCATAACTTTAGTAGTCATCTGGAATTCAGCTGACATCATTTCATTGCCAGCTTTTAATACAGTTGTGCTAAAATCAATAACTTCTTTTGCTACTGCTGCCATTCCATCGACACCACGTTGCAACCCACCGCCGATTAACGGAATAGCACCAACTAATGCCCCACCAAATGCAGATACTGCCTCAACTCCGATTTTTAATCCAGCACCTAATAGATCAATACCGGTGTTTAATAATGCGGCACCTACAGCAATCGGATTAGCCGCATTGTCATTAAAGTTTTTAGCAAAGCCCACTGCAACACTAGTAGCAGTTAATGCCAAGGTTGCGGCAAATCCACCTAGATTTTTTACAGTTTGTTTACTAGCATCTGCTAATTCATCAACTGCTTTAGCTCCTCTACCCGATGAACTTTTTGCTTCGTCTGCGGCACTGGCTAATTCGTCTTCAAGGTCTTCGAGTCCTGTCTTTACCTTAGACATAGCTTTTGCAGCATCTTCGTTGGCTTTTTTAAGTTTTTTCTCTTCTGCCTGCTTGCTTTTGTCAGATTTACTAACAGCCGCAAGAATAGCCTGCATCGTATCTTCTTGCGCAGCTCCCTCGACACTAACTTCACCAACTCCAGGAATCTCAATTTTAATTGCCATGTCTATAGTTCCAAATAAATATAGAGTAATACATAGTATATTTATGGAGTTCAAAACTGTATGAGTAATTCAATTGCAAACAACCCCCTTGCTAATCATTTTAGACAACCAGCAATTTATTTAAAATTGCCAAGTGGCGGTAAGTTTTATCCTCAAGGAACGTTAGATATATCGTTAACCGGAGAGATTCCAGTTTACCCAATGACTATCAAAGATGAAATTTTATTAAAGACACCGGATGCACTAATGAACGGTGCAGGTATGCGCGACATGATAGCTAGTTGTTGCCCATCCATTAAAGACCCTTGGAGCATACCATTAGTTGATTTAGATTCAATTTTAATTGCTATTAGATTAGCTAGTTACGGTGCCGGAATGGATATGTCTAGCACATGTACTCACTGTGGTGAAGATAACGAACATACTATTGATTTGCGAGGTGTATTAGACAACTTATCACCGTTAAAACAATACAATGATTCTAATGTGTTAAACGGTTTATTATTTAAACTCAAGCCACAAACATACAATGATTTAAATAGAGTAGGGCTAATATCATTTGAACAGCAAAAATTAATGAATGTTATTTCTAGTAGTGAGTTAAGTGACGAAGACAAAAAAGCAAGATTTCAAGAATCATTTAATAAACTAACAGATTTAAACATTAATACATTAGTTTCGTGTATTCAATCTATTACTACTGAAACAGGTGCTGTTGTTGAGGAACCTATGTTAATACAAGACTTTCTAAACAACACTGATAGAAAGACGTACGAAGGTGTAAAAGAATTAATCGAAACTACAGTAGTTGCTAATGCAATGGAGCCAGTGGAATTAGTATGTGCTGACTGTCACGAAAAATATAAAGTCAAAGTGGAGTTTAATCAATCAAGTTTTTTCGCATAAGGCTTTTGACCCTATCTAACAAGGAAATCGAAGCTGAGTTAGATAGTATGGAAAAAGGAGCAAAAGCCTTTAAAGACGAAGCACTCAGATTATGTTGGTATATGCGTGGTGCATTATCGTACGACGATGCTATGATGCTAGGGATTATTGATAGAGAGATTATTAATAAGATTATTAAAGATAATATGGAAACTACCCAGAAGTCAGGCTTACCGTTCTTTTAAATCTAATATTAAAGCACATTTATTGTGCTTTTTATTGACTAAAACATACGTGAGCCAAAGTCATTATAAGAGCAAAAGACAATTAACTACAATTAAAGAATGTCTAAAGACATTCGCATTTCGCTTGCGCTCATGCTTTTTTTTCTAATCTAATTAATTTAAATTACTTTAATATTACTGTTTCGCTTTTGACTTTAGAACTGCTTCATCCAGATTATAGTCATACTTCACCCACTAAAGGCAAAGTAAAACAGAGTCACTTCATCCGAGTGCTTCATCATACTAACTAAAAGAGATTATATTCATTTACACGGAAGCGGTCGCCCTGTACTCCCTACTCTTGCTTCTTACGACGGTTGATGCATAATCCGTAGTTAGCCAAACTATGTCATCATATGGGTTGTATCTTTTTCACAGTGCCCAATTCATTCGGTTTTTACACCTAATTTTTATATTGTTGATTCGCTTTTTATAGCACAATACCGAGTCGCCATTCAGTGTGTAGTCTAGTCTACACGTTCCAAGTGCGGCCATTACGCGAGCACCATCTCCTCTGAATACAGAACTTAATCTGCAATAGGGCTGTTAAAACATTTACTACTTTACTACGGAGTTGGAATTTGTTTCTATGAGAGTGACTTGGTGTCTGGGAGCTATGTGTTTATTGTAATACGTTTAATGTTGTTGGTCAACTGGTTTTATTAATTTTTACATCTTTAACGGAGTTTTTACCTAGTTTAAGTTGTATAATACCATTATAGTTATCTTCCCTTAACAGTACTTCTTCCTTAAATTGATAATGCGCTTCCATATAGTTGGTTTCTCCGCGACTGCTACACAAATGTATAATTTCGCGTTTAAACTGTTCCTTGCCTAATTCTAATATGTCTGCTACTAAACGACTTGATGAACCCCAATAGTCTTTCCAATCAGTTTCGATTGTTTCTAAACGTTTGTTTTTCTTGCCTTTTAGTGGTGGTCTTTTTTTGATAGTTTTAAAATACTTACGGCCTACGTAATCGTGTCCGTTTGTGAGATTGGTTATTCTATAAATGAAGCCGTAATACTCACCGATATCCCCTGAATCAAAAGTTGTACCATTATAGATCCAAGGGAAGTCGTATGTCATACGTTATTTATTTTGCAGCCGCTGCGTTTTTCTTTTCCTGAATTTCCGCACGACGAGCTTTAGTTAACTTACCTAAATCACCTAATGCACCACGAGCACGTGCCGCCGCAGCCTTAACACCTTTAACTTCAAATTTTTCTGATTCTGAAACGTATAATTCTACTGCTGCTAAAATTTCTTCATGAATTGACATGTTTTACTTCTCCTTGTTGTTATGTGTATTTAACCACCTTGTAATGGATGGTAAAATTAAATTACTTCTACGTCAGTACTATATGATGTAAACCCATTTTCTTTGGTTACAGTCATAATATTGTTAACTCGTCCTGCAAGTTCGTCTTTATGCGAAACAAGCCAAATACTTTTCTCATGTTCACGCGACATCTTTTTAAGTATGCTTAGTGAACTTTCAACTCCACTACTGTCCATGCCACTATCAATAAGCTCATCGATAAACAATAGGTTAATTGGATTGTATAAACTCTCCCACACATCACGGAACGCCCAGCTTAAACTTAGTATCAAGCGATTACGTTCGCCACGTGATAAGTTATCAAAGTCTAACTCACGCCCTAACTCTGTAATTTCGACACTTAAATCATTTAAGAACGTTACTGTGTGGGGCAAGCCGATACGATCTAAGTATTGACTTAATCGTGCGTTTAAATGCGACAAGTTCTGATCAATAATACGCTTACGAATAAAACTATCTTTGTTAGTTAATAGTTTTAACAAGAAGTCTTGATGTTCCTTTAACTTAACAAGCTCATTCATTGTAGTATAATCAGTATCCGCCATTGCAGTATGCGTCATTTCTTCAATCTGTTCAGCATACGGGTCGACTTCTGCAGACTTAGTTGCTAACTGCGTTTCTAAACTAGTAATCGAACCCTTGTGATGAAATGCATCTGCTTCTTTATCGTAAAAGACTTTTGGTTGCGCACCCAATACACCCAACTCAGTAAGTGCAAACTCTAACTCCATGATAGTAACACCATGCAAGTCAACTTCTATTGCGGCAACATCTAAATCAACTTTCTTAGCAGTTAGTACAGCTTCGTGCTTATCATCGTGAAACGCTTGCCCGCACGTATGACATTGATGACTTTCCAACGTAGCTATTTCTGCGGTTAACTTGTCTGCACGTTTACGTTCACGTTCTTGATCTGCACGTGCGCGAGTTAATGCTGTAGTTAAATCAGCAATATCTTTACGCTTTTGATTGTATGCAGTAAGCCCTTTATGTGCCGCAAGCTCTTGCTCTATATCAATTTTAAGCAGTTCTGTTAATGCATTTTGTAGTTTTACTGTGTCATCTGTGTGCTTAGTAGTCCACATAGTTTGTCGACGTTTTAAGCTCTCGATTTGCTCTTTAATACGCTCGTTTGCGTCTGCAATCGCCTTAATTCTGTATTCTTCTTGCTGAATTGCTTCCTTAGTAGCACGACCCAGCTCTTTAAGTTTTTCTGCCTTTTCACTTAAGACAGTGATACCAAGTAGCTGTTCAATAATCTCACGCTGGTCATTTGATTTAAGACTTAAGAATGGCTCGGTGTAAGTATTAAGCGCAACAATATGTTTAAACATATCATGCTTCATGCTTAACAAACGTTCAATTTCGGCTTGCGTTTCTCTACTATCGCCTTGACTCTCGTCTGTAATTTCTTTTTCTTCATCGCCTACATAAAACTTCATTATGTTAGGCTTACGACCACGTTCAATCTTATAATCTTGTCCATTATGTTCGAACTCGACTGTAACTAACATGTTCTTACCATTAGTTTTATTAATTAAGTTATCACGTTTAATATTAGTTAATGCTTGCCCAAATAGACTGTAGCTCAGTGCATTAATGATAGTTGTTTTACCAGTGCCGTTACGTGCACCACTATCATCTCCACCTAGGTCGACGTTAACGCCCAGCACTAACGTGAGGTCATTGCGATCAAAGTCCACTGCTTGCGTTGCATTACCAACGCTCATGAAGTTTTTAACTGTAAGATTTTTTATTTTGAACAATTATAAATTCCTGTAGATATCTAATAGCAATGCTGGGTTGTAATGATCGCTGTTAATGGCGGTTAATTGACTTGTTACGATGGTATCGATACTTTCAAATTGAATATTGCCTAACATAATGTCTGTGCCGATATCTGTATGCTTTACTGGAATTAATGTAAGCTCACGCAAATTATATGTACCTACAAATGTTTCTTTAATAAACGTTGCTTCTTCATACGAAATATCCACGTCAATGTTTACTCGACAATGCATGCCCTTTTGCAATAACGTATCTGGATTTTGCAGTATACCGCTTAACGTGTATACACGATACTTGGGTTGATCGGGCCATGCATGAAACGTTGGCTCTTCTCCCCAGTTAAGTATCATCATACCACGTTCGTCATCACCGGCATCTGCATAATTATGCGGAAACGCATTGCCAATGTATGTAATGTTCTTACCAGTTTGACGTTTATGAAAGTGTCCACTGTACACATGATCAATATGCCCAAAGTCTTCACGTCTAATCTCACCATGCTCGGGCATTTGCACCATTGCATTCATGTAATAGCCCGGCAACTCAAAATGCCCAAACATATACTTTGCATTGATCTTTTGTATTTTCTTATGATCATCACCTACCAACCACGGCACAATGCTTACATCACCCTCTTGATAGAAATCATTGATGATTTCAATGTTAGGAATATGTCGTGCCCACTCAGCTGATTGTATATCACGCTTGTCACGATAATATAAATCATGATTGCCCGGAATGAATATAACACGCTCAAACGCTTTGCCCAACAACTCTAACGCTGTTAGACTATAGTTTAACGTGATGATATTAATTGCCGCACGATTATTGTGCCAGTCACCTAACATAAAGCAAACATCACACCCTTCTTCTTTAGCTTTGCTAATAAACCACTTAACAAAGTTTAAACAATCGTCGTTGTGTGTTTGACTATTTGACTTTAAGCCAAAGTGTATGTCAGTGAGAATTGCAGCTTTTTTAAATAAGTTTGTCATATAATTAGTGTACGCGAGTTAACTCCAGTATGTCTACTGGAGGTTAGCCAAATTACTCGTCTGCTCCGTGTCCACCGCCACCCCAACTACCACCGCCCTGATTCTGACGAGTGTAGCTTGGTGCGTAGTTGTTCATCTCTAAGATGTCGTCACGAATGTTTTGATTACGCTTTTCGATGTTTAATACACGAGTAAAGCTGTTTGTAATTGCGGCTGTATAATAGGCAAATGGATTGTCTGATTTACTTTCATCAAACTGTAGCCCAATTTGACTTAATTGAAGTAATGCTTGCGAACGCATCTCGTCATTATATGTATAACCACGCCAGTTACTACGTGTAGCATAGCGTTCACATAGTTTAACAAACATATGAGCTAACTTAGCAGTCATCTGTCCGTGATCTCTACTGAAGTTACCAGTTTCTAAATCGCCCTTCCAGTGACTCTTACCAACAATAACTGGTGTTAAGTCTTCTGTAACAGAATAATGAAAGAATGGAGGAAAATTTAGTTTAACGTACTTAGTAGCACCTTTAACTTTAACAGCGGGTTCATCGTATTCAGTTTCGAATAAGTCTTCGTCGTATGCTTCTTGTGCTTTAGCATCGGATTTTTTCTGTTTAACTTCATCGATTGGTATATGTTCCCACGTCATAACACGGAACACAATGTCAGTAACTGGAATATTTTCTACAAGGATTGCAAATTCATCTAATTTGCGTTTGTTGCCAAGTAACAGTTCGGCTTCTTGTGCTTCTTTTGCTAACCTAGTTGCACGTGTTGCCCTTGCTTCTGCTACGGATTTTTTGGTAATTGCACTAACATTTGATACAATAGCATCATAGATAGTTACTTCTTTGTTGATAAAACTACAATATGCTAATTTACTTTTTGCTATTTCTTTTAATATGTCTTTGTTGTTGAGATAATTAATTTTACGAGCCACAGTTTTGGTTCCTTTTAATTAGTATAACATAATAGTATTGCACTATACAACCTATTTATGCGGTTAATCTTTAACTGCTACTATTTCTCCGGCAATAAATACACTATAACATAGAGGTTTTATTATGGCAGTAGTATCACCAGATTTTAATGCAACAACTAGCTGGAGTGGTGGTGGGTATGACCCTAACGCACCAGTTGAAACCAATGGTGGCGGCTATGATCCAACAACAGGATATGCCGGCAATAGCAATACCATAGGCGGCCAAGGTGCAGTTACTAATAATGTAGGAACTATGCCAGATTACAATGCGGTGCAGGCAGGCGGGTGGGATCCAAATAACCCAAATGCAGACGCAGATACAAATGGTGGATACGATCCAACCGCACCATCACCCGCGGCCTCCGATAGTGCTGCAATTCGATTAGCTAGCACCGGCGGCCTTTCTGCAGGAGGTGGTGTAGGTGGCCCTCGCCAAGCAACATCAACTGGGTTTCAAAGTGCTGCAGGAGGAGATGTATCTGCATCTGGAGATTGGCGAGTACGCATCGCATTATCAAATTCGAGTAAGATATTTTACAAAGATACAACTAATTCATTGATGAAACCATTGAGCGAAACAAATGGCGTAATATTTCCGTATACACCAACAGTTAATATCACTCATCAAGCCATGTATAATGCAACTCAACTTACACATAGTAACTATGCAATGCAATTCTATCAAGGAAGTGAAGTGAGTGATATTACTATAACTGGCGAATTTACAGTGCAAGATGCCAATGAAGGTAGATACTTATTGGCGGCAATATACTTTTTCCGTGCCGCAACTAAGATGTTTTTTGGGCAAGATTCGGCTACAGGGGCTGGCGCAGGTAATCCACCACCACTTGTATATTTAAATGGGTATGGTGAACATTATTTCCCTCAAGTTCCTTGTGTGATATCTTCGTTTAATCATATATTACCAAATGAAGTAGATTACCTCGAAATACCAATAAATGAAACAACTCAATCTACTATTACAACAAATCACGGTAGTGTTCAGGGTATGGTATCTGGAGTTAATTATCCTAGTATGTTAAGTAGCAGTGGAGTTACAGGGCAAACTACTCAATCAACCTCTACAGTATCAACAACAACTACTAAAACTACACGCTTACCAACAACTAGTACAATAAGTATTACACTTCGTCCAGTGTACAGTCGTAAGAGTTTACACGAAAAATTCAATCTTGGCGATTTTGCAGCTGGCAAATTAGTTGGAGGATTTATCTAATGTCAACAGTACAATATAGCAAAACTAGTCCGTACTTCGGTACAACTCTGTTTGGTAATTTTTTAGACATTGCCGTAGATAGACAACTACCTAAAGATCCCAGTGATGTATTATACAGTATCGATGCAGTATATTCAACTCGCCCTGATTTACTTGCAAATGACTTATATAGTGATAGTAGTTTATGGTGGGTGTTTGCAGTGCGCAACCCGAACGTAATCCAAGATCCAATATTTGATTTTACTACAGGTACTGTTATCTACATTCCTAAAAAAACAACTATTATTAACGCATTAGGGTTATAATAAATGACAATGGTGTACTCTGAAATAAAACAAGAATTAATTAGCCTAATGCAACTTAGTGACTCAGTGTGGGAACGTGCTCATGCTATTGCTGAAACAACATTAAATTGGGTAATAAATAGTGAAACTGTTACAACTGCTGAGGTTGCAGCAGTTGAAGCTGATTTAGCCGCATCCAAAGAAGAATCTCGTGTGTGCGGATGGCCCGAACGGATGGAAGCTCTTAAAACAGAAATTGATGCGCTCGAAGATGGTGAACCTAAGAAAAATGCTTTATCAGCTTGGCAAGGTCAAGCAACTGCCTCATCTCGAGTTAAAGAACAGCGAACACAAGTAACTAATAATATTGCATCAATGAAATCAATGGGCCGAGTTGTTGATGCCCCAACGCAAGTAGCAGTTGCTCCACAACCGCAACCTGCTGAGATTGTTCCAGCAACTGCCGGTATTCCATTAACTACAGTTCAACGAGCATCTATAAACAATGCATCCGGACCGGTAGTTGTAACATCGCAATCTAGCAATGCAAACGAAGCTGTAGCAGGTGATCAAGGAGTTGGGTCAACTACAACGTCGACTACAGGAGCTCGCCCAAATCCGTTACATGCCTACCCGAGTTACACATATGGTATAAGTTTACATTTATTGACTATCGAAGATTATAATACAATTGTTGAGAAAGGTGAGTATACACCATCACATGTATTAGTAGCAAGCGCCGGCAGATGGAATTCACAAAAAACTGGAGCAAATGCCTTTGGACGTGACCCAAATTTTGGAGAAGACTTCTATTTCTCAAACTTTCATTTAACAACAGTAATTGGATTAGGTGAGCGCAATAGAGCAACTAATGCCATTGATATGACTTTTACATTAGTGGAACCATATGGCTTAACATTCTTAGATAGATTAATGGATGCATCTGAAATAATAAACTCCTCTAATTATTTAGATAATCCTTATCTAATTCAAATAGATTTCTTTGGTACCGATGATGATGGAAATGCGCAGACTCCGATTCCAAATATAACTAAACGCATGCCAATTAAAATTCTAACATGTACTGCAAAATTAACACATCAAGGTACAGAATATCAAATAACTGCACAACCGTACAGTCATCAAGCATTCAATGAATCAAATGTTAATACCAAAGTTAACTTAGAACTTACCGCAGGAACAGTCAATGGGTATTTTAAAGGGTCAGATGCCAGTACACGTGCATTAGCAACACAAATAGCATCAGAACGAGAGGCGTCGGCACAAAGTGGTCTAGGACCAAATGCTCCGTTGATATTTACACAAGCGGCAAGTAGAGGTGGCGGCAGTTTAACCGGAATAGGAGAGCAGTATGTATATAAAGCTAAATCTTATGCCGATGCACTAAATGCATATGAATTACAATTAGAATTAGATCATGTAGTATTATTATCTAATAGCTATAGCTTTAATATTCATCCTACTATTGCAGATCAGCCTATGTATGAAAATGATAAAACAGCATCACCGGAAAATGCTCCAATGGCAGATGTTAGTAATACTAAAGCAGTTCACCAAGGTAATATGGGAGCAGTAACAGCTGCGTTAGATTTGCGTCAGAGAACATTCCCTATACAACAGGGCGATTCTATTGAAAGTGTAGTGGCATTGATTATACGAAATAGTCAATATATAATAAGTCAACTGTCTGACAAAAGTACAACAGATAGTGAAACATATACAAAAGAATTATTAGCTAAACAAGATCAAATAGTAAAATGGTTTAAAATTATTCCTAAGATTAAATTAAAAGGATTCGACCCATTTACTAATACATTTGCTAAAGATATTTCGTATGAGGTATTACCATACGAAATATATAATGTCAGAATTGAAGAAGCTCCGCAAGGAAAAGCAAAACATAATAATGCAGTAAAGAATTATAATTACATATATACCGGCAAAAATGATGATATATTAAATGTAGATCTTAAGTTTGATGCAATGTATTTTACATCTAAAACCGCATACCCATCACGAGAAATGAATACTGTCGGAGTAGCCGGGAAATATGAGGATGACGGAGTGTCTTGCTTAGTAGCACCAGTTTTAACAAAACAAAATACAATCACGCCAACTCAAATTAAGTATCGACATGCAGATCAACGATATGCGGCCGCAGGCGGTGCAAAAACAGCTAAAGAAATAACAGCGGCAGATCTTGCCGCATCTCTTATGTCAATGGCAGATGCTGATATGCTAGTAGTGGACTTAACTATTGTAGGTGATCCGGAATTTATTAAACAGGATGATATGTTTTATCCGAATACATACGATTCAACAGGACAAGTCGAATTAGAAACACGGGTCATAACTCCCAATGGGAGTGTTGTAATGGATGCAAAAGAAATATTCTGTAATCTAACTTTTAATACACCCACTGACATAAATGATGAAACAGGATTAATGACCTTTGATCCTAAATATAGAGCAAGTGGTTTTTCGGGCTTGTATAAAATATTAACAGTTGATAATGATTTTAGCAATGGTAAATTTACTCAGGTGTTACATTTAGTTAGATACCCTAACCAAGACACAGCAGCGGGCGCAGACACTACTAGTAATGATCAGCGTAGTGAAACTGCTGGATGGAACGGAACTAGAGGAATATCATTGCCTGCTCAGGTTAGTACACCTATTGCTAAAGTAACAGCCGCAGAAGATTTGCTTAATAAAGCTAAAACAGAAGCGGCTACTGTAACTCCGTCTGGGATTGACCCAAAACTAGCGGCTATAAAAGCAGATGGATCTACAACAGCAATTACTGATGCAACTGCTCCTGCGGCAATTGCTCAAACAACTGCAAAAACAATAGGCGAAGTAGCCGCAGCAAATTTAGAAATTAACAGAAATATTAGTTCGCTCGATGCTCTTATTACAACTAATCAAAATTCGCTGTTAGGAGCAAGGGGAGCTCTTGATATATTAAAAATTAAATCAGCAGATGCCGCTGCTATTGCAGCCGCCCAAGGCAGAGTTAATGAACTACAAAATTCAATAAAATTATTACAAACAGCAAGAACTGAATTAGCAAGTAAATTGCAAGCTACTCCTTAGGAAAGTAATCAATGGCAATAGATCGTAGAATTGGTACCAAAGTTGATAAATCACTGCGCAGAGAAGATGCGCAGGCTATTCGAGTGGATCCATTTCCATACATCGGCATTGTAAAAAATAATTTAGATCCAACACGTTGTGGTAGATTACAAGTATGGATTCCGGAAACCGGTGGCGACCCCGATAGTCCACAAAATTGGCGTACAGTAAGCTACGCAAGCCCGTTTATGGGTACTACAAATTTAAAGACATCTACTGCAACACGTAGTCCAAAAAACTCATTTGATCAAACTCCGCATACATATGGTATGTGGATGGTTCCTCCGGATATCGGCGTTGAAGTAATTGTATTGTTTATTGCCGGCGATCCTTTAAAAGGATATTGGTTAGCATGTGTTAACTCAACTATAAACAGACACATGTTACCCGGTTTAGCTAGTTCAACTCACATAGACACTACGTTTGCAAGTGATAATGTTAAAAAAGCTCTCACTCCTGGCTTTCAATACCCAGTGTCGGAATTTAATGTCAACGACCCGAATGTAGACCGTACTAAATTTGCTAATCAACCTAAGCCAATACACGAAGAACAGTTTCAAGTATTAAAAGCACAAGGATTGGATAGAGATAACACAAGAGGAACAGTTACAAGTAGTAGTCAGCGTGAAAGTCCAAGTAATGTATTTGGTATTAGTACCCCAGGTCGTCCGTATAACAATGATCCGGCTGACGATCCAAATTTTGCAGCTAAAGTTGCCGCCGGCACGTTGACAGAAGATGATTATGCAGTAACTACTCGTAAAGGTGGCCATACGTTTATTATGGATGATGGTAGTGTT
>Ga0209297_1001407_pt1 | contig 14018 bp, 20 predicted proteins | sample S_130805_MF_Meta_FD_187322 | JGI IMG/M metagenome (GOLD analysis project Ga0209297, IMG submission 187322) | Freshwater microbial communities from Lake Simoncouche, Canada to study carbon cycling - S_130805_MF_MetaG (SPAdes) (version 2) | ecosystem: Environmental > Aquatic > Freshwater > Lake ... | reverse complement strand
CCCGACCCAAGTCTTGTCTATCCCAACTGGCCCTAATCAGCCAGGATTGGCGGTAACTGGCCGTGCTCAGCCAAGATTGGAAACGTCGAGGCCAGACTGTGCCGGTTCGTTTGCGCCGCAAGTTAGGGAATGGTGCAGGGAATATATGGGTGTGGAGTTAATGGATTGGCAGTACACCGCGCTTGACGGTCAGCTGCTTTATGACAGCAATTTTGAATTGGTGAACCGTGTGTCGTTGGTTTCTACTGCTAGACAGTGCGGTAAGACAACAGCTCTAATGGCGCTGGTTGGTTGGTGGCTCACAGAGATGCCTAAAGTGCGTGGCAAAAAACAGACCGTGTTATCAACGGCGCATCGTCTGGATTTAGCGGTTATGTTGTTTGACGAATTGGCACCTATTTTGGAAAGCCGTTTTAACGCCACACTGATGAAGTCATACGGCCGTAATCGAGTGACAATGCCAGACGGGTCTACTTGGTTGGTGCGTGCAGCTAACAATTCTGTGGGTCACGGCACGTCACCGTCACTGGTCGTGGCTGATGAGATGTGGGATATTTCGCGCGAAGTAATTGACGGCGGTTTGTTGCCGGCTCAACGTGCACAAGTTTCACCATTGCTCTCGATGTGGTCTACAGCCGGCACGGAAGCCAGCACGGCAATGTTGCGTTGGCGTGAGCAGGGATTACGGGCAATTGACACGGGCAAAAACGCATCATTTTATTTTGCTGAATGGTCGCCACCGCCAGAGCTTGACCCAATGAGCCCAGCCGCATGGGCATACGGCAACCCTGCACTAGGGATAACTTTAACCGCTGCCACGTTGCTGGCCGAGTCTGAAAACCCTGACCGTGCCGCGTTTCTACGGGCGTCATGCAACTTGTGGGTTGCCAGCGACAAATCATGGATACAGCCAGGACAATGGCCAGCGTTGCTGTATGACGGTGAGCTACCAGAGGGCGGCACCGTAGCCATAGAAACCAGTTTGGACGACACACGCTATTTTGCCGTTAGGTGCGTAGCTCTACCAGACCGCCGCACAGTGGCAACCGTCGAGTTTGTTGCAGACACATTTAGCGAAATGTTAAGCCACGTCGAGCGCCTATGCGCTAACCCTGCAATCAAATTTGCTATCACACCAACCGTAGACAACCACTGGCCGCTATCCCTAGAGCGTCGGCGCGTCATTGTCGGCTACGGCGAAATCTTAAAATTTACGCCATCAGTCCGCAACATGATAAACGAAAAACTGTTATGGCACGACGGCTCAAACCAACTTGCCGAACACGTCGCACGCGCAGTAGCGGTACGCAGCCAAAACAGTATTGCGCTATCCAGTCAACGCTCACCGGGCCCTATTGAGTTAGCGCGGTGCATGGTTTGGGCTGCAGCAATGACCAGTCGCCCAACGTCATCTGGTAAACCAATGCTCGTTGTCGTATAACCACTATGCTCATGTTGGCGTCGGCTCGATGGCCTGCTTATCGTCGGGATACCGCACTGCATACCGGGCCGATGCCACCACAAACCCAACAGACTGTGACACACTAAGAACATGGCCATTTTTAACCGTCTAGTTACTAAGGCAGCTGTTTCGCCACCGCCAGCCAAAGCGGCCGCATCTGGTGGCAGCGTTAACCAAGCTTTAGCGTCGTATTACAATTTTACGGAAGGCGAAGCGCGTAACCGTTGCATGAGTGTGCCAACCATTAGTCGAGCACGCGACTTAATCGCATCAGTTATTGGTTGCATGAGTTTGCAGATGTACAACGAAATGTGGAATGGCGACTCAATGGAAAAAATGCCGTTAGCGCCACGCAGTTGGTTGCGACGAATTGACCCAGCCGTACCAAACAACTTTATTTTGTCATGGACATTTGACGATTTATTTTTCTACGGTAGAAGCATGTGGTACATAACCAGTCGCACAGCCGACGGTTTTCCAGCGTCATTCCAACGTTTACCAATGGGGAGTATTAGCACTACCGACATGACAGGCCCAGTCTGGTTTGGCCCATCAAAAGAAATTTATTTTAACGGCAATCAACTTGACGCAAATAACGTCGTGCAATTCTTGTCGCCTATTCAAGGCATTACGTCAATGTCAACCCAATCAGTTGGCACAGCCCTAAAACTTGAAGCCGCACGCTACCGCAATAGCGCGTCGTCAATCCCAGCCGGCGTACTAAAACAAACTGGCGGCGAACCACTATCGGGTCAAGAATTAGCCGATTTAGCGTCAGCGTTTAACGCAGCACGCGCCACCAATCAGACGGCAGCACTAAACGAGTATTTGACATACACCGAAACCGCTACCAGCCCAGACAAAATGCTGTTAATTGACTCTGCCGAATTCCAAGCCAAAGAAATGGCACGCATCTGCAACGTACCGTTTTACTTAGTTGGCTGTGACGTCGGCTCATATTCGTATGTAAGCAACGACGGTGCACGCGCCGATTTGTGGACATTTGGCGCCAAAGCGTACGCCGAGTGCATTACGTCAACCCTTAGCCAAAACAACGTGCTACCAAACGGCACCTACGTCGAGTTTGACTATGAGGATTATTTGCAAAACGAATACGTACGACCACAAATGCCAGACATGGCTACACCTATGGGAGTAACATCACCATCATGATTAGACTTATACCAGAAACCACGTTTACTGTTGACGCTGCAGCTGGCGACGCACCGCGCCGTCAAATCTCTGGCGTAGCAGTCGAGTACGGCAAAACAGCCACAGTTTCAGACGGCACACAAGTGCGTTTTATGCCCGGCTCATTGTCAGCCGAAGGAAAAAACCCGAAGCTTTACATGCAGCATGACTCAACCCAAATCATTGGTCAAGTGACCGAACGCCTTGACACGCCAGACGCAATGCTGTTTGTGGCAAAAGTGTCGGCAACCCGTTTGGGCGATGAAGCAATGATTTTGGCTAGCGACGGCACCATTGACGCAGTGTCAGTTGGGGTGCAACCAGTCAAATGGCACGACGACAACGGCGTCATGGTAATCGAGTCAGCCAAATGGCAAGAATTATCGTTGGTCAGCCAACCAGCATTTGAAGGCAGCGTCATCACACAAGTGGCGGCGAGTATCCACCAAGACGAGCCAGAAATAAGTACTATTGAGACAGAACCTACACAGGAGACAGAAGCCATGAGCGAAGTAGCAGCACCAGAAGTCATCATCCCAACCGAACCAATCACTGCATCAGTGAAGCGCGAGCCACGCTTGATGTCACGTTGGGATTACATTGCGTCATTCCATCAGGGTGGCGACACTTGGGTGAAGGCACAACAAAACTTCAAGGATTACAACGATTACCACAAAGTGCCATCAGTTAAAGCAGCTGCAGGCGATGAATTTTTGACAAGCGTGCCGGGTCTCTTAACACAAGTTGAGTTGGGCCCAGTATTTCAAGATTTGAATTTCATGCGACCAGTTGTAAACGCTTTGGGTGCACGTGCAATGCCATCGACACCATCGTCAACTTTCAACCGTCCAACAATTACAACGCACACAACTGCAGCATCACAAACCGAAGGTGCAGCCGCGTCAGCAACCACAATGGTTGTTGCAAACAACACGGTCACAAAAAAGACATTTGCTGCATACCAAAACATCAGCTACCAGACCATCGACTTCACAGACCCAGCAGCACTACAAATCGTTATCAACGACATGCTTGGCGAATACATGATTGCCACCGACAACGAAGCAGCAGACAACTTGTTGACCGCTGCAACATCGGCAGGCGTTTGGGACTTGTCAGTAACCGACTTGTTGAAGTCAATCTATGACGCAGCAATCGTGACACTGAACGCAACAAACTATTTGCCAACGCACATGTTTGTCAGCCCAGACACATGGGGCGCCATTCAACAGCTCGTTGACACCGCTGGCCGACCAATCTTTGGTTACGTCAATGGACCAGGACTTGCTGGACAGAACACACTTGGTCAAGCATCGGTTACTTCATGGACTAACACTGGCCCACTTGGTTTGCAAATGGTTGTAGACAACAACTTCAGCACCAAGACAATGGTCATCATGAAAGACATCGGCTTTGAAATTTATGAGGAACAGAAGGGCATTTTGTCTGTTGACAATCCGTCTACTTTGACTCGTGGAATTAGCACACACGGCTACTTCTGCACATTCAAAGCAAACGCCAACATGATTCAAAAAATCACACAGGCCTAGTCGAGAGGCGGCGTAACCGCCATGTCGTATTACACAACAGCCAGTAAGCAACTGATTTCTAACTACGCGTGCATTAGCACGTTAGAACCAACAGAAATTACCATTGGCGAAAACATCACTGTTAGCGCTTTGGGTGCGCCGTTTAACGGCACATTCAAAGTGCTTGACATGCCCCAATACGAATTCACTGGCGTTGACTCAACTACAGGCGAATTTCAGTTTGATGTCAATGTGCCAAGACCCAACCAAATTATTTATGCGGCTACCGGGTCAAATGTTCAATATGTTGTTACTTACGACGGGTCAGTGGAATACACGCAAACCTGCACATGGATTACCGTTGCCGCTTTAATCACATTTTTGGGCGTGACCATCACAAACCCGTCAGACGATTATACGCTGGCCACACAAGCCACAAACGCAGCAAACTTGTTTTGTTATCGTCGCAGGCAAGAGTCTGGCTACCACGACGCATTAAGCACATCGCCCGGCGCTGATGCAACATTGGGAACGCTTATGTATGGTGCAGCTTTGTGGCGTAGTCGAGGGTCAATAGAAACCGCGTTCGCAGCGTTTGACACAATGGGCACACCAACCCAACAGTCGTTGACACCGATAGTTAAGCAATTGTTGGGCATCCCTCGACCAGCGGTTGCTTAATGGCTTACACCGATTTACTCAACGAAGCCATAGACGACATCAGCACCACGCTGACAGCAGTTAGCGGTTTGCGTGTGGTCACTGACCCAACCAAATTGGTGCCTAATTGTGTGTTCCTACAAGCACCAAGTTTCACCACGTTTGGTGGCAACGGCAACATTGTGACCATGCAATTTCCAATCAAAATTGTGGGGTCAGGCCCAGCTGGGCTACCAGTGTTGCGTGACATTCTCGCTATCACTGCAACAGTGTTGGCTGCAGGCGTAGCCATTTTGTCTGGTCAACCCGGCACATTAGAAATCGGTGGCGCATCATTCCCGTGTTACGATTTAACTATGAACATTCAGGCACAAACCGCATGAAATACACCATTCTTAACGAGGCCGTCGGCGAAGTGGGCACAGAGTTTGTACCAGATGACGGCATAAACGTGGAAGCGCTCATTGAAGGCGGTTTCATCAAATCCACATCTAAAGCCATCAAATCTGATAAAACTATTACAGACACCAACGAGGAGTAACCCACATGGCAAGCACATCCACATTTTTATCTAACGCCGTAGTCACAATCAATAGCGTCGACTTGACGGGCGAATGTTCAAGCGCAAATCTCACACGCACATTTGATGCTCTGGAGTCAACGAACATGTCAAACACGGCTCGCACGTTCGTGGGCGGTTTGGAAAACTCATCATTGGTCGTTGACTTGTACAACAGTTATGCAGCGTCGCAAACTTATGCGACACTCAAGTCACTTGTTGGCACAGCTGTGACTGTCAAAATCAAACCAACAAGCGCCGCAACATCAGCAACCAACCCAGAGCACACCCTAACGGGCGCGTTCATGGGCACATTGCCGTTGGTGGTTTCATCGCTGGGCGCTCTCGACGTGTGCGGTGGCATCACGTTTCAAGGTGGGGTTTACAGCGTCGCAGTAGCATAATCAGAGCCGACAACGGCCCGACACGAAAGAGGCATGATGAAAGTTAAATTAGAATTGGATTTGCAAGACGGTCGAGGCGCACGCACCATGACCACAAATATGTTTGTGGTATGTGAATGGGAAAAGACTGAAAACCGTAAAGTTTCTGACGGTAAAGGTATTGGTTACAGCGATTTGGCTTGCTGGGCTTATCATCTGTGCAAACTTGCTGGCGACCCTGTACCGGACAATTGGCGTGAATGGGTTAAACAGCACCCGGATATGGATTTGACTTCCGTTGACGAGACAAACCCAAACCCTACGGCGTTGGCACCTACCGACACCAACTAGCACAAATGCTGGTTGCAGTAGGGTGGTGGCCGACGCAAATTGAGTTTGACACACGCGACTTAACAACTGTGATTACGATATTAGAAACGCGTAACCAGAGGTAACAATGTCGGTCAGTACCACTATCACAGTTGTTGGGGTCAAGGACACGATAAATGCGTTACGCAAAATTGACCCACAGTTGCAAAAGGATTTTAGAGCGCAAGCTAACGAAATAGCCGCGCCAGCAATTCAAGCAGCAAAAGACGTTTACAGCGATTTGCCGTTGTCTGGTATGAAATACGCTTGGACTAGCAATAATCGTAAATTGTTTCCGTTTACGGTAAGCAAAGCAAAGAACGGCGTAAAGTTACGCATTGACACTCGGCGCAACGCTGTAGGCGTAATTCTTATTGAGCAAAAAGACCCTGCTACCGCAATTTTTGAGACCGCTGGTCGAGCGAACGCAAACAAACTTGGTGATGCGTTAGGGTTTGTAGGTGCTGGGCGCACTCGACTTATCGGGCCAGCTGTTTACAAGGCGCGTAGAGCGATTGAGGAACCAATGAAAAAGATGATTTTGGACACGGCGCGAGTGGTCAGGCAAGAGCTGTAATGCTGTCTATACCAATCATTGCGGAATACGACGGCAAAGCCCTTGACCGCGCAATCAAAGATTTTAACCAGTTAGAAACAGCCGGCGAAAAAGCCCATTTTTTAATTAAGAAAGCCGCTATTCCTGCAGCTGCAGCGTTGGGTGCGGTCACTGCTGCATTGACGTTGGCTGTTAAAGCTGCCGCAGAGGACGAAGCCCAACAAGCACAGTTGGCGTTGACTTTAGAAAATGTTACGGGTGCTACAAAAGCCCAAGTTGCTGCCAGCGAGGAAATGATAGCGAGCATGTCGAGGGCTACTGGTACGGCAGACAGCGAATTGCGCCCAGCGTTAGCAGTGCTTGTCACGGGCACTAAAGACGTTGAGACCGCTACCACAGCGTTGACATTGGCACAGGACATTGCCATCGGCTCTGGTAAGTCATTGGGCGAAGTTTCAGACGCGCTCGCTAAAGCGTACGGCGGCAACATGAAAGGCCTGCAAGCGTTATCGCCAGAAATTAAAGCGATGATTAAAGATGGTGCGTCACTTGATGAAGTGATGAATGTACTTGGCGGTACGTTTGGTGGTGCAGCCGCAACCGCAGCAAATACCGCTGCAGGCAAATTCAAGATACTTAAAAATTCATTGGACGAAACGCAAGAGTCAATCGGTGCAGCCCTGTTACCAGTTGTTGAAAAAGTGCTACCAGTGCTACAAAAGTTTGCTGACTGGGCACAAAAAAACCCACAAGCATTCCTGGCTATTGCCGGCGCAATCACCGCAATATCGGTAGCCATTTTGGCAGTCAACTTTGCGATGTCATTGAACCCATTTACCGCTATTGCTGCAGGCGTAGCCGCACTTGTTGTCGGCATCGTTTACGCATACAACAAATTTGAGACATTTAGAACCATTGTCAACGGCGTCCTAAACGGTCTTATTACAGGGTTTGAGTTTTTTGCTAACGCATGGATTAACACCATAAACATGGTGATTGACGGCATGAACCTGATTAACCCGTTTAGCGATATACCGAAATTGCCGAACATAAATTTGCCAACTATTGGTGGTGGCAGTGGCAGTGGTGCAGCATCGAGCGGTGGTGCAGCTCGTAACGGTGGGGTGGGCGACATTTTGTCTACAGCACCAACAATGCCAACATTGACTGCACCGTTGCCAAGCGTCGGTGGCGGTGGTGGCGGCGGTACGCAAGGCCCGTCATACGCGCCCGTTAACGGCCCAATTGGCTATGTCGGTGGCATTCAAGACCGAATGGCAAACCGACCAGACGTAACCATTAACGTAACTGGCGGTATTTCAACCAGTGCGCAAATCGGTCAATCTGTAGTTGACGCGCTAACGCAATACACACAAGTTTACGGGCCACTTAATTTGGCAATCAGATAAATGGCTGCAACAACACTTGTCACTGGCGGCACCTATTTGCTGGAATTGTCTACGGGTTACGACTCGTCAGCGTTTTACTTAGATGACTCAACATTGAACGGTACAGCTGTGCTTGACGGCGATGGCACCGATTATGTGGACATCACGCCCGTTGTGCAAAACATTGGTATTAGTCGAGGGCGACATAAACCGTTAGACGTGTTTGGCCCCGGCACAATGTCGGTCAGCATTAGCGTGCCGAACACTAACCGTGCCTATGACCCGTTAAACACATCTAGCGCGTATTACAACACGTTGACTGAACAGCCGGGTTTAGCGCCGTTGCGTCAAATCCGTTTAAGCCGTAACGGCGAATATTTGTTCACTGGTCGAGTGACAACCTATAACCAGCAATACAATTTGGGCGGTTTAACCAGTTACCAGATATTTGCTGCCGACGACATTTATGTGCTTTCACAAGGCAGTTTGCCGTCTACGGCTACCAGTAGCCAAACCTCGTCAGCACGCATTACAGCCGTTTTGACAGCCGCAAACTACACAGGCACCACATCACTTACAGCCAGCCCCACAGCCACGCTGGGGGCTTACACCATCGCTAGTGGCACAAACGTAAACGCCTATCTAAACCGCATACAACAGGCCGAACAGGGCCGCATTTTTTGCAGCCGTACAAACGTGCTGACCGCCCAGCCACGCATTGGCACCACACTGGCAGCACCAACCGTGATTTTTAACGACACAAATACCGCCACGCCATACGACAACATTGTGGTGGAATTTGACCAGCAATCGGTTATTAACAACAGCAACATCACTATTGAGTCTGGCGGAACACTACAAAACGCCAGCGATGCAGACTCAATTAGCCAGTATTTTAAGCAAACTGAAGCGATTACAGACAGTTTGTTATCGAGCGACGCGCAAGCTGCCACACTGGCCAGTTACTTGCTTTATCCAATTCCTAAACCCCGTTTTACCAACGTGTCAACCACATTTGCCAGCTTGACCGATGCCCAAAAAACGGCGTTAGCACCCATAGAAATTGGGCAAACCGTCACCATCACAAAATCGTTTACCAGCGGTACGCCTACCACCGTTACACAGGATTTATCAGTTGAAGGCATTGACCACGTAATTGACATGAACACCGGGCACCGCATGAGCTTGTGGACGTCACCGACCACCATTCTTAATGACTTTATTTTAGATGACATTACGTTTGGTGTGCTATCTACCACCAACGCGCTGGCATAGGATAAAGTACGACTATGGCAAATACGCAGACCACCGTTCCGTTGTTTGTGGCAAATACCGTGCTGACTGCCGCACAGCAAAACGCTAGCGCAGGCACAGGCGTACCAGTGTTTGCTACCACCGTGACTCGTGATGCCGCGTTTGGTGGCAGTAACAAAGCATTAGCAGAGGGTCAACTTTGTTACATCGAGGCAAGCAACATTGTGCAGTATTACGATGGCGCGGCGTGGGCTACTGTCGGGCCTGCATCGGCTGGCGGTCTAACTTTTATTACTGGCACAACATTTAGCGCATCAGCAACAGTCAGTTTGCCTGCCTCAACTTTTACAAGTACATACACAAACTATCGCATAGTTTTTGTGGCAACAGCGTTCTCGGCAGATGACTCATTGACTATGCGTATGAGAGTTAGCGGTACAGATAACACGACTGCTAACTACGAGTACTCAATTATTGGTTACACCGTAGGCGGCACATTAAACGGTATACAGGCAACAGGGCAAACCTCAGCCATTATGACTTATGGGCTTACAACTGGTGTTGGGTTAGGCATAGATATTTATAATCCACAAGCAACAGAAAGAACAAGATTTACAATGACAAGTTTTGGTAAATCTGCTGGGTCTGGTGTTGCATCTCCATTATCTGGTGGCGGTTCATTTACGGCTACAACATCGTTTGACGCATTGAGTTTTATTAGTGGCTCAAATATGACAGGAAGGTACGCCGTTTATGGCTACAACAACAGTTAAACCAACTATTCAAGACGGGCACGAAGCGCGTGAAATGACTGACGCAGAGTTTGCACAATACGAATTAGATGTAATTGCTAACAAAGCACAACAGCAAGCGCAAGCCGACAAAGCCACTGCTCGACAGGCCGTACTTGACAGGCTAGGAATTACAGCCGATGAAGTCGCGCTACTACTTGGCTAGCGTCATGCTTGCATTTGTCCTGACCGCGTGCGAAACAACACGAGTGAACGCACCACATAAAACACGCAACAGCGCGTTGACACGATGCTCGACTATCACTCAATGCGAAAGAGTCAGCAATGGCTAAAGACCGTTCAGAAATTGACTACCTACACGCACGCATGATTGTGTTTGTCGCGTGCACAATCGCAATAACATTTGCTGTCACCGTTATTGGTTTTGTTTACTTTTTAGGATTTGTTGACCAACCGGTAGAGCAATCGCCAAATGACGCAGCGTTTATAGATTTACTTAAAACGCTTTCAATTTTTATGACCGGCACATTGTCTGGTTTAGTTGCCGCTAACGGTCTTAAACGAAAACCTGATGATGGCAGTATTACCAGCCAACCCTAAAGTCATCGGGTCTAAGCCGTACACGGGCAACAGTGACGGTGCAGCCGCAGGCCCACGTGCAGGCATGGATGAATGGATTAGGCAAGCCATCAAACATGGTGCAGGCGCATTTTGGAATAACGGCAGTTGGGGCATAAGAGATATGCGCGGCACGCCTGGTTCATTATCTGTGCATGCCACTGGTCGAGCAGTTGACTTGTCGTACAGGCCGTCAGAGAAACAGCCAACAGCAAACCGTAAAGCAACTATTACGTTTATTAACATTGTGTTAGCCAACGCAAACGAATTAGGTGTTGAGTGTGTACTTGACTACTTTCCTAAAGCATTTGGGCGTGGTTGGCGTTGTGACCGTCAAGCGTGGAAGTCGTACAGCAAGCCAGAAATACACGGCGCACCCGGTGGAGATTGGCTGCACGTCGAGATAAACCCACAAATGGCAGACCAGCCAAACCTTGTAAAACAAGCGTTTCAGAGAGTATTCACCGAATTGCCACAGTGATGCTCTATGGTCGTTGAACCGACGATTGGAGACGCAAATGGCAGACGCCAAAACTTATGTGTACGAGGTTTACACCACACATTTAGACACCGAACAGATGGTGCTCGTACAGATATTTCGTGACCCTGAAACAGACAAAGTGCTACACGCGCAAATTGCGTTCAAAAATGCGATTGGCGACAGCTGGGGCACCCCATACCAATTGGAGAAAAAATGACGTTTTTAAGCATCAAAATAGGCGCATGGTTCATTACTGGCTTAGCGGCGTTTACGTTGCTCTGGGATGCTAGTAAGCCGTCTGAGAGCCATCTACAGACCACAGGACAAATAACCATTGTGCTAAACAGCGTTGTGCCTACGCTGCCAACCGTTGCACCAACCACCACGCTGCCATACAAGGGTTGCATGGAATACTTAAACGATGCCATTTTGGCTGGCTGGCCAATTACCGAGTCACCAATGATTTTACGTGTCATGCAACGCGAAAGCCGATGCGTACCAACAGCCCTAAACGCAGCTGATAGCAACAACGGCAGTCGAGGACTATTCCAAATAAACGGCGTGCACCAAACATGGCTAATCAAAAACGGTTACATCAAAAAACTTGATGATTTATATAACCCAGATGTAAATATCCGTGCCGCGTTACACCTATGGTATAAGGTTGGCTGGTCGGCATGGGCGCTGCCCAACCCATGACCGACATTCCATATCCCGAACCCGGCATTACAGAGGAGACCCGACAAATGTATCCAGATAACTACAGCGACAAAATGGGCAAAGTGTTTACAAACATGATTGACGAAATTGTGCGCCCAAACCATGTACCGCGCCCCGAACCAGTAGACCACAGCATTTTGCTTGATGAGCTGGCAATCATGTACGAAGCAAACATGACAATTGCAAACGAGCAGACGCGCTTTAATGCGTCAGTGTTACGTGCGGCCATAAATGTTATTAAAGCCCTGTAGAAAATGCGGTTTGAACATGACCGGTACTCGACATGCAACCAACCCAACAAAAGTGTTGTGGTGTCACCCTGGCTTAAAAGCTTGTGCTAAAGTCAAACCTATACCGACGAGCAGGAGAAACTATGGGCAGTGAACAGGTAATAATCAGACTTGACCAGCACGACAAAAACAAAGTGTTAAACATTGTTGCAACGTGTGAAGCACAAATACGATTGCGTAAACAACGCGAAAGTTTTGTGCACCCAAATACCGCTGGCACAACAAAAATTGGTTACACAGCCGAATTAGCGTTTGCCAAATGGCTGGGCGTACCATTTAGTTACAGACCGTATGACCGACTAAGCACCGACGTCATGGGCTACCAAATTAAAGCAACATTGCTGACCGCTGGATGTCTCATAAAAAAAATAACGAACCCTGCAGGCGTGTACGTGTTAGGAACAGTAAACGACACATACGATGTAGTCACATTTCGTGGCTGGATGTTAAGCAACGAAATCGAGCACGAATGCTACTGGCGTACAGATGTACCTAATCCTGCATGGTTTGTGCCACAGTCACAGCTTTGGTCAATGAGCGAATTAACCGCTACAAAAGAATTGGCGGCACACAATGGCGCATTTTGATTTATCGTTGTACGAAACAGTTGCCCAACGTCTAGTGCGTTGGTGGTCAGAATACCCAGAGGGTCGCATCATCACGTCAATACATCACTACGACGGGTCAACCATCATCATGCGTGCAGAGTGCTACAACAACGATGACCGACTCATTGCCACTGGTTATGCAGAGGAAGTGTTTGGCAATAGTCCGGTCAACAAAACATCGTTTTTAGAGAATTGTGAAACAAGCGCTATTGGCCGTGCAATTAGCAATAGTCGAATTGGGCACACAGGCGAACGCGCGTCGTCTACAGAAATGGAAAAAGTTAACCGGGTGAATAGTGTGCAGGCTCGACCAGACAGTCATGGCAGCGCAACACCTAAACAAATTGGGTTTCTTAAATCATTGGCACGCGGTAAGGGTTGGGATGATGTGCATTTGCTTGAGTACATACACCGATTGTTACAAGTTGATGACGTGGTAGTTGAGACTTTAACAGCTGGACAGTGCTCGGCCGTAATAGATGGGCTAAAGAAATGAGTCGCACAGTTTGGCTTGCATTAGCGCTAACAGTGTTATGCACCATTCTGATGGCGTGGTCTGATAAGAAGTAAAACTCAAACAACTGGCAAGTAGCACGGGCTGTATCACTGTCGCAAGTGACGGGGCTAATCGACGGTAACGTCGTTTGACCGGCGCGCCCTAAACCTGCAACACAAAAGGCAACGGGCTAAGCGTTGGGGCGAGTCGTAAACATAATCGACTAGATGTGCAAGGTAATCGGATTGAGGCAGCCCGATGGGTAGAACATCATCACTTTGTCTTGAATTACAAGCTGACATAACATACACTTAACAAACCGAACGAAAGCCCAAGCCCACCTTGCAACCTGATGCAAAACAAATGAGAGCAAGCGCGCCAGCGCGCGGTAGCAATGGGTAAAGAACACAGCAACCCCGAATACAAACGCAACCGGGCAATCATCATGCAAGGCAAACCCAGCTGCAACTACTGTGGCAAACCAGCCAACACAGTTGACCACATCGTTGCGTTAATGAATGGCGGCGACCACTCACTAGACAACCTGACCCCATGCTGTGCACGATGCAACAACTTAAAAGGCCACAAAGAAGTCAAACAACGCAACGCAACAACATCACACGCACGCGCCGAAGCAATGCGAAATCACGGAATAGAAATCCCAAAATCAAAAGAGTTTTTTTACACAGAAAAAATATTCAC
>Ga0209297_1001405_pt1 | contig 14022 bp, 13 predicted proteins | sample S_130805_MF_Meta_FD_187322 | JGI IMG/M metagenome (GOLD analysis project Ga0209297, IMG submission 187322) | Freshwater microbial communities from Lake Simoncouche, Canada to study carbon cycling - S_130805_MF_MetaG (SPAdes) (version 2) | ecosystem: Environmental > Aquatic > Freshwater > Lake ... | reverse complement strand
TAGTAGCAAGTTTTGGCACAAAACCAAGACCAACCGCTCACGCCAGTTACTCATGCTACTGCTTCGCATTAGTACTCATTTAGGAAACAATGCTTACACAAGCCCTTAATTAAATATCTAATCAGCAGTTTTGGAACAAAACCAAGACCAGCAAGCTTACGCAAAAAACTACATTCTTTGCACTTTATATATTACTTATAGTATTAGTAACAAGTTTTGGAACAAAACCAAGACCAGCATTGCTTACCTTTGCTACGCAAGCGTTCTTATATACTTTATATATTACTTATAATATAAGTAAGATAGTATTAGTAGCAAGTTTTGCACTTTGCACTTTGCACTTTGCATAAGATTGATAAATATCTTGAGCAACAGTTTTGGAACAAAACCAAGGCACACTTATGCTTGGCTTACGCCTTAAAATAAGCACTAAGTAAACTTATTATTAATAAGTACCCAGTACCTCGTATTAATAAGTTAATTATCAGCAGTTTTGCCTGCAAAACCAAGACAACTGATGCAGTACAAGTACTTCGTACCTCATATTAATAAGTGTTAAGCAGTTTTGCCTGCAAAACCATAGCACACTAATGGCTTACTCCATGCTTCACAATAAGCAATAAGCAAACTTATTATTAAAAGGTTTAAGCTTGTACCTTACAAAAAGGCAAGAAAAGAATACTTTGTGAAGTATAAGTGTACATAGTAAGCGTTAAGTCATTGATTTTATTAACATTAAAGTTGGCAAATACTGACAGGTATAATATGTTTCTCCTGTAGCTATTTGCCAACTTGGTTTTTAACTCATTGATTTCATTGAGCTTATTTTCAGCCCCAATGTACACTTTTTCTACCCCTTTTATTGTAAGGCAGTTTTGCGTAGCCAAAACCAAAGACAGCTAATGCTTCACTACATGCAGCTTACACTACTCATTGCAGCACAAATACAAAGTAAGTTACTGATTGCATTACGAATTGCCTTAAGAAAAAGAAAAAACAAAAGAAAAGGGAATGAAAAACTATACACAAATAATTTATTTCCAAATTTCCTAAACATGAGGAAAATCAAGAGCTTGGAGCAGTTTTTCTTATCTTTTGCACTAAAAATGGGTATAAAGCACCTTGTATATATGTTTATTTTCTTTTCTTTCTACAAGGCGGTTTATACCCACTTTCCCTATTTTATTGTTATTATTCAACGACTTAACCTTTTTCCCTAGTGTATACTTTTTCATACCCTTTTATAAATTACATGCTACAATAGCCTTTCTCTTCTTATTTTATAGGATTTTTCATGATTACTTCATCACCAGCACCAGCACCAACTAAGCTTCCTAAACCTCCATGCCCTATAACTGCGGCTGTGACTTCAGTAATTTACCCAATTACTCTTAACAGTTACCCTGACTTTGCCAATCACTTTTGTCTCGGGAGGTCTTCCGCACCCACAATAGTTGGTAAAGCTGCTACGGGCGATTTATGCACTTTACCAATTGTAGGTAAGCACACTTCAGCCTCACTCAAAGGTGATTCCCTAAAAATGGTTAAGAAATTCCTAGAGAAACACTTTCTTTACGTTAAAAATGGCAAGAAAATAACCCTTTTAGGCAGAAATTACGAAGAGGTAGGTAAACCTAACCCCAACACAAAAGAACACACGCATTTAGCTTCTCTGTTGCTTCTTAACGATGCTCTAGCCACATGCGACAATTACGAAACTTACATAGACAATTTCGGCAAAGTAGTAACAATCGGTAAAAACATCTCAACAATCTACTACAGAAGAAGTTTTCTTAACATTCTATGCGGACAAATTAGCGAAACCTTCTACAACTCCTGTGACGAGCATTCAAAAGTACTAGCCTTATGTACTGAATATCATGGAATTGAAGAAACCTACGAAGCATACAGGCGTGAAATACTCAGAATAAGCTACAACAACATAACAAACACATTAAACTACATAACAAACAAGCACATAATGGTGCAAAATAAGACGTACTTATTGCGAAGAGAGGGTAAATGGGACGTATCAACACTTGAAGAGTGCGTTTTAATGTCTGGTTGCATCGGTAAAGCATTAATTACTTTTGAAATTCCTAATAGCTATGCACTGTTCTCAGCACCAAGAGACTATAAAAGCACGTACTGGCACTGGATAGTGACGGAATTCAATAAAATAAACAAAGAAAATGCCCCTATTCGCTCAGTAAGTGAAGTATTAGGGTTCAGCTTCAGGAATGACCAATTAGCCGCCATGTACCAACACTACATGCTAACAGTGAGTAAGAGACTGAACATAACACATGAACTGCTTACCAAAAACAGGGAGTATTTAATAACTAAGATTCTTAGAGACTTTGAAGAAATGGCAAGAAACATGCCTGAAAGTGTTATACAGTCTTTCAAGATAAAGGAAAAATACAATTGCGTTAGTGAACTTACTACTGAATTGATTTTACCGAACTATTATTGACGAGGGGTATTGTCAACAAACAAGAAACAATACTACCGAAGGTATTGTCAACAAACAAGAAACAATACTACCGAAGGTACTACCGAAGGTAACAATGAAAATAGTGTTGACAGGTTTTACATTTACAGGGATAATTACCCAACAGTAACGAAAGGGGGAAATGAGATGAAAGATGTTTACGAAGTTGATGTTGAATTGGAGGGGGCTACCTACACGGTTACTTATTACTTTAAGGAAAAAGAGAAAGAAGGGGTTTTTAATTGGCTTGACCCAGAGGGAGAAGAGGAAGTGTTTGAGATGATGGAGGTTGTGCCTGAAGTGGATGGGGATGTGTGGAGGGAGTTGGAGGAGAGGGTGAGGGGGGATATTTTAGCATGAGATACATGGGCAGTAAAAGATTATTAGCTAAGCATATTTTACCTATAATGCTTAAAGATAGACTACCTAGTCAAACGTATGTAGAGCCTTTTGTCGGTGGGGCTAATATTTTAGATAAAGTGACTGGAAGTAGATTAGCTTGTGATGTATCTAAAGAAACTATATTAGCCTTACAATACATACAAGACATAAAAAACCAAAGTGATTTTCCAACAAATAGAAATAACTTTGGTGAAGGTGACTATAAACAAGCTAAAATAGAAGCGAAAACAAATAAAACCCTTAGAAATTCTTATATAGGGTATGCTTTATCCTACGCTGGGCAATATTATACATGTTTTGTAAAAGATAAAATAAACAAAAGGGATTATGTGAATGAAGCCTATAGAAATGCCTTAAAGCAAAGTAAACTTATACAGGATGTAAGTTTAGTATGTTGCGATTACTCTGAGTTAGCTATACCAGATAATAGTATAGTTTACTGCGACATACCCTACAAAGGTACTGCAAAATATAAAACACCAGACTTTGATTATGAAAAGTTCTATTCTTGGTGTTTAGAAAATAAACACAAGTATATAATTTATATTTCTGAGTACGCAATGCCAAAAGAATTTTTACTTCTGTGGTCTAAAGAAGTCAATAGCTCTTTAACTGCTGACACAGGCGGTAAAAAAGCAGTAGAAAAACTTTTTACACCTTATTGATACAAAAATTAACTTATTGGACGTATATGCAAAATAAACTTACACTAAAAGACTTAACCCTTTCTTCGCTCACAAAGAGAGGATTTGATGGACTTTTCTCAGCCGATGGGGAATGTGCATGTAAGTTAGATTACTTAATGCCCTGTCATGCACCAAAAGTAGATTGTGCGGCAGGGTATATATATGAAGGTAGAAGTGATGATGTGCAGAATGGTGGAGTTATGGGATATTATATTGGATTGGGGGAAACAAAATGAATATATTTTATCTTTCGCACAATACTACTGAATGTGCTAAATTACACGTTGACAAACATGTAGTTAAAATGGTACTTGAATATGCACAATTACTTTCTACCGCTCACCGTGTTATTGATGGTATTAAATGCACTAGCCTCAGTAAGAATGGAAGGAAGCAAACTAGCTATACTCTTACTGATAGTCGTGAATCTTTGCTATATACTGCTACTCATATTAATCATCCTTCGGCAGTTTGGGTAAGGCAAAGTTCACAAAATTACCTTTGGTTGTATCAGTTATTCTGTAGTGTATGCAAAGAATATACTTATCGTTATGGTAGGCAACATGCTTCAGAAAGGTTATCAATTGAGTTAAAATATCTACCAAACAGAATACCTGTAAGGGAATTTACTGAACCAACACCTGCAATGCCTGAAGAATACATAACTAAAGGTGATTCAATAACAAGTTACAGAACATACTATAAAAACGATAAGAAAAGATTATTCAGTTGGAAAGGTAGAGTAAATGACGTACAAAACGTGGATTCAATATATCATTGGCTTGGCTTAGAGGAGTTATCAAAATGAATGACACAGTAAAAGTAAATACCGCAGTAAAACGAACAACAAAAGCAGAACTATTGGAGCAAAATAATACATTGCTTGATAGACTTTCAGATGCTAGTCGTAGGCAAGCAAGTTTGTTTAAGGAAATTAATGATAAAACTACTGCACTAGAGTCACTTATTAAAGAAATTGACAATAAGAACAATATTATAATCACGTTAGTCGCAGTAATAGTTATTGGTATTGTTATATTTGAAGTATTACTTATAGTTAAGGGGTAATTACGATGGAATACAAAGGTTTTGAAATAGTACCAGTAAGAAGTGTTTGTGCTGACTGGAAATTAAATAAAGATGGGTGCGTTGTACCAGTACGTCCATCGGAAGCTTCTATAACACATTACCAAATATTGGACAATGGCAGAAATTGGATAGCCGAAGACACCATTGAAATGTGTAAACAAACAATTGACAGTTTTCTTACAAAGAACGGCTTACAAATAAACATAACTGAATAAAAATGTGGGGTTATTAGCCCCACAAATTAATTAACCTGCAATAACTGGTGCAACAACAGGTGCAGTAGTCGCATTAATAGCGTCTAATTGTTTTCTAAGAGCATCTGCTTGTTCTAACAATTGTTTTTCTTGCGTTTTTTGTGATTCAATTAACAAATCATCACGTTTTTTAGCTTCAAAACGGTACAAAGAGTACAACATAGTGTAAACATCACTATAACTAGCAGTACCGATTACTTTATCATTATTATCTAATAAATCAAAAGTAGCTTTTGGTGTTGCAAAGTTAGCATTGACACTTGTGTTTTGCTGCCCATTAATTACAGTACCATCAGGTAAAGTAACTTTCTCTTCTTCATTAAAAGTAATAGAAGAATATTGTTTGTCAGTTGCATTATGAAATGAACCACTAACACATCTTGTGTATTTAGTCATCGAACCTGTAACTACTTTTTCTCTATAATTTGCCATTGTTTTTGTCCTATTAGTTGTTTAATTAAGTTTTCTTACGTATTTTACTACTATTTACTACTATTTACACCTTCTAATGAAGTTATTCTTTCATTAAGTTCTTTAATACTCTGAACAAGTACAGGGATAAGTTCAGAATAAGCTACACTAAGGTATTTATTACCATGAGAGTCTTTAATAAATTCATCTGATACAACTTCAGGAAAAACTACCTGCAATTCCTGTGCTGAAAGACCATACCTGTCATTGTCGTTAGTAAGTTCTTTGTTGTTGTACATTTCTAATGCTAGATTAGAATGTTTGTATTTAAATGGAGTCAATAAACACAACTTAGCCGTAGCATTTGTTAAGTTACCTGTTACATACTTTAATCTCATATCGGAGGATACACTGGAAAAGCCCGAGATAGTAAAACCAGGTCCCACTATATTAGCATAAGAAGTAATAGTGGTACTTCCACTGCCTCCTATACCATCAGCCCTTAACCTACTAGCTATTAAGTGAGCATTTCCATCTCTAATTGCTAGTGAAGTTGCAGTAGCCCCTGTTGTAGCATCAACGCCACCATAAGTTAAAGTTGTACCTAATATTTTCATAATTTTACACCATAACTACTTTGAAAATATTGTTACTTTGATTAGCTGCAAAAGTTATAGCAACTATTCCGCCAGATTCTATTACAATGTCTGGATAGACAATTTCCCAGTTAGTACCAGCTTTCATATATACACATACTAAATAAGTAGCAAAACCTGTTCTAGTTGTACCAAGACTGGTAGATAAATCATTTCTAGCATAAAAAGCTGAAGAAGAACATAAATTGGTATCATAGGCATTAGACATTATAGTACATGACGCAGTATTAGTTGCAGCTATAGTAAATGACCACTGATAACCAGTAAATATATTAGCCGCAGTAATAGCTCCAGTAACAGACAAAGTACCACTTACTTTTGCATTACCTGTTACATCTAGTTTTTCTGTTGGTACGCTAGTCCCGATACCTACGTTTCCGTCAGGGGCAATCACAAAACGGGTAGTGTTAAGGTTTTTGTAGTACAATCCTTTTCCGTTTGTGTTACGAATAATCACAGAGCCATCTGCTTCGCCAAAAGTAATCCCATCATCCAAACCAAAGATTACCTGTCCGTTTATTTTTGTTGCGGTAAAGCCAGACCAACCAGTAGTTCCCGTTGCTTCAAATGTTCCGTTTACTGAGGACGATATTACACCACCATTCACCTGCAACTTATTTACACCATCGTCGGTTGTTGTGCCTATTAACAAATTACCTGTACTGTTCAGCCTCATTGCTTGGGTAAAGGTGATGGCGTTACCTGCTGTGCCTGATGGGGCTGTGTACCAAGAGTGCTGTGAATATATTTGTTGATAATAACTTGCGTAACCACTAGTTTGATACCTAAAAACTGCACTTGCATCCAAATACGCATTATTTATGGAGTACATACCACTACCACTACTTGCAATAGCAAAAGATTTTCCTGCTGCCCCTTGCAATGCGTTCCACGAGATATACCAATCACTAGGAGTAACACCCACGCCTACGTTGCCTCTGGAGTCAAGGCGTATGCCCTCGGTTTGTACGCCTGAACCATTGTCGTAATAAAAACCAAGCCCAGTTTTATTTGATGCGGACGCTTCTAGTATAGCCCCAATACCAGAGCCACCAGTATTACCGCCTAAAGTGTTTTGTACTCTAAGAGTTATCTTGTTTACATCATTAACTGCGCCTGTGCCTGTTTCTCCAAAGTCTGCACTTGTAACAGTTGCAGACCTAGCTGTCGATGTTGATAGTCTTGCGGAGGGACTAATCGTCCCGATGCCTACGTTGCCGCTGGAGTCGAGGCGCATCTGCTCCGTATATGCAGAGCCTGTCCATTTGCCAAAACCCAAAAACTGATTACTGCTTATACCTTGACCCCAAACAATGTTAGCTTCGCTAAAACCGCCTGAAAGATTGCGTCCTAGCAAAACGCCATAAGTGCATCCTGCTGGTGGGTTTAAGACATTACCACCTGCCCATATCCAATTAGTTGAGCTACTAGACGAACCTTGCACATCCAACTTAGTAGCAGGCGAACTCGTCCCAATACCGACATTACCACTAAAATTATGTATAGTACCTGTACTGCTTCCGTAATTAATATTAGTAGTAGAACTACCTACTCCACTAGCACCAATATTAATAGTTTTGGCATAACCGCTAGTAGTAACTCCACATCCTAAATTTAAAGTCTGACTATATGTACTTTGCCCTATAGTAATAGTACCTGTTTGACTAGCACTACCTAAAGTCAATGTCCCTGTGGTTTGAGACCCACCAATAGCAATATTTTGCGTAGTAGCTGAAAAAGTAACAGCCCCAGTAACAGTCAAACTACTATTAACAGTAGTAACTCCGTTAAAATAGTTAGCATCTGCCGAACCTGCTTGGTAGATACCGTACTTATTATTAACAGTACCTCCAACATAACTACCAACATCTACATATATACCGTAGGAGTTTGCTAATGTTACTCCAGCTGTTAAGTTGACATTAACACCAGTGTAAAAATTGAATAAATTCGTAAAGTTGCTGCTACTTATGTATGTTGGGTTAAGCACGATACCATACTGACTTGTGCCAGACGTAGTCACACCTGTAAATGTTAAGCCCATCAATCGGTCAGTACCAACCCCTTGCGAACCAAATCCAACTCGACCAGAAGAGTCTATAGCGAACCTTACGTTATTACTACTGTCAGTAAATTTAACTAAATTTGTAGCTGCTTTTGCTTTTATATGTAGCATAGAATCAGGATTAGCTAAACCGATACCAACAAGACCAGTTGAGCCGATAACCATTCTATCAGATATAGTAGTGTCACTTACAGTAGCAGCATCATCTGTTCTAAATACTATACTTTTACCTATGACTGATAAACCACATAATACATTACTACCGAAATCTATACCAGCTATCGAAGCTTCATAAACTGTAACTCCTCCAACAGTTCTGCCAAAATCTCCTATAAATATAGAAGGCTTTGTTGATGTAGAATCAGGTGTTCCTATAATTAAAACAGTATTAAACTTATTAGCATACGTAGCAGAATCACTGCCTATACTAGAATTAGTAAAATTACCTAAATAAGTTATTTTATCAGCTATTCGTAATCTTACTGCGTTATTTGTATTATCTCCTTGTTTTATTAAAAAATCACCAGAAGAGTTATTATTTAATATTAATGCTCCAGCAGTATTAAGTAAACCAGAGCTGCCAGATATAATATTACTTCCATTAGGGGAATCTCCATTACTAAATAAGGTTAACGAACTAGCAATTGTTGAGGTAGCTCCATTAGTCAATCCACCAGTGTTTAAAATTAGTGAAGTATTAGCTACTTTAGTAGTAGTAGAAACTAATTGAGTAGTTCTACCTAATATGATAGAAGTATCTATTGTGTTGTCATCAGCAGAAGTTCTAGTGTAGTCAGCAACATAATCAAAATCACCTTTACCTCTACTTAAATAAGTCTCACTACTTTTACCATCTAATAAATCAGCATTAAAATCAGTTACTTTGTCTAACGCATCAGCAGTATCTACCGTCAATGTACCTAAAATTTTCATATATTATGCTCCTCTAAGTTCGTAATGTGTGCCATCGGCAGGTGCTACTGTAAATTTTACTTTTATTTTTCTAGTTACGGTTATTGGATTGCCTGATGAAGTAACCGTCATAACTATATCAGCTAAAACTACTGTATAAGCATAATCTGACACACCAGTTCGTTCATATAAAGTTAACGTATTTACTTCTCCTACAATATTAAGAGTCTCAAACTCTGTTGTTGCACCATCTCCTGCAATAGCAAAAGTAAATTTACCTCCAATTAAATCGTCAACATAACTTTTACATACTAATTCACTAGCAAATCTAGGTGTAGTATTAGCATTAAGTAATCTACCACCTGCCAAATTATACCTTAGTAAGTTGCCAGTACTTTCTTTAGCTAGATAACCACCTAAAATATGTAACCAATTAAATTTGCCGTCATCATTTGTAGTAGCGTCATTATCATTATACTGCGGCGTTCTATATTTTAATTTCAGTCCAATTTTAGCTAAATTAGCTGGTATATTGGTTGCGTTATCGGAAGTAGTGTCATTAAGGATGTTACTATCTAAATATATAGTTCCGATTGGTGTACTAAGCAATGTATCATCAGATGACTCGTAACTAGTCCCACTAATAGGCGTAAGTTGCAGAGTTTTAATAGCTAGTAAATCATTACTACTAATATCTAAGTCACTGTATAATTTCATAATTTTTTCCTCAATTTAAAAGTATTTTCCCTGTCAACGCTGTAGAAAAATTTATCTTAACCTGATTAATACTTGTATGTATAGTATTAGCTAATATTAAGTCATAAGTAGTGACATTATTTACTGTTTCTTTTTTAAGAATATTTACTAATGGGTATTTACCTAAGTTATGTGTAATAGTCACTGCATCAGTATTAGTAAAAGTATGTTCAATTGTATTATTAAGTTGCTGCCAAGGAGAAAAGGTAACAGTTTGTGGAAATAATAAGTCGTAGTAAGAAAATCTCTTATACTCTCTAATAGAACTTACATTATTTTCAGTAATAATTGTTTGTACTGTTTGAATTACTTCATTTGTACTAAGTTTTTGTACAAAACCAACATAATCGTCAGTAAGTGTAGGATTATTTGTACTACTTTGGTTAAGTAGGTTAGCAGGACAATAATAAACTCCAGCCTCTAATACAGTATTCCAATTTTCTACAATTTCCTGTGTAAAAGTATTATTACTACTCCATTTTGCTACATTATTTGTAAAACTAACTAAATCATAGAAAGTTTTAGTATCTTTTTGGTAGCATCTTTTACCAATGTCAGCAATTGTCAGCGGTATTACGTATTTTAAGGTAAAATCTGTTATTGTATGTGGTACTAAAGTAGTTTGTGTAAGGTTAGTTAAAATATAAGTAGTATTATTAACCTTATCTAAGGTACGATTACCGTTGTATGTATTATAACTGCTTCCACTAATAAAAACAGACACATTATCATCTAAAACAGTACTACTTAAAGTTAAAGTAGCTTTATAAGTTACTTTTTCTACAATACTTCCACCTTCTAAATCCTCAGTAACATACACTTTAAACTCAATACTTTTAGTAACGTCTCCTACAGTAACTAAAAGAGCATTTCTATCTGTAATAGTATCAAATTCCCAAGAATGTAATCTATGTATAGTAGTAGCTTTACTATGAAGTGCTGACATTATAATTTCCTTAACCAGCTATTAGTGATATGGTCTTTTTATCTGGATTTATAATATATGCCTCACTAAGTTTATCAGGATAAATTATAACAACATTTGGAAGACCACTTTTAGGTACTATACTATAAGTAAAAGGAATTGGCGTATTAATTTCATCATCAGCCACAGTAAATACTAAATCTATAGTAGCAGTAGTGACGTTTACTACTATAGTAGTAGTTACTCCATTGTTAATAGAGTATTGCACTTCAAAATATACCGCATATTGAGAGTTAAAAGCATTATCTTCTTCATTTGGTAACAATATGTAATCGTCATAATAACTAAGACGAGTACCATATCTAGTATACACTGGCGTATAGTCCCAAGATAATAGTACAGTTAAATTTACAGTATGACTAGGGCTTGTAGTCTTATCAGCATTATAAGTAGTAAAAGTATTAGTTTTCCATTTAGTTTTTAAAAGTACTTTATCAATATCAGGCAAACGAACAGTAGTATCAACAGAATATCTACTTTCCTGAGCATTAGGTGAAGTAACATTATCAATTCCAGCCTCGGAATCTACATATATAAATTTATTAAGGTCGTACCTAATACAACTCGTAACATAGTAGTCATCTTCTTTAACAGTACTAAGTACTTTAAATAACTTAGGTTCGTTATTTATAAAAGCAAAATTACTATCACTTATTGGTGTGTTTGTACTTGTAAAAGTGTAACTACTTATGTTTCTTACTGAAGAGTTTGAAGAAATTATTACAGTTTCTGGAGAAACACTTTGAATAACAAGTAACTTATCAATAGAACATATTACTGTTTTAGCATTTACACTAGAACTTGCAGTAAGAAATGATACCTTATCTTCGTCAATTACAGTTACTTTGACATACTCAATAGCAAAGTCAGAGTAAGTTACGGCATCGGCAGGTGTAATTGATATAAAGTCAGAGTTAAGAAGTCCATGATTTTCTTTAGTAAAAGTAGCTACATAACTTCCAGCCGCTCTATTAACAGTAACATTACTACCAAGTTCAAAATTATTGGCAATAGTAATTGTTGGTACACTATTACTTCCCATATAAGTTAATGAATAAGTTACTCCAGCATCTAAAGTAATAATTCTATCGAAAACAATAGTCAAACTAGTACCATTAACGCTGTACGATTTAACTCTTCCAGTTAATTTAGCTTCAGTATTGATAATAGTATCGTCAACTACTCGTATTACTTGTCCTTTATACAAACTACTTCCTTGTATAAGCGTCTTAAAACTAACTATTTGCGAATTCATTAAAGAATCCCATAAAATACTTCTACCTTTTCTAAAAGCAACTCTACTATCAGTAGTACCTTCCATAATTGCATCAAATACGTTAAATTCGAATTGATTAACAAAGTAATTTACAGGTAAAGATGGTTGTGGGGTAACATTATTGTAATAATAGTATGGTTTAACCATTGGTGCTTGTGCATTGCACCAATCTATTAAATCACTAGCACTTACTACTATTGTTTTAGTGGAGTTATTATTTGTAATATCCTGAATAGTTACATTAACTTGTGTGTAAGTCTCATTAAGTGAAGAATCGCTGTACTCAAATAGTCCGTCCAATACGTTTTGATTAGTGAATATTAAAGTGTCATTTATTTCTGTAGGAGTAAGTGGGCAATCGTATTGTATAGAAACTAGCCCATCTATCTCTGCTAAGAAGCAATTTCCAATAGACAATAGGTCATTTATAAAAGTTTCAGCCTCTTTTCTCTCTAAGAATTGCCCATTTACACTATAACGTCTAAGAATATTTGACTTTTTGTAATATCTTACTACAGCATTTGTTAATACAGTCACTTCAGCAGCATTTCCACTACCCTGAGTATATCTAATCCCATGTTTATCACCTTCAGTGATTATATCAGAAACAGTAGTACCATAAACACTATCTGTAGTATTGTAATTACCATTAACTCCAGTAACTACTATAAAATCACCTACTTCAAGTGAACCTAAATAGTTACTACGTATTTGCACAATACCATTAGTTTTAGTGAAATTTTCTATCTTGACTGCTTGAATAAGTCCGTAATCTACATGTAAAATATCATCACAATACTTAGCAAACTTATCAAAAGAATATTTTGCAATAAATTCTTCAGGAATACCGCAACCAAGCACAACGCTAGTATAAGTAGCAACGCCATTAACAACTTCATTAGGTATTTCAACAGTAAGAGCGTCACTTATTAAATTATAAACTACCCAACTTAGGTTATTAGAGTACTTTTTAGTAGGTTCAAACTTACCATTCCACATTGGCTTTAAATACTTTCTATCAATACTATTGTAATAAGTAGAAATCGGTACTTTTAATTTAAGTCCTTTACCTTTGGCAGATACAGTAGGAAAACTATTACCTACCATACTAGCATCTTCTATTCTAACTGCTAATAATGCAGTTCCAGCATAAGTAGTATTATCTGCGTTTGTATATTCTGTAAGAACTACTTTAGATACTGAAGAGTAATATTCAATTTCACCGACATTAACAGCATCAGTTAAAGCGTCTGTAGAATTACGCATAACCTTTACATGCCAGAAACCGTTAGTATTAGTAAGAAGTATTGGTCTATCTATTTCAATTGCAGTAGAATATTTACTCATACTTAGACCTTTCTTCTTAATATGGGTAGAAGTTGCTCCATTATTTTCGTTAATATTAGTCTCTTCACCAATAGTAACACTGCTATACCAAACCCATATTGTAAAATCCATCTCAGTCTCTTTACTACTTCCATCTTTCTTATGTAAAAATAAGGAATCCATTTGTATTAATACTCGTACAAACGTGGTTTCATAAGGTAAATTATAAAATCTTGCTGGTATAGCGGGAAAATTAGTGAGATTATCGTCAGTAGTATCAGTACTTCCCGTTGGTTTACCTCCTTTTTTAACTTCAATTCCGCCTGAACTTGGTTTACTACCTCCTGCTAAATCATCAAATCCATTAATACCTTTTTGAATAAGTTTTCCAGTAGTTTTAGCAAAATCGCAGTTAAAACTATTAATAGTTACATCATTTAAGTAAATTTCATCTATACTTTCTATTTCCCCTTCAGAAACAGCTAGTAAAATTCTCATATCTTGTCTACTTCTAAGCGTATCATCAGCCATTTTTAACCTACCCTATACCATTCACTCTCAACTATGTTATTATTAGTAACTTTAGTAGTAGTAGCACTAACACTAGCAACTAAAGGAACATTGGCATCGGGAGTAAAACTACTCCCAACTTTAAAATCTACTGTAGTTAGAGTATTTCCTATTAAAACACCACCAAATAAACACTCTCC
>Ga0209297_1001404_pt1 | contig 14028 bp, 17 predicted proteins | sample S_130805_MF_Meta_FD_187322 | JGI IMG/M metagenome (GOLD analysis project Ga0209297, IMG submission 187322) | Freshwater microbial communities from Lake Simoncouche, Canada to study carbon cycling - S_130805_MF_MetaG (SPAdes) (version 2) | ecosystem: Environmental > Aquatic > Freshwater > Lake ... | reverse complement strand
CTCCAGCTTAGTATGTATTTGTTTATTATTCTTAAGCACAATCCTCGGCTTAGTCCAGGTGTTCTTACAATTCATCACATACTGTTTGAAGAGGCAGGACGGGATAGGTTTGATAATCCTATATCTGCTCTTGATAGTCATGGCAATCCTATTGTCACAGATGTCGTGCAGTATGACTTGCCTTATTTAAAAAAAGAAGCAATAGATCTTATCCATTGGCTAGAAGATAACAAGCATAAATTAAAAGCTAAATATTAATGAACATCATTAAAAAGTTCTTAGCTAAAAAAGAAGAGAAAGAAGATCTTGAAAAGTTCTTATGTACTCTTAAAGATCCTAAACCATGTAAGAAAATTAGATGGTGGGATTTTTTTAAATCATTTAAAAAAGACCTTAAGCAAAATAGGATAGGACAGATTGATCATGATTACTCCTGGAAAGATTGGGTAGAAGACCAAGAAGGAGTTGAAACATATACTGTTAAACTAAAAAAACTTAAAGATGGAGAATCAAACTAACAACATTCCACTATTATCAGAGTTGCTAGATCAGTACGAAATGGGAACTCTTGATATGCAAGAAAGAGCTAGAAAATGTTATCTAACAGAAAAAGAAAAACATTTTAATAGGCATACGTGGATACATAATGATGAACTAAAAAACCAATCTGTCCTTAGAGGATTAGCTAAAAATGGAGCAAAAGATTTATTAAGACAAACAAGAGAAAAACTATGATGTTACAACTTAATCCTACAATTGATGTTCAAACACCATTAGGTGATGGAGAAGCATTTATTATTATAGACTATGGAGTAAATGTAAATACGGTGTGGGTAGTGAGACTACCTGGTGGGGAAGTGAAACACGTCTATTCAGATGATATAAAAGTGTACGGCAATCCAATGAATGGTAATGGATGGGATGTAGAAGATGTTCTTAGAGTAAGTAAGCTGCCTAAAGATGCAAAACGTAATATGGACTTTTTAAAAAAAGATAAACAATGATAAGACTATTTGATGTACAGAATGGTAAAGTGATTCCTAGTGAACATTGTTACACACTAAAGTTTCTTAAAGATATAATGGATGAATACCCAGATGGATATTTGCAAATATACTCCTATTTATTTTATATGACTTGCCCTAATCCAGATATGAATCCTTTCTTTGACATACCAGAAGAAGACAAGGAACACATTATTCTTAAAGAAGTGGATGCTGATTTTAGTTTGGACGATGAACTTATATCTAATGCTTTAAAGCTATGTGAGAAAATGTATCAAACTCCTACATACAGAGCATACCAAGGGATAAAAATATTCTTAGATAATATGGGCAAAAGTTTAGCAACTGAAACTCTTACATTTGGTAGAGATGGATCTTCGTCTGCCCTTCTTAGAATGGCTGAGAAATATGATGATGTAAGACAATCATTTAAAGGAGTGTATAAAGATCTTATGGAAGAGCAACAATCTTCTGTAAGAGGAGGACAAAATTTAGCATACGATCAATAACCAAAAAATAAAAATTATGTCAGAAGAAATTAAAAATGAAGAACAAACTGTTGATGAAAAAATAAATGAACTTTTAAGTGATCCTTTAATTAAAGATGAAGAAGATAGGCAATTTTTAAAAAATGTTGGAGAGTCTGTAAAAAAAGGACATGTTCCAGTAGAGTTACTTTTAAATAAAGTAGATAGTGTATCTAATAAATTAAATGATTTAATAAAAGCTAATCCAGAATTTGCATCATTTCTAAAAATTTATCAAGATAAAATGAATGATGTTATGTTGCAATTTAATGAAGCATTAAAAAAAGAAAATAGTGGGAAGTAGATTTATAAATCCACAACAAGAATTTAAAAGACTTGTTCCTATTGCAATTTCTAAAACTTGTTTTTCTGTAAAGCTTTCTAAAGAACTTATAGAAGAATGTAAAACAAAATGCAAAGGAGTAGTTAGTAATGCAATAGATTATGGACAGCATTATACTGATGACGATAGAGAATTAGAAGAAAGATTTTTAAATGGTCATGGTGCCCAGGTTGCTCTTGAACAGCATTTAGGAATCAAGTTTACTAATTGGAATTCTAAAAAACCAGATAATGTTGCAGATCTTTTACCGGTTGGATTAAAGATAGGAGTAAAATCATTTAAAGCTCCTAATAATGCTCCATTAGTATTTAAGAATATTCAATATCCAGAAATAATAATGGCACTAGATGAGAATGATAGAAGTATATTTCATTGCCTTGGTGTATTTGCAACTGTTTTTTTAAAGCATCCTGAGTATATATGTGATAGTTTAATACATGATCCAAGAATAAAAAAGAGAGACACAAAAACAGGATTTTATAAAATAGATATAGGAGAACCGTTTACTACGTTTGATCAACTTAAAAAAATAGCAGGAAAACTATGGACAGTCTAAAACCAGAATTAACCTATCTAGAAGATTGGGTATTTCATTTTAATTCTTTTACTGGAAAGTGGGCAGCAATTCCACGTACCGAATATACTGATTATTGGAATAATTATAAAAATCCAAAAATATTAAGAAGTAAAAGTCTTGATACTTTATTAGCTCTCCTTCATAAAAGTAAAGGAGATAGACAGATCATAGAAAACATAACTAGTGGTAAAACCAAGTAATATATACATAGAAGTACCAACGTATACTGATGGTGTATGGGATATAACAACATTTTATACACGGGAAGAATTTCGTGACTTTATACGTTCTGTATTTATAGATGCCGGTCCTGATGAGGGATATGGTCTAACTGTGGAAATATCTAAGCAATTTAATATTGAAGCTAGAAAGTTTCAAAAACAAGGATATTATTGTCAGGCCCCATTGAAGAGTAAAGACTTTATGGCTTATTGGGATGAACAAAAATCTAAATGTAGATGGGGGGTTATGTATAAAGAAGGAGAAAAGACATGGTATGTCACTAGAGACTATTACATGTGGCTTAACTTCTTACCTATTTATGATAAAGAAGAAAAACGTTTTGACTTTGCTAAGGTGAGAGATGCTCAATATCACATGGCTCTTTATGAATGTCTTGGTGAACTATACTATAAGCATCTTCCTATTCTAAAGAAACGTCAGATAGCATCTTCTTATTTTCACATGGCCAAACTAATCAATGCTTATTGGTTTGAAGAAGGTTCTGTAAATAAAATAGGAGCTAGTCTTAAAGATTACATCTCTGAGAAAGGATCTTGGAGAATGCTTAATGAATACAGAAACTTCCTTAACGAACATACAGCCTGGTACAGACCATCTGAGCCTGATAAGATATTCTCATGGCAACAAAGAATTAAGGTCAGGATTGGGGGCAGAGACACCTACAGAGGCAATAAATCAATCATCACTGGAACATCTTTTGAAAAAGATCCTACAAATGGTGTGGGTGGACCTGTGACATACTTCTTTCATGAAGAAGCTGGTATTGCTCCCAAGATGATGGACACTTATGAGTTTATGAGGCCAGCTATGCAATCTGGTATGGTGACAACAGGAACTTTTATAGCAGCTGGATCTGTGGGTGATCTTGAACAATGTCAACCACTAAAAGATATGATATTACATCCCCATAGGTATGGGATGTTTGCTATTACAAGTAGTTTACTAGATAAAAAAGGTACTATAGGAGAAACCGGCTTGTTTATTCCGGAGCAGTGGTCGATGCCTCCTTACATAGATGAAGCCGGCAACTCCTTAGTTAAAGAAGCTTTAGAAGCTATATTTGAAGAACGTAAACAATGGTATAAGGATCTTCCTCCTGATCAGTACCAACTTCGTATATCTCAAAAGCCCACATGCATAGAAGAAGCATTTGCTACTAGAAAAGAGTCTGTATTTCCTCCACATCTTGTTTCTAAACAACTTCAACGTATAGAAGATAGAGTATATCCTGTTGAATATCTGGAACTTAGCAGAGATGCTGAAGGTAAAATTGTAGATAGAGTTTCTAGAAAAGCTCCAATTATGGAGTTTCCTATAAGTAGAAAGTCTGATGATAAAGAAGGAGTGATATGTATTTATGAACGTCCTTGTAAAAATCCGACATTCGGCATGTACTATGCATCGATCGATCCTGTGGGAGAAGGTAAAACAACTACATCTGATTCATTATGTAGCATATACATTCTTAAAAACTCAGTAGAGGTTATAAAGGATGAGGGAAATGGTAAGGTTGAAAACTCTATTGAAAGAGATGCTATAGTTGCAAGCTGGTGTGGTAGATTTGATGACATTAATAAAACTCATGAACGTTTAGAGATAATGATTGAGTGGTATAATGCATGGACTTTAGTGGAGAACAACGTAGCTTTGTTTATTCAATACATGATATCTAAAAAGAAACAAAGGTATTTGGTTCCTAAAGACATGATCTTATTCTTAAAAGACATTGGAGCTAACCGGAATGTGTTTCAGGAGTATGGCTGGAAAAACGTAGGAACTCTTTTTAAAGGAAACCTATTATCCTATGGTATTGAATTCTTACAAGAAGAAATAGATCAGGAAACCGATGTAGATGGAACAATAACTAAAGTGATATATGGGGTGGAAAGAATACCAGATCCCATGCTTTTAAAAGAGATGCAAGCTTACCAGGAAGGATTAAACGTGGATAGACTGGTAGCATTTTGTTCACTTGTAGCTTTTGCAAAGGTGCAACAATCTAATAGAGGATTGTCTAAACGTATAGAAGTTACAAACAAAAACTTGGATAACTCACAAAAATTTAGTAAATTAAATTATAGCCCCTTTAGGCATATTGGAGGTTCTAGTAAAAATAATGGTATGACTAGACCTTCCCGTAATGCTTTTAAAAACATAAGATAAAATGGAAACAACAATTACAATTTCTGATTTAAATGCTGGGACTTTCACATTTACTAACACAACAGGTGGGCTTACTGGTATTACTTACATAACTTCTGACGTCACTTTAACTAATTAATAATCATGCAAATATATAATGCCTTACAATTAAAGAAGGGTGCTAAAGTAGAGTACAATAAGATGGGTACTCTTATTCAGCCTTTTCAGTTTGTTTCTGAAAAAGAAAAGGATGATCAGTGGAGGGCATGGAACCTTGACTGGTTAGAATTTCAGGGAATGAAACAACTTAGACGTAATGCAAGACGTTTAATGAAAAACTATAAACTAGCTAAAGGTATTATAGATAAAGCTGATTACATAGTAGAGGAAGATAATGAAATGGCTGATTTAATAGATAAACTTACTACAGAAGATGTATCAGCTTTTGAATTGAAGTTCTATCCTATTATTCCTAATGTAATCAATGTTCTTACTAATGAGTTCTCTAAAAGAACTAGTAGAATAATGTTTAGAGCTGTAGATGATATGTCTTATAATGAGATGTTAGAAGAAAAACGTAAGATGATTGAGGATGTATTATTGCAGCAGGCCCAACAAAAACAAATGGATACAGTCACTGAGATGGGACTTGATCCTAATTCAGATGAGGCAAAACAACAAATGGATCCTGAGAAGCTTAAATCTCTTCCTGAAATAGAATCATTCTTTAAAAAAGATTATCGTTCTATGATAGAAGAATGGGCATCTCATCAAATGTCAGTGGATGAAGAAAGATTTAAAATGCAAGAACTAGAAGAAAGAGCTTTCCGTGATATGTTAATCACTGACAGAGAGTTTTGGCATTTTCAAATGATGGAGGATGATTATGAAATAGAGTTATGGAATCCTCTACTTACATTTTATCATAAAAGTCCAGATATTAGATATATCTCCCAAGGTAACTGGGTGGGCAAACTTGATATGATGTCTATATCAGATGTTGTAGATAAGTTTGGTTGGATGATGACTGAAGAACAATTATCAGCTTTAGAAGCAATATATCCTGCTAGATCAGCTGGGTATGCTATACAAGGATATCAAAATGATGGAACATACTATGACCCTACGAGATCTCATGAATGGAATACTCAAATGCCTTCTTTGGCTTATAGACAATTTACTTCTTTGTATGATGCCGGAAGTCAATTCGGAGACATTGTACAATGGATATTATCTGACTCAGAAGACTTGCAAGATTTTGGTAAAAGCTACATGCTTAGGGTTTCAACAATCTATTGGAAAAGTCAAAGAAAAGTTGGACACCTTACAAAAATAACTCAAGACGGAGATCTTATTCAAGACATAGTAAGTGAAGAATATAAGATTACAGATAAGCCAATTTATAATGTTGAAATATACAGAGAAAAAACAAAAGATAATTTAATTGGTGGAGAACATATTGATTGGATATGGATCAATGAAGTATGGGGTGGAGTTAAGATTGGACCTAACCGGCCGGCTTTCTGGGGTATGAATAACCCAGGTGGTATCAATCCTATATATTTAGGACTTAATGGTGGCAAACCAGGTAGAGTTCCTTTTCAATTTAAAGGTGATCAAACGGTTTATGGATGTAAACTTCCTGTAGAAGGATCTGTGTTCTCTGATCGGAATACACGATCAGTGAGTCTTGTAGATCTTATGAAACCATTTCAGATTGGATATAACATCGTAAACAACCAGATTGCTGACATTTTAGTAGATGAGCTTGGTACTGTTATCATGTTAGATCAAAATGCTCTACCACGTCACTCATTAGGAGAAGATTGGGGTAAGAATAATTTGGCTAAGGCATATGTTGCAATGAAGAACTTTCAGATGTTGCCATTGGATACCACTATTACAAACACTGAGAATCCTTTAGCATTCCAACACTACCAAGTGTTGAACTTAGAACAGACACAACGTTTAATGTCTAGGATACAATTAGGCACCTATTTTAAGACACAAGCTTTTGAAGTGATTGGTCTTAACCAACAACGTATGGGTATGCAGATTGCTCAACAACAAACTGCTACAGGTGTGGAACAAGCTGCTAGTGCTTCTTATGCTCAGACAGAACAATATTTTATACAGCATAGTGATAATCTAATGCCTAGGGTACATCAGATGAGAACTGATCTTGCTCAGTATTATAATAGTAAAAAGCCTAGTCTTCGTCTTCAATATATTACAGGTAATGATGAAAAGGTTAACTTCCAAATAAACGGAACAGATCTTCTTATGAGAGACCTTAATATATTCTGTACAACAAAGACTAACTCTCGTGCAATGATGGAGCAACTTAAACAGTTAGCCATGAGTAATAATGCTACTGGTGCTTCTATATATGATCTTGGTAATGTAATTAAATCAGAGAGTATTGCAGAACTTACTGGAGTGTTGAAACAAGCTGAACAGAAGATGATGGATCAAAAGAAACAGGATCAACAGCATGAACAAGAAATGCAACAGCAACAACAGCAAGGTCAACAAGCTGCTTTACAAGCTGCTAACCAGTTTAAAGCTGATGAATCTGAAAAAGATAGAAAAGCTAGAATTCTTGAAGCTCAGATTAAAGCTTCTGGATATGGAGCTATGCAGGATATCAATAAAAATGAACAGTCAGATTATCAGGATGCTATGGATAATATCAGAAAGCAGGATGAATATCAGCAAACTATGAATTTTAAAAGAGAGCAAGAAGTTAGTAAAACAAATCAAACTATGGACAAACATAGTATTGAAAGAGAAAAGCTACAAGCTCAACAAGCAATAGCTGATAAACAACTTCAAATTGCTCAAGAGAATAAAAATAAGTATGATATTAAAAAGGCTCCTGAGAAAAAGAAATAACTATAGCTATATAATCCATAGCTTAGATAGTATTTCTAAAGATTTTATAAATTTTTAGAGTTTAAAGTAGTATATTATTAATGTAGAGATACACAAAAAAACCAAACAACTATGGCTGATAATCAATCAAGTGTACAAACAAGTATACAACAAGTAGATTTAGATATTGATAGTTTATTTGATGGGGCTCCTGGAGCAGACAGTATTGTCACTCCAAGTAATGATGCCACTGAAATAAAAGGAAATATCTTTAGTAAGAAACAAACTAACTTAGATTTTTTAGATAACGATTCTAAAGTAGATAATGTTGGTACTTTTAATTCAACTACAAATAATGTAGATAGTAAACCTGAATTAAAAGAAGTATTGAATGAAATCTTAGATGAAGGTGTAGTACCTGAGTTCGAAGATGGAGATCCTAAAAAACCAGGAAGACCTAGAACAGAAAAGTCAGGTCTTGTAGAGTTCTTAAAAAAACGTATTGAAAGTAGTGAGATGTTTGCTTTTGATGATTACGATGAAAACAAACAATCTTTAGATGAATACCTTGGTGGTCTTGGAGAAAAAGATGTAGAAGAACTTTGGCAAGCTAACATAAGCAATCTTAAAAATGAAGTGGCTGCTGAAACTCCTGCTGAATTTTTTGATAGTTTACCACAAGAACTTCAATATGCTGCTAAGTATGTAGCTGACGGAGGACAAGATCTTAAAGGTTTATTTCAATCTTTAGCACATGTAGAAGCTGTAAGAGAAATGGATCCTACAGATGAGTATGATCAAGAACATATTGTTCGTTCATATTTACAAGCTACTAACTTTGGTTCTGGAGATGAGATTGAAGAAGAAATTTCAACTTGGAAGGATATTGGTAATTTAGAAAGAAAAGCTAAACAATTTAAACCTAAGTTGGATCAGATGCAAGAACAAATTGTTGTTGCTCAGCTTCAAGAACAAGAATATAAAAAACAACAACAGCAACAAGCAGCTGATACTTATATGCAAAATGTATTTGAAGCATTAAGACCAGCTGAAATAAACGGACTTAAGTTAGATAAAAAAACTCAAGCTAGTTTATATAGTGGATTGGTTCAACCTCAATATCCTTCTATATCAGGACGTCCTACTAATTTGTTAGGACATCTTTTAGAGAGATATCAATTTGTAGAACCTAACTATCCTTTGATTGCTGAAGCTCTTTGGTTACTTTCTAATCCTGATGAATATCGTCAGAGTTTACAAAGACAAGGAAAAAATCAAGCTGTAGAACAAACGGTGAGACAACTTAAAACAGAACAGTCTCGTAAGAACATTTCTACATATCAAGAAGAAGACGAACAAAGGCCTAGAAAAATATCTAGACCTACAAACATATTTAAAAGATAAATTTATTATTATTATTAACCCCTTAAATTAAAAGCCCTATGGCAACTCCAGTTTTAAACAATGGTATTTTCCTACGTGACAACGTGTATAACACGAGTTCACACGTAGATTCGTACCACCTTTCTAACCTCCTTAAATCAGCTGAGCCTACAGATTTAGGTCCAGTAGATCTTTGGGCAATGGCACAAAAAGTTGAAATGCCTTTGTATCAAATGTCATCTTTTGGTGGTAAGAACGTTATTTCAGTAGATAATAACCGTGGTGAGTACAAATGGCAGATTCCTGTTGCTCAGGATCTTCCTTACATCGTTGAAGATATTGAATCATCTAATGCTACAAAAGGTGTTGATGGACAAACCTTCAAGATTAAAATTAACAAACGTTACTTTGGTCATGGTGATATTATCACTTATGATAAGTACAATGGTGTGGAAATGTACATCACAGTGGATGATATCATCCCTTCTGGAGATGGTTTCATTTACACAGTACAGTTGGTAAACAACGACAACACTAAGTATTTGGATAACAAATATCTTAAAGTTGGTACTAAGGTTTTCCGTAAAGGTTCTGCTCGTGGAGAATACGGAGAAAGATTTTCTGACATTGGTAATGTATCTGCTGGTTTCCGTGAATTCTACAACTATGTAGGAGGAGCAGAAGCTCACGTTCACTATTCTATTTCTAGTCGTGCTGACTTGATGATGAAAGGTGGAATGAAAGCTGATGGTACAGTTCCAGTAATTGAAATGTGGAGAAACTTCGATAAGAATGTAGATCCATCTATCACTAACTTGGAAACAATGGCTGATAAAATGGGTAAAGATTACGTTAAGAAGGCTTATGCAAATGGTCAGCTTACACGTTCTTTCTTGACTACTTTAGAAGCAGCTCATTTGACTAAAATTGCTAATGACATCGAAACTTACTTAATGTGGGGACAAGGTGGTAAAGTTAGACAAGATGGTCCAGATGATATTCGTTTATCAGTTGGTCTTTGGAAGCAGTTGGATAACTCTTACAAACGTATCTATAACAAAGCATCTTTCAATTTGGATCTTTTCAAATCTGAGATTTTCAACTTCTTCAATGGTAAAGTTGAATTCAAAGGACCAGATCCTCAACGTGCTCTTATCGTTCAAACCGGTATGGGTGGAATGAAGCTTGTTAATGAAGCAATCAAGAAAGAAGCAGTTAACTCTGGTCTTGTATTGAATGCTCATGAGCTTGGAGCTGTAACAGGTTCTGGAATGGATCTTAACTTTGGATTTGCATACACTAGCTACATCATCCCATTCTTAGCTAACGTTAAGTTTGTATTGAATCCGGCTTTTGATAATGTACATACAAATGATATTGAGAATCCAATCATCGATGGTTTCCCATTGAGTTCATATAATTTCATTATCTTTGATATCACTGATAATACTAATGACAATATCTACTTATTGAAGTTGTCTTGGGATAATCAATTGAAGTGGTTCTATCAAAATGGTACTATGGATTATATGGGTCGTACACAAGGATTCCAGTCTTCTGGAAACTTCAACGGATACCGTGTATTCATGACACAAACAATGCCTGCTATCTGGGTTAAGGATCCAACCAAAGTGTTGAAGATCGTTATGAGAAACCCAGTAACCGGTGGATCATTCTAATAATAAAACAGTACTCAGGTGCATACCATAAGAACTGCACCTGGGTCTTTTTATATAAGTTTAATCACAATTTAAAAATAAAAAAACATGGCTGGTAATTCTAAAACTCCAAAATCTGTTGCTATCAAATCTGCACAAGATAAAGCTACAGGACGTGTTGGTGGTGGAAATGCAAAAGTTTCTGCTCAAACAACTCCTGGCTCTAAAGGTGTAAAAGTTGGTATGAATGCAGGCAAAGGTGTTGTCCAATCTTCTGCTCCTAAGTCAGCAATGACTAAGATGAAAATGGGTGGCAGCTCAAAAGGAAAGAAATGTTAATACCCACTGTCTAAGGATACTATCCTTAGACCACCTATAGTATGCATACCATCTTGATCGGATGAAGGATTTGCAGTCCTTATTAGGTTCTAATTATTTAAAACTTTAAAATATATAACCATGGCTGTTTTCAAAAGATTAGTTCAAAACCCAAGTTCTCCTGATAAAGATATTAAAGCTGCAGGATCAGCTAGATATAAACAATCTGCCTTTGCTAGACTTACAGATACAAATGCTTTGTCTAGAGATCTTAATGATCAGATTTTATATACACTACCTTTAACTGATGCAGATACTGGTACTCAAGCTATCACTACTAGAAAAGGAGTAGTTAAAATTACTACTACTAACAATGGTCCTTTAACTATCACTCTTACTACAACTTCTACATCAGAATTGTTAGTAGCTGATGCTGATAATTATTTTGTACAAGCAACTGTTAGTTGTGGAACATCAGGTGTTTTAGCTTATGCAATGGCTAAACCAATTTTTCATAATAACCAAATAGTATTTACACTTGTACAAACAGGTGGTGCTACAGCTTGGGAAAATGCTACACCTTGGGATACTGTTTATCTTAATTATGAAATTGTTAAAATCGGAGACTAATGGAAAGATTTGCACGTTTAGGAAGACTTATTAGAGTTAAAAATACTAAGCTTAAATCATTCACTCATGAAAGTGCTAGCTATATTTCTGTATGGGTATCTGATTGGGATGGAGCTAATAAACGTTGTATATTATTTACAGATAGAGAGATAGCAAGAGCTGAGGAAAGAGCAGAAAATAAAGCAGAAGATCTTACTAAAAGAAGTTTGATCTCAAAATTGTTAGATTAATTATACTATATCGGAATATTTCCGATATATTGCTTATAATTGTACATATAAAAAACCAAAAAACCAATGAGTAGTGTAACTATCGTGGAGAAGTATCCACAAAACAAAAAATCTAGTATTGCAATCCGTCCTTATTTTGATTCTCAAGTAGACAATATGGGACTTCAGAAATACGGATTAAGTCTTTTTGATGGTGCTTTTCATGAAGAGAGCATAGCTTGTTTAGAAATCAATGGTATTAAAAGATACCTCACTGGTTTAAATGAGTATGCTCCGGATGTTAAAGCTCTTCCATTGGATGAACAAGAAGCTAAAATTAAACAAATTCGTATTGTAGTTGCTCAGTTAGAAAAAGAACTTGCAGCCAATATGGTGGATCCTGAAGATAAAGATTTTTGGAATAAGATTGTTTTGCTTAAACAGAACAATAGTGATTTCTGGGATAAGATAAAAATTAGATGTGGTAATGAACCAGTGCATTTAGAACCTGCTACAGATCCTTATGATCTTATTAGACTATATGCAATTGAAGCTGGTGGTTTTTCAATAGTAGCTAAGTCTTTAGATGAAGCTCGTAAAATGCCAACACCTCCTAAGTTTTATCTAGATAGATTAGAAGAAAGTGCATCTATCAATACAGAAATTAAAAAACTTAGAAACAAAGCTCTTAGTGAACTTCAGAAGTTATTTGACAAGAATCAGAATAAGTTATTCTATGTTGCTAAGACACTAGACGTAAATGGTGCTCAGTACAAGAAGTCTACTCCAAATGATATCATTTATGATAATATGGATAAGTATATCAATGGTGAGTCAGTAGAAAAGAATAAAAAGAAAACAGCTGAGAGATTTATAGAAGCAGTTAATCTTGACATGGAATCATTAAAGATTAAAGCTTTAGTAAAAGAAAGCCATTATTATAAATATATTTCTACAAAAGCAGATGGATTTATCTATCATATGGCCACTACTACCCTGATGGGCCGTAACCTAACAGATGTGGTAGAATATTTAAGAAATCCTTTGAATGAAGAAATTCTTGTAGATCTTACAAAGAAAATAGAAAAGCATTGGAACTTGTAATAGTGTAATTATGGCAGCTAAGAAAGATAAGAAGTGGATACAGAAAGCAATTAACCCAGCTCATAAAGGATATTGTACTCCTATGACTAAGGCTACTTGTACTCCAAAAAGAAAAGCTCTTGCCATGACCTTTAAATCAATGGCTAAAAACAAAAAATAAAACTTAACAGTTAAAAAATAACTATGGCAAAGACAATGAAAAAGTATCAACTGGCTGGAGAAGTTGGTAAAGGAAAAGGTAAATCATCATCACCAAGTATAATGAGCAGAATAGATCGTGGTCTAGATGTTGTAGGTGATAAAATCAAAAGCATGACAATTGATAAAATTTCTAATGCAGCAAAAAGTGCACTTGCTTCAAAACCTGCTCAAATAGCTAAAAAAGTTATAGGGTATCATAAAACTGGTGGATCAGTAGGTAAGTCTAAAAAGAAGTAATATGGCAAAGAGTCCAGCTTGGCAACGTAAAGAAGGTAAGGCTCCTAAAAGCCAAACTTACTAGTTCTAAAACAGCTAACGATCCTCAAAATAGGATTAATAAGTCACTAAGAAAATGGAAGTGTTAACATGAATAATAACCTCTTACAGATTAAAATAAAACAAAGGCTGAATAAGCTGGCCTCCCTGGACTATGATAATCTAGAGTGTTGGCAAATTCAGGAAGCTGTAAATAAAGCTCAGATTGAATGGACTAGACGACAGTTATATGGTATTAATCTTCGTAAAGAAGGAGCTGAACAATCTAGTGGTCTTATAGATGATCTACAAAGATTACTTAAGCATAAAGAAGTTATAATGGTGGATAAGGGTATTTATTATGAATGTTCTAGTTTACCACCAGATTACCTTCACTATGTAAGATCTGATGTTTTTGCAGAAAAAGAATGTTGCCCAAGACGTAGAATGACCGTGTATGAGGTAGAGGAAGCTAATATATCTATCATTTTAAATGATAAGAATAAACAACCAAATTTTGAATGGGCTGAAACAGTTTCTACTATAATGAGTAATAAACT
>Ga0209297_1001400_pt1 | contig 14044 bp, 13 predicted proteins | sample S_130805_MF_Meta_FD_187322 | JGI IMG/M metagenome (GOLD analysis project Ga0209297, IMG submission 187322) | Freshwater microbial communities from Lake Simoncouche, Canada to study carbon cycling - S_130805_MF_MetaG (SPAdes) (version 2) | ecosystem: Environmental > Aquatic > Freshwater > Lake ... | reverse complement strand
ATATTGAAATCTCTAGAGAAGGGGATAAAATTTTATTAATTCGTACATCGGACAACGGCGTGGGCTATGATTTGGAGAAAGTACGAGCCGCGAACAAGTTAGGCATGGGTTTGTTGGGCATACAAAGTAGAATTGAATATTTAAATGGTTCATTAAGCACTTCAGATGAAACTGAGTTAGGAACTAAGTATAATATTAGAATTCCCATTTTGTGCTAAATATTAATATGAACACTAATAAAAATATTACTTTAGTTATTGCAGATGATCATACCTTTTTTAGGGAAGGACTATGTAAAGTACTTCAGACAAACAAAAAAATAAAAGTGCTGGCTCAAGCTACAAATGGTATAGAGTTAATTGAATTTGCAAAGCAGTATACTCCAGATGTATTAATTGTAGATATTGCCATGCCACTTTTAGATGGGATTAAAGCCGTAAAAGAAATTACAAGTTTGGGCATTAGGTCTAAAGTGATTGCTTTATCGATGCATACCGAAGATTCAATTATTTTACAAATGCTTGATGCCGGAGCCATGGGTTTTTTAGACAAGAATACTTCTAAAGAAGAAATGTATGATGCCATAGACAGCGTTCTTATTCATAATAGCGTGTATTTTCCTGAATCTACCAATGCGTATATGATGGAACTGCTTATGTCTTCTACCTACAAGCCCTATCCACAAAAAGGTGTTTTGTTTACACCTAGAGAATTAGAAGTTATACAAATGATTTGTAAAGATTTTACGACCAAAGAAATTGGAGCCAGACTTGATTTAAGCCCCCGCACCATAGATACGCATCGGGTAAGAATTATGGATAAAATGAGCGTTAAAAGTGTTGCTGGTCTTGTTGCATATGCTTATTCAAAGGGGATTGTTAATTAGTTTTTTTACTTAAGCACACTATTATGTTCCAGAACAATAGCAAGCGTTCAAGATTGTTCAGGGCTTTTCCCAAACGTTTAAGAATGTTCCAGAACGTTAAATAGCGTTCTGGAACATTTAGGTACTTGCATTTGTTCGATAATTTTAGGCATTATTACTATTGCTAGCATTGTCTAGTTTTACAATCAAGTCCTTATTTTCAAAGGTTAACGACTCTATAATTGATACTTTTTGTTCTAAGTCGTATTCGAGCATGGTTGTCCTCGACGTCAAACTATTGATGGTTTTTTGATTGTTAGTTAAAATGTCCTTTAGATGTCGAATTTCTTTCGACTTTGTCGATGAAGCTTTTATAGCAAAATAGGCTATGCCAATTAATCCTATGCCTATCAAAACATAGCCGGTTTTAATTTTCACGTTTTGGGCTGGTTTATGAAATCTTTCTACCATCATCCATACCTGTGGGTTTGTCATTTTTTTGAAGTTTTATAGTTTTTTTAATTGGATTCATTATTATGTCAAAGCCTAAAAATTCCAGGGTACTTTCTTGAAATCCATGGCTTATTGTAATATAGTTGTTAAGTGCAATGCCATATGCTTCTATTATTTCTAACGTTACATATTCACCATGTGTGGCAACTGCATCTTCAATTTTTGTTTTTGTTTGTCTTTGTATAGCTGCCCAATCCAAAAGTCGATCTTCTTCTACTTGGTGCTTTTGTTGATGTTTCCGTCTTCTACAATTGTGGTGAATTCCATTTTCATCAACTTGCGGGGAACAATGTCTTTTTGTTTTACGTTCCTGGTCTGCGATTGGTTTTCCGCAATTCTCACATACACGACCTAAATGGTAGGTCAGGGATGGTTTACTGGATATCTCCTTCTTTTTTGGCTTCATTTAATCCATTTTTAAAAATTAAAAATTGTAAGATTTTTTGATAATGATATAAAAGGTCTTACTTTTGATTGTAAGTAAGACAAAAGTACACATAAACTTTAAAATATGAAAAAAGATTCCTTAAGCTTGTTTGATTTGGAGATGAGCTATTTTCAGCCAATTTTACCCTTAAAGGACTTTAAAGGGAAAGATGGGCAATCACTTTACAAAAGCCTACCATTTTGGAGACGTAATAAATTATTACCTTTTATCGCAGAAGGTGGTTGGGGGTTAGAAGTGAGTATGTCTCAATTAATTTGGCTAAGAATATTAGACAATCTTCGTGCTTTAGGATATCCAGTTAAGGATACGGAGAAAGTAACTGATTATTTTTTTAAGGATGCTTACTATGACGACTTGCCTGCTAAAAATTTATTGCAACAAAAAGAGGTGCTAATAAAAAAGCAGTCCAAAATTAAGCTGGACGAATTTGAACAGCAAACCTTAGAGAATATTGAATCAGTATTAGGGGATAAGCTATTATTATATGGGTTAAAATTTGACATAAGTTATTTATCAAATTTGGTTGTGTGGTGCGTAAAAATGGGAAAGGAAGCGGGTATTTTAATCTACCCTGGAGGTTTGGTTGTTGAAAAAAGGGGCGAAGAGTTTACAAACCATAGCAAAGCAGTATTTGATGTTGAAGCCCCCCACATATATATATCAGTTAAGGGCCTGCTAAAAGAATTTGTTGACAATAAAGAGCTTTCAAATATTGTTATACCTTATTTGCTCGAAGATGAAGAGCGTTTAGTACTTAAGGAACTTAGAAAGAAAAACATCAAAGAAATAAGAATCCTAATTCAATCAGAAAAAATCATGAGGGTTGATACGCAGGTTCAACAAACTTTCACTGATGAGCAAGCTGAGCAGGTGAAAAAAATTCTTCACTTAAAAAATTATGAAGAGGTGACAATTAGTACCAGAGACAATAGAACAATTACATTTAATAGAACAACAAAAAATATGACTTCCGGTAAACCCGGCTCTAAGGATTAACAGCATACTATTCGCATCCCCTTAAAGGGCCGACTAGTGAAATGTTAAATCATAATGGATAAAAAAAATCAATCCAATGATAATGAACTAAAAACAATTCAAATTTTGTCAGAGATTATCGCTAATCAAATTATCAAAAAACTACTTCAAGATGAACAACTTGGAATTACAGCTTCAGCAGATGACCGCCAAATTTGCGAAAAAAGCCAAGCCGCCTAAATGGAGGGAGGGGAATAAAATCGTAAACTATACCAGAGTTTCTGACCCCTCTCAATTTGACAACACTTCTTTAGAAACACAAAGAAAAGATGCAATCACTTTTGCTACCAAAAGGTCGTTTGAAATTAAGGCCTTTTTTGGTGGCGAGGCGGAGTCTGCTAAAACAGATGAGCGAAAGGAGTTTAAATTGATGCTCAATTATGTAAGGAAAAACAAAGATGTTGTAGCAATATTGGTTTACTCCTTTGAGCGTTTTTCAAGAAGTGACCATGCCCAAGAGCTTATTATAGATTTAAGTAAGATTGGAGTTAAGGTAATAAGTGTGCTTCAAGATATCGATGTTACTTCACCAGCAGGAGAGCTGCAACAACAAATTTTCTTTGCTTTTGGTAAGTATGACAACGATTTACGACGAACTAAAACCATGCGTGGTACTTATGAATTAATCGAGCAAGGTTATTACATTGGTCACTGCCCATATGGCTATACAAACCTCAAAAGAAAAGAGAAGGCTAAGTATCACGAATATGTAATTAATGAGGAAGGCAAGTTCATGAAAATGGGCTTTAAATGGAAAGCGGAAGGTAAATGGAGCAATAAAGAGATTGTTGAGCGCCTGCGTAAATTAGGAGCAACCATTGAATACAAAAGCTTTTACCGTCAAATAGGCAACCCTTTTTATTGTGGTTATTTTATGAATGCCTATTTCCCGGGTAAATTAATTAAAGGACACCACCCAGCACTGGTTTCTATGGAGCTTTTCATGAAAGCAAATGCAGTAGCAATAACCAATCCGCATAAAGGGATTGCAAAGAAATTTAAGGACCCTGATATGCCATTAAAATCGTTTTTAAGAAGTGAGCTTACGGGTTCACCATTTACGGGGTATAAGCAAAAAGGATATATATACTATAAGACAAGAGGGCATGCCGAGCCAGTCAATGAAAAAGCTTCAATTATAAACCAGCTGTTTATGGAGGAGTTGGGTAAATATAAAATTGAAGCGGCTCATGTTGCAGCAATAGAAGCGCAAGTAAAGGAGATTGTCTCACAGAAGTTTACTGACAAGTTACAGGAGGATGTATCCAGAAAAAGGAAGATTACTGACTTGGCTGATAAAATTGAATCACTTGAAGAAAGGTTTATCAATCAAGAATTAACCAAGGAACTTTACGACAAATACCGACTTAAATACTTGGATGAAAAGAAGCAATTAGAAGAGGAAAATGTCAAAGGTGATTTTAAGAGTTCGAACTTAGAAAAAGCAGTAAAAAATGGATTAGAAATTTTGCTAGATCCTTTACAGTTATGGGTTTCCTGCGATTACGATGACAAACAACGATTGCAGTATTTGCTATTCCCAGAGGGAATGAGGTATGATAAGGAAAATAAGCGAGTTCGAACTCCAAGAGTAAATAGTGTGGTCTCTCTAATCTCAAGCGTAGCAAGGGTTTCGGAGGAAAATGAGAAAGGCTACCTCGTTAGAAGTAGCCTTGATTCTCGCTTCGTAGAGCGTACGGGAATCGAACCCGTATTACCAGGATGAAAACCTGAGGTCCTAACCGTTAGACGAACGCTCCAGATCCCAAATGAGTTATTCGGGTTGCAAAAATAAGGGGTGAAGGTTTCTTTCCCAAATATTTCTCATTTATATTTTAAAAAAAGGGGGCTATTTCTGCTAATCGGCGTAAATTTGCATCTTCTTTACGTTATTATATAAATAAATAAGCAATCAAATGAGTACAGTTAAAGTAGCAATCAATGGATTTGGTCGTATTGGCCGCCTAGTTTTCCGTCAGATTTATAATATGGATGGTATCGAAATCGTTGCCATCAATGACCTTACAAGCCCTCAGGTTCTAGCGCACTTGTTAAAGTATGATAGTGCACAGGGTCGTTTTGACGCTACGGTAACTGCTTCAGAAGATGCTATCACTGTAAATGGCGAGTCTGTAAAAATATATGCACAGCGTGATCCAGCGCAAATTCCTTGGGGAGCGCACGGTGTAGACGTTGTAATTGAGTCTACAGGATTTTTTACCGACAAAGAAAAAGCAGCTGCGCACATTACTGCAGGGGCTAAGCGTGTCGTAATTTCTGCACCAGCAACTGGCGAAATGAAAACAGTTGTATTTAATGTTAACCACGATATTTTAGATGGCTCAGAAACCATCATTTCTGGCGCTTCATGTACCACCAACTGTTTGGCTCCAATGGCTAAAGTGTTAGATGATAATTACGGCATTGTGACAGGTCTTATGACAACCATTCATGCATACACCAATGACCAAAATACTTTAGATGCACCGCATCCTAAAGGCGATTTACGCAGAGCACGTGCAGCTGCACAAAACATTGTGCCTAACACCACAGGAGCTGCAAAAGCAATTGGCCTAGTACTACCTAATCTAAAAGGTAAATTAGATGGTTCTGCACAACGCGTTCCAACTATTACAGGTTCTTTAACTGAATTAACGACGGTATTAAATAAAAAAGTTACGGTAGAGGAAGTGAACGCAGCAATGCAAAAAGCAGCGAACGAATCATTTGGTTACACCGAAGATGAAATTGTAAGCACCGATATTATTGGTATTTCTTACGGTTCATTATTTGATGCAACGCAAACAAAAGTAATGACACAAGGCGATGTACAGCTTGTAAAAACAGTAAGCTGGTACGATAACGAAATGAGTTATGTAAGTCAATTGGTACGTACCGTTAAATATTTTGCAGGCTTAATTTCTAAATAATTATGAGCCAATTTTCTAGTCATTCATTTGCCGGTCAAAAAGCGTTAATTCGTGTCGATTATAATGTTCCATTAGACGACGCCTATACCATTACCGATGACACGCGTATGCGCGCTACCATTCCTACCATTCAAAAGATTATTAAGGATGGCGGGTCTGTTATATTAATGAGTCATTTGGGTCGTCCAAAAGACGGTCCTACACCTAAATATTCACTGATACATATTGTGGGTCATTTGTCTAAACTACTTGGTGTAGAAGTGCAGTTTGCAAACGATTGTATTGGAGAAGAAGCAGTAAATAAAGCGGCTGCATTACAAGCAGGGCAGGTGTTATTACTAGAAAATTTACGTTTTTATAAAGAAGAAGAAAAAGGCGACGAGGCTTTTGCACAAAAGCTAAGTACCCTAGGAACAGTATATGTAAATGATGCTTTTGGAACGGCGCACCGCGCACACGCTTCTACAGCTGTGATAGCGCAGTTTTTTACTCCAGGCAGTAAAATGTTTGGCCTTGTCATGAACGCCGAAGTAGCGAGTGCCGAAAAAGTTTTACATGGTTCAGAAAAACCTTTCACGGCTATTATTGGCGGCGCTAAAGTGTCTGATAAAATATTAATTATTGAAAACTTGCTTGACCGCGCCACAGATATTATTATTGGTGGTGGTATGGCATATACCTTTTTTAAAGCACAGGGCGGAACGATTGGAACTTCCATTTGTGAAGACGACCGTATGCCACTGGCCCTAGAAATTTTAGCTAAGGCTAAAGCAAAGGGTGTAAATATTCACCTCCCAGTAGACAATATTATTACCACCGAATTTTCCAATACTACCGAGCGCAAAAACTGCGAGAGCATGTCTATCCCGGACGGATGGATGGGCCTCGACATTGGCGAAGCTACACGTGCCAAATTTGCAGCCGTTATAGAAAGTAGTAAAACCATTTTATGGAACGGTCCCATGGGCGTTTTTGAAATGGAAAATTACCAGGCTGGAACCAAAGCGGTTGCTGAGGCGGTTGCAGCTGCTACCGCTAAAGGCGCTTTTTCTTTAGTAGGCGGCGGAGACAGCGTTGCTGCCGTAAACATCTTTGGCTTTACAGACAAGGTAAGCTACGTTTCTACGGGTGGAGGCGCTATGCTGGAGTATTTTGAGGGCAAAGTGTTGCCGGGTATTGCTGCCATAACTGCATAGCACCCTTAATTTCTGTTAAATTGTGATAAACGGCAAGCCCAAATATTTGGGGCGGCATACTATTTGCTTACTTTGCTATATAAAAATAAAATCAAACAAAATGAGTACAAAAAATTTAACCCTTATTGTAATTGCCGCCCTTGTCTTATTATTAGGTGGATGCGGTTGTAACGGTTATAACGGATTGGTAACTTTAGACGAAACAGTAAAAAACACTTGGGCGAATGTAGAAAGTGATTATCAGCGTCGTGCCGATCTTATACCAAACTTAGTAAACACCGTAAAAGGCGAAGCTAATTTCGAACAAACAACATTACAAAATGTAATTAGCGCAAGAGCAAGTGCTACACAAGTAAAATTAGATGCCAACGATTTATCTCCCGAAAAAATTCAACAATACCAAGCGGCGCAAGGTCAACTATCGCAAGCATTGGGTAAGTTATTAATGGTAACTGAAAACTATCCTAACCTGCGTGCCAACGATGCTTTTAGAGGTTTACAAGCGCAGTTAGAAGGTACCGAAAACCGTATTAAAGTTTCTCGTAACGACTTTAACGCTGCAGTAGCTGCCTACAACATTAAAGCGCGTACATTCCCTAACAATATTTTTGCGAGCATGTTTGGCTTTAAAACAAAAGAAGGATTTAAGGCAGAAGCTGGTTCAGAAAAAGCACCAGAAGTTAAATTCTAATTTAAAGTTTAATCAGCTTCATGTTTAACCTATTTTCTAAAAAGCCACAGTCCTATTTTACGGAGCCAGAACAGGCCCGTATTGTAGAAGCCATTAAAAACGCTGAACTGCGCACAAGCGGAGAGGTCCGAATTTACATCGAAAACAAATGTAGGTTCATGAACCCCGTTCACCGTGCTCATGAAATGTTTTACAAATTAGGTATGCAGGAAACTGCTGCTAAAAATGCGGTACTGGTATATGTAGCTATCAAAGACAGGCAGCTCGCTGTGTTTGGAGATGCAGGTATTCATGAAAAAGTTGGTTCCGCTTTTTGGGAAGCCGAAGTACAAAAAATGTTAGCAGCCTATAAGCAAACAAATTATGCCGAGGGTTTAGCAAATATGATTACAGCAATAGGGGAAGCGCTCAAGCAGCATTTCCCCTATGACGCTGCAACCGATAAAAACGAATTATCTGATACTATTGTTTTTGGATAATTGCCAGGCTATCTGCACATGAAAAAATTAATCACGCTTTTATTGTTTGTTTTTTTTGCGCAACTGTCATTTGCACAAAATATTTTGCCGCGTCCTAATCCACCCAAATTAGTAAACGATCTGGCGGGTGTTTTGTCACCTGAGCAGCGCGAAATACTAGAGCAAAAATTAGTAGCGCTAGACGATAGCAGTTCCAATCAAATAGCCGTTGTATTAATTCCAACCCTCGATGGTTATCCGATAGAGGAGTATGCCAATAAATTATTTAGAGAATGGGGTATTGGCCATAAAGGCACGAACAATGGCGTGCTCATTATTGCAGCCATCAACGACCGTAAAGTTCGCATAGAGGTAGGTTATGGCCTCGAAGGGGCTATCCCAGACATTACTGCATCTGACATTTACAACAACGAAATTGTACCTGCTTTTAAAGAACAAAATTATTACCGCGGGCTCGACAATGCCATTGATGCATTAGGCAAAGCAGCCGTAGGAGAATATAAAATTAAAAAAGAGAAAAAAGGAAAGTCTAAGGGCAGCCCTTTATTTACTTTTTTAGGGATACTCATTTTTATTTTAATTGTAGTTGCAGGTGGTGGCGGCAGAGGCGGTGGATCTATGTCGCGTCGTGGATATTCCGATGTTGCCACAGGCATGTTGCTAGGGTCGTTACTAGGTGGTGGCCGAAGCAGTGGCGGATTTGGTGATAGTGGTGGAGGAGGCTTTGGCGGATTTGGCGGTGGAAGCAGTGGTGGTGGTGGAGCTGGCGGTGGCTGGTAAAAAAATACGTAAACAAAAACGCATATAAAAAATCTTAGTTAAAAAATAATCACATGAAAAAATCAATCTTAATGGCTGCGTTATTTGCAGCAGCATTTACAACCAATGCGCAAGCACCCAAACTGCCTGCAGGAACAAAATTTAAAGTAGTAACAGAGTCAAACAATATCACCAGCATGTCTATGATGGGTCAAGATATTGAACTATCTAATGGTTCTAAATTGTATCAAAATTTTGAGCTTAAGTCTGTGTCTGGCACTGGCTATCAGTTAGCTACTGCAATCACAAGAATTGCTGGCTCTGTAAGTGCAATGGGCAATGAGCAAAAATTTGATTCGGAAGATGCAAGTTTAAAATCTAACCCTATGGTGGCCGATCAATTAAAAGTGCTTAACAAGGCTATCGACTACACCGTCGAAAATAATAAAGTAGTAAACATGACAAGTGCAGCAGGTTCTGATGTTCTAAATGCGCTGCTTGCTCAAAACAATGGCACTTCCGATCAGGCAAAATATTTTTTAACCCTTCCTGCTGCCTCTATTAAAGCGTCGCATCAGTGGAGTGTGACTGATAATAAACCAGAAGCAGCTACACAGTCTTTATTTGTGATTTCAGAAGTAACGGATACAGATATTAGCGTAAATGTTTTAACCAACGTAAAACTTTCCAATACGCTCAATCAAAATGGAATGGAAATCAAGCAAAATACGCAAGGCACTATTAAATTAAAGCGTATTTACGATGCAAAAACAGGATTATTAAAATCTGAAACAGGCACTGGTGCCTTAAAAGGAACCATGAATGTAATGGGGCAAGATGCGCCTATCGATTTAAAAGTAACAACAAAATCAAGTGTAGTACCTATGTAAGTAGGCACCACACTTGATACTATATTTTATTTTTTGGGAGCGGGTAGTTTTGTTGATACAAAATTAGCCGCTTCTTTATTTCCGGCCTTATCTAAGCTAGCTGCTAGACCTATTAGACCTTTGTTGATCATTGGAGAAATCTGCGGCTTGTAAGCCTCAGGAATAGATTCTCTAAAGTCTACAATAGCAGTAACACCCTCTTTGATGGTTGTAAGATTTCCAGACTTACTTAAGAAGTCTGCAATTTTTGTAGTCATCTGAATTTTTTCCATGGTTAAGCCCATTGCTTTAAAGCTGCTCATGATAAAATCATAAGAGCTTGCATCGCCAAAACGAATGCTATTTTCTATAAGTGTAGCATTTAATCTTCCTTTAGAAGGTTGCTTATTAAGTAGGATTGTCATTTTTTTACCTGCAGCACTATCAATATCTGTAAGCGCTCTTAGTGCAGATCCTGCCACCGTGTAGCTAGAATCGTAACAAGCCTTAGTAAATAAATCAATGAGTACTTCACTATTCTGCATACCTAAATAGTCAATAGCAGCAGCTCTCACCATGCGTGAAGGATCGTTTTTAGACATTTCAACCGCTTTATTAATAACAGTTGCGTCAGAAGCAAGTCTTGTAAATGCATTGATTGCAAAGACTCTAATTCTAAATGAAGTATCAGATAATGCAGCTAATAAAACTTTTTGACCCAACTCCGTTTTTGCATTGTCAATGTCGTACATAAATGAAACAGCTTCTCTTCTGTCCAAAAAGTTGCCAGCATGAAAGTACTGGTGTGCATAGGCTTCAGGCGTTTTAGTATCCTTTTTTTCTGCCAATAAAATTTTATCAGCATCTACATTTATATTGTCTGGTTTGCTAACTACCGTAAAATTAAATGTGTCTATTTTATTTTCAGCCCAAACCATATGGCGTGTTTTTGCATCACCATTCCAAACGTCAATGTTTATTGGGAGCTTAAATAGTTTGTCGCCTTTTTGATTTTGTGCAACAATCACAGATGCAGTATGTGTAGCATCGTTGTAGGTATAACTAATATCTAATTTAGGATGACCGCTTCCAAAATACCACTGGTTAAAATACCAGTTAAGGTCTTTACCAGATACTTCTTCAAAAGCCATTCTTAATTTATGCGCACTACCATTTCCAAATTTATTGGCGCTTAAATAGTTGGTAAGTGCCGTAAAAAAAGCGTCATCACCAATATAATTACGTAGCATGTGTAAGATACGTCCACCCTTGTTGTAGCTAACGGCGTCAAACATATCTTCTCTGTCTTTATAATTAAAACGCACAAGGTCTTTGTTTTGAGAGCCACTAAATAAATAGCCTTGCATTTCATTGTAATGTTCAAATAGGGCTTCGTCTTTTCCTAGCTTGTGTTCTAGCCATAATAGTTGGCTATAATTAGCAAAGCTTTCATTAACGGTAAGGTTGCTCCAGCTTTCGGCAGTTACATAATCACCAAACCACTGATGAAATAATTCGTGTGCAATGGTAGACTCCCAGCTATTGCCATCCACAAGTTCGCGTGCATCTTGTTGTGCACTTTCTTGGTGAAGGGTAGCCGTGGTGTTTTCCATAGCTCCGCTCACATAATCACGTGCAGTCATTTGCGCATATTTAGCCCAAGGGTACTCTACGCCTAGTTTTTTAGAGAAAAACGCCATCATAGCGGGTGTTTCACCAAATATCTTGCGTGCTACTTTTTCATATTCTTTTTCTACATAATAGCTTACTTCTTTTCCTTTGTAACTATCTTTTACAACTGCGTAATCACCCATGCCTATAAAAAATAAGTAAGGCGCATGCGGTTGTTCCATTTCCCAAGTATCTGTTCTAGTGCCATCACTGTTTTTTACTTGACTGGTTAAAAGTCCATTGGATAAACTCACAAATTTTGCCGGTACTTTTAATCTAAATGTTTGTGTAGATTTTTGATTGGGCTTATCAATAGTTGGCACCCATACCGATGTTCCTTCTGTTTCACCTTGGGTCCAAACTTGTGTAGGTTTATTTTTTTCGGTACCCATTGGGTTGATAAAATATAAACCCTTAGCATCTGTGATAGCTGCGCTACCAGTGCCTTTGTAATCATTTGGCTTTGCAACGTAACTAATATAGATCGTGTAGTTTTCGTTTTTTACATAGCTTTTATCAAGCGCTACGGTAAGTGTCATGCCATCGTTTGTAAACTTAAGGGGACTATTTTTTCCATTTTTTACAACGGCTACTTCTTTAACGTCCATGCCTTTTGCGTCGAGTACCAAACTGCTTGAGGGATAGTGGTGCGGGTGGAGTGTAAGTTTTACTTTTCCGATAAGCGTTGCGTTTGAAAAATCAAAACTAGCGTCTAGTTCGGTGTGAACTAGGTCATTTGTTTTGGTGGCTACTGCCTGATACACTTCTTTTTTTGCAGGGGCTGTAGGTGTGTTTTGCGCAAATGCATGAACGGCAAATGCGGCAAACAAACAGCCAATCATTCCTATTTTTTTCATATCTAATATTTGAGGCATAAAGATAATAGACAGTAATTATTGTATCTCCCACATTTATTATGAGCGGCAGATTTTAACTTTCTTACTAGAATGAAGTAGATTTGAGCCCATTAATCGTGCGCAATGGCAAGATATTTTATAGAAGTGGGGTATGAGGGAACGTCCTTTTGTGGCTTCCAAATACAGGATGGGCAAGAAACGGTCCAATCTGTGGTGGCTGCTGCTTTGCAAACCGTGCTTAAAGAATCTTGCCTTCTAACAGGCTCTTCGCGAACCGATGCGGGTGTGCATGCCAAGCAAAACTTTTTCCATTTTGATACAGACTTAGCGGTAACGGGCAAGCACATCTATAGTATGAATGCCATACTGCCGCCAACCGTTGTTGTCCATAATATATATGCGGTAGCGCCAGAAGCCCATGCTCGTTTTGATGCTCTTTCCAGAACCTACACGTACACGGTTACCACAAAAAAAGATCCTTTTTTAATGGATAAAGCCTGGCATTTTCCATTCCCTGTATCTCTAGAAACATTGCAGGCCATGGCTATGGAGCTTCCAAACCATCAAGACTTTGAAGCTTTTTCTAAAAAAAATGCAGGCAATAAAACAAATATTTGCGCCATCGAAATTTCCAATTGGCAAACCATTAGCCCTACAGTATTCACCTATACCGTAAAATCTAACCGTTTTTTGAGAGGAATGGTACGTGGTTTAGTGGGTACGATGCTTCGTTTAGCCAGGCAAACTGCATCAAAAGAGGAGGCCGTTGAAGCATTTAAAGCAGTGATTTTGTCAAAAGATCCCAGCTTATGTGACTTTAGTACACCTGCTAAAGGCCTTGTTTTGGAAACAGTTGCCTATCCAATAGCGACCCTCGAACAGCCCATGTAGGTTCAAAATGAGTGAGTTACGCGATTATTTACATTTATTTTAAAAATATTTTGCTTCTACAACCCTTGACAGGCTTGTATTTGAATAAAATCTATTGAAAATCAATGCAAAAAGATTTGGCAGAAAGAAATTCACCCTTATCTTTGCAACCCGCTTTGAAAAAAAGAGGGTGTTCTTTGAGACTCGTTTTACAGATAAAGGCAGAAAAAAATTCCAAGTTTTTTCAATAAAAGTTTGGTGGCTCTAAAATGAGCCCTATCTTCGCCGCCCGCTCAATAAAAACGGGAGTTCTTGTAAAAGCAGTGAAGGGGGTTTTAGCGTTTTTTTCAAGTATTTATTTTATATAAATTTTGCTAGTTCAAAATAACCTCTTATCTTTGCCCTCCGTTTTAAAAAAACGGCTTTTCTCAAATAGTTCTTAATTTGAATTTTTAGGTCAAAAACATCCAGTAAAAGATGAAAGTTTTTTACAAATATTTTTGGCCAGTAAAATATCGGCCCTTACCTTTGCACCCCCAATAAAATGGGAAAGGCTTAAGTAAAGCCAAAAGATCTTTGAAAGTTTGGAAGTAACAGCACAATAAAACATAATTACAAATTAGTTTTCTTGTAAGGTTTAAGTAATCAAAAAAAATAACAAAACATATCCGACGTTAATTTCGATTAATTTGAGATTATAGTCAGATCAAACAACATTTACAATGGAGAGTTTGATCATGGCTCAGGATGAACGCTAGCGGCAAGCTTAATACATGCAAGTCGTGGGGCAGCATGAAGTAGCAATACTTTGATGGCGACCGGCAAACGGGTGCGGAACACGTACACAACCTTCCGGTAAGT
>Ga0209297_1001399_pt1 | contig 14051 bp, 12 predicted proteins | sample S_130805_MF_Meta_FD_187322 | JGI IMG/M metagenome (GOLD analysis project Ga0209297, IMG submission 187322) | Freshwater microbial communities from Lake Simoncouche, Canada to study carbon cycling - S_130805_MF_MetaG (SPAdes) (version 2) | ecosystem: Environmental > Aquatic > Freshwater > Lake ... | reverse complement strand
CATTATTACTGTGGCACTTCTTTCGGGCGCCATTGCTGACCGGGCCAAGTACGGTTCATGGGTTCTCTTCGTGGGCGTGTGGATCACACTTGTTTATATCCCCATCGCACACTGGGCATTTGCTGCCCAGAACGGTGAGGGTGGCTGGATTATCGATAAGTTAAAAGCTCTAGATTTTGCTGGCGGAACAGTTGTTGAAATTAACTCAGGTGCTGCTGCCCTGGCACTTGCACTCGTTCTTGGAAAGCGTGATGGATTCAAGCGCGATCCGATGCGACCACACAATATGCCGCTGGTACTTCTTGGCGCCGGCATGCTCTGGTTTGGATGGTTTGGATTTAACGCCGGCTCAGCACTGTCTGCCGGTTCACTTGCCGCAACTGCGATGATCAATACCCAGATTGCAACTGCTGCCGCAGCTATGACATGGGTTGCCTATGAGAAAAAGCGCGATGGTAAAGCAACCACTCTCGGTGTGGCATCCGGTGCAATCGCCGGTGCGGTCGCAATCACACCAGCCTGTGGTTACCTCAATCCCCTGGGCGCACTGATTCTAGGTTTGATCGCAGGTGTTGCATCTTCCTGGGCTGTGACACGTAAATATAAATTTGGTTACGACGATTCACTCGATGTAGTCGGTGTCCATGGCGTGGGCGGAATTCTCGGCATGCTCGCAATCGGCCTGATTGCAACGCTGACAGCTAACGCTGCTGGCGCCGATGGATTATTCGTTGGCGGCGGAACCACGCAGCTAGGGCGACAAGTGATTGCGATTGTCGTAGTCGCTGCCTTCTCATTCATCGCGACCTGGCTTATCGCCACCCTCATTCAAAAGACCATCGGCTTCCGTGTTTATCGAGACGATGAACTCAACGGCCTTGATACAACATTCCATGCTGAATCTGCCTATGACATCACTGGAAATTCAAACCGTTACTAGTATGAGATAACTGAGAAAAGAGACCACCATGAAACTCATCACTGCAATCGTTAAGCCGGCAAAGGTCGATGACATCAAGGTTGCTCTGCAAGCAGCTGGTATTGCTGGCATGACAGTCTCAGAAACTCGCGGCTTTGGTCGTCAAAAGGGCCACACCGAGATCTATCGCGGCGCCGAATACACAGTTGATTTCATTCCTAAGGTGCGCATTGAAGTACTCGTTGAAGATGGCGAAGCTAATTCAATTATTGACACCATCGTAAAAACTGCAAGTACCGGCTCCATTGGTGATGGCAAGCTATGGGTTACCAACGTGGAACAAGTTATCCGTATTCGTACCGGCGAGCGCGGCGGTGACGCTCTCTAATTACCCAACCGGCACTTGCTGTGTTGGACACTGTGACAAGATTGCCAGCATCGCAGCTTTTTCAGGGGCCACAACCCATAACGAGTACTTAGCTTTAACAGCAATCTGCTGCGCCACATAGGCACATCTAAAACTCTTCATGGGTGGCACCCACGTTGCCGCATCACCATCGCTTTTCTGCAGATTCAGTCTGCCTTTGACCGCAAAGAGATTCAGTGGGTCATTTGCAAGGGCAGTTCTCTGGGTGGCGCTTAACTTAAATGCACCTGTCTGCCAGGAATTAGATAGCGCCACCACATGATCAATCTGCACCTCCATGCTGCTCACATCACCGCGCACAAAGTTGATTGTCTCCCCCGAATATCTATCGATGAGAGTTCCAGATAACACCACGCAATTGCGCGTTTTAGCCTTATAGACAATCGAAGTCATATCTCGTTTCAAGATATCGTTTCTCGTATCGCATCCATTGCGATCAACATCGGCCCAGCTCTGCCCGAATGCATCTCGTGAATATCCAGTCTTGGGGGCTCGCCCATTCACTGGCAATGTCTCCAGAACTGCCAGCGCAACCCCTGGCACACTCTCTGCGGCGCTAGCAGGCGGTATGGAAATCGCCACAACCCCCGCAGAAATCAGTAGCGCAATGCGTAATTCCCAGCAAGACATTTAACTATCTTCGCCCCTGAATGGTGGTTAGACAAGGCTCACCACGCTGGTAAGGTCTGCTCTGCATTTAAGCGTTTCGGCGTTTAAATGGGCTGTTAGCTCAGTTGGTAGAGCAAGCGACTCTTAATCGCTGGGTCGTAGGTTCGAATCCTACACAGCCCACTTCGACTCAAAGACAAAGGAAAAAAGGCTGAGGTGCTTAGCCCCAGCCCTTATCGTAAGATTTTTATTAAGTGCCAATTGCCATTAACGGCGATGACCACAAGAGCAATGGTTAATTATCCAAAAACTATGAGGCTTACCTAAATCGGAGCAGAACGTGCTTGCTTATTCCATGTGGATTCTTCACTCTTGAAATAAGTAAGCCATGTCTTACTCTTACTTTCCGCTAGATGCACAGAGCTAACTGTAATGAGAAATTTAGTATTTGTCAGACAACATCACCATCCACGGAGAACTTTCCAGTATTAATTACATCGAAATCTTGACTGTTTGAGCGCATAAACTCTTGTATTGGGCGGCGCATGGTAGTAACCTCGCATTATTGTTTGTTTGGTTCAGAGGAATTAAGAGAAGGATAAAAAGTGGCCAGAGTAGAAAATGATTTTGATTACGTTGTCATTGGAGCTGGTTCGGCAGGGTGTGCGCTTGTAAGGAATTTGTCAGATCGCACCGGTGCAAAAATCCTTTTACTTGAAGCTGGCGGCTCAGATGAGAGAAAAGAAATCCAAGACCCAACGAAATACTTTGGTCTGTGGGGAAGTGATATCGACTGGAAATACGAAACAGTCCCCCAAGAATTTGCTAACAATAGAACTCTGCGTTGGCCCAGAGGCCGCGTTCTAGGTGGAACTAGCAGCATCAATGGAATGGTCTATTTGCGAGGTGATCGCCTTGACTATGACACCTGGGGTTATCTTGGAAACTACGGCTGGGGATTTGACGAGGTATTTCGTACTTTTACTTCCTTGGAGGGAAGTAAGAACGGCTCCGCATCCGGTCACCTGATGCCGGCAGTCGTTGCAGATCAGAGCGAGCTTTCCCAGGTATTTATTGATGCATGTGGGGAATTAGGCATTGAATACAACAAGAATTTCAACAGTGGCAAACTTTCGGGCGCGGGGTGGAATGAGTCCACTATCTATAAGGGGCTCCGCCAGAGTTCATATAGAGCATTTTTGCATCCCATTATTGATAGACCAACAATCACAATTGAATCAAATGCAATTGTCCAAAAATTAACGCTCAGCCAATCTAAGCGGATTGATTCACTCACCTACATCAAAGATGGCCAAGAGCGCACGGTAAGCATCAATTGTGAGCTAATCATTTCAGCTGGCGCAGTTGATACGCCAAGGTTGCTCTTACTCTCTGGAATTGGTGATCCGCAAGAACTTCGCGCACTGGGCATAACACCTATTGTTGAGCTCCCAGAAGTGGGCCGCAATTTGGTTGATCACATGCTAATCGGGGTTGCATTTGGATCTGCCACAAAGATTAATGGGCGTAACCCCTTTGTCACTGAAAGCTGCGCTTTCGTGCCCTCAAATCCAGGCGTGGTGGGCTCTAACATTCAGATTTCCTTCGTCAATGAGAAAAACTTCGTCGAAGGATATGAAGTGCCCGAACATTGCTTCACAGTAATTCCCGGCATCGTCAGACCACAGAGTCGAGGATCAATCACGCTACGTTCCGCTGATCCCAGCGTCTTACCGCTTATCGATCCCCGTTACTTAAGTGAAACGGCCGACGTTGATGACTTTGTCAGCGGAATTAAGATCTCACGTGAGATCGCAAAAACAAAAGCTCTCTCACCGTGGACTACAGGTGAGGTGGCTCCAGGGCCTGATTGTTCAACTGATGCCGAAATTCGCAATTACATTAGATCTGTTGCAACGACATGGTTTCACCCAGTGGGCACATGCAGGATGGGAATTGATTCAAGGGCCGTTGTGGACCCAGAGCTTCGTGTTCAAGGAGTAGCCAATCTACGAATAGCAGATGCCTCGATTATGCCAACTGTCGTATCGTGTAATACCAATGCCGCTAGCATCATGATTGGTTGGAAGGCTGGAGAGCTAATCGCAAATAGTAGAAAGAGTTAGTTTTCCAGATGCCATATTTCGTTAAGTTCTTGTGAAATAACTAGCCCATCAGCATCGTATTCCATCATTGGTCCCATGATTTCTGCTCCCCAACGCTTGTGAATATCAGATTCCCATAGACGTTTCCATGATTCCGGGTCCCGGATCTCAGAGTAAAGAAAAATCAGTGGGGCTGCTTCGAATAGCGAAACTTCAGCAATGCCTTCAGCCTTGATTTTGGCAAGAAGTTCAGGCCAAATGTTTTGGTGCCAATGGACATACTCCTTTAGGGCTCCTTCGCGTAGCGAGAGTACATAAGCCTTACGTACAACAACATTCTTTGACATCGCAAACTCCATTCACTGACAAAAACTAATTTTTGGAAAGGAAGCGACCCTGCAGCGCAGGATCGCTTCCCTCGGACTACAAAATTCCTCTACTTGACGCTAGTCAAATATTAGAACTTGAAGCTATCAACGTTTTCTGGTGTAAATATGATTCCAGGACCGAGAATGATCTCAGGACCGTTATCTCCCGCGAAAGACTTGCGACTTCCGAGAGTGCCACCTGAGAATGATGAACCGTTCTTAACCGGTGTCTTCACTATCTTGGAGGCAATATTTGCAACAGCGTAAACAGACATGTAACCAATATCAGGAACATTCCAAAGTGCAGCTTGTGCAGTTCCGTCCTTTATGTACTTAGCCATTGATGTAGGAAGTCCAAGACCAGTCACAATTACTTTTCCTTTGAGTTCTGGTCGAGCAACAACATACTGCGCAGCAGAAATGATTCCTACTGATGTTGGAGCAACAATTACTTTAATTGTTGGATTACTTTGCAATAGTCCTTGAGTCTCAGTAGTTGATTTTTCAGGATCATCATTGCCATAGACAGTTGCTACAACATTGATTCCCTTGTACTTAGCGTTTGCCTTAATCTGCTTCGCCATCGAAGCGATCCAAGCATTCTGGTTAGTTGCATCTGGAGTACTACTCAAGATTCCAACATCGCCCTTAACGCCAGCACCCAAAATGCTTACTACGCTATCTAGCATTGCAGTTGCAACACCGTCATAGGAAGCCTGGTTCACGAATATGTCGCGACCCTCTTTAGCAACATCAGAGTCCCATGAAGTTACGGCTACGCCGCGCTTCATAGCGTTCTTCAGTGCTGGAACAAGAGCATCTTTATCATTAGCAGAAATCATGATTCCGTTATAACCCTGTTGTACAACAGCGTTAATCAACTTAATCTGAGCTGCAGCAGTACCCTCGTTTGGACCGAAGTACTTGACTGTGCACTTGATTTCCTTGCATGCCTTTGTGGCACCGCTCATTGCGAAATCAAAGTACGGGATATTGCCAATCTTTGAAATCATGGCAATCTTGAGTCCCGCTTTGTACTTCGGTGCCGCAGATGCTCCACTTGATAGTGGAATAACTATCAAGGAAGCAAGAGCGAGAACCGCAACAGAATTTTTGACACTTTTCTTCATGTAGATTTTTCCCTCTCCTTATTAACGAACCAATTGTTGGAACGTTTTTTGGAACAACGCTGCACGCAGCGCTTCAGTCGGCCCCAGTAGTTTTTAACAGACATGGAATCGATCTAGTCCGGCCGTTACCTAACAGTCGGAATTTCATAGTTGTCCTTCCTCTGACTTGCTCATGCGAGCACGCTCAATGCGCATGAAATTTATGCGCCCTAGAAGTAACGGAATCATCACTGACCCAATAAGAAGAGATCCCGTAACGATGGTGAAGATATTTGGAGAAATTGCCTGCAAATTAAAGAGCGCTTCCAAGCTTCCGAAGAGCACTGCAGCCGCAGCTACTCCCCAAATAGTTCCTACTCCTCCAAAAATGCTGACGCCACCAAGTAGCGCAGTAGCAATAACTGAAAGCTCCAATCCCATGGCATTGTCATATTGAGCAGTTGAGATTCGAAGGACGTAGATAACGCCAGCAACGCCGGACATCGCACCGGTCAGCATGAACAAAACTATTTTATGGTTGAGTACTGAAATTGCAGCAAATCGTGCAGCTTCCACATTTTGGCCGATGGCAAAAGTCCTTCTACCAAATATGGATAAATGTGTCAGGACGCCAAAGATAAGTACAAATAAAATGATGATTGGGTAGGTCTGCGGCAGGAAAGTATCCCCGATTGTTGAGTAACCGAAATTAGTCCAGGACTCAGGGAAGTCTGTAACTGACTTATTTCCCATCGCAGCTGTCGCAAAGCCCCGATACAGCGCCAAGGTAGCGATGGTGACCGCCAAAGATCCGAGTCCGATTCGAGCAACAAGAATTCCGTTTACCGCGCCACAGAGAACTCCAACGATGACACCAAGCAAGGCTGCAATCCAAACATTTAGCCCGTTTTGATACGTTAATCCAAAAATGACTCCACTTAAGCCAACTATCGAAGCCACCGATAAATCAATTTCTCCAGCAATAATTAATAGAGTCATTGGCATTGCAATCAGCAATATCTCACCGATATTTGGGAGCATCAAAGAGAAATTGAAGGCGGTGAGAAATGCTGGATTAATCAGAGAACCAGTGATGAGCAGAACCACGAGCAATACAATGATGATGACATCCCAGGTCAGTGGACGAAAACGCCGCTCCTGAGAAGTTAGTTTTGCAAGGTTAAATCTCATGGTGTCTGGACCTTTTTCTCAGCACGAATTCGTTCAATCTTTGTTTCGCTTCTGCGAGAGAGAAAGCGATCAATTCCAATTGCAATGAGTAAAAGCAGGCCATTGATCGCTTGTTGCCAGAACTGGGCAACACCGAGTGCAACTAGTGCTCCAATTAATACTCTTAATAGGACTGCGCCCAAGAGCGCACCCACGATGGTTCCGACCCCACCAAATATGTTCACCCCGCCGATCACTACTGCGGTGACCACGATGAGCTCTTGGTTGAGAAAAGCCGACGAGTCAACAATGGCGTAGATGGATAGATACATAACCCCGGCTATGCCTGCCAGAGTTCCACACCAGACAAAGGCAAAAAGCGTTCTGGAAAATACTTTGATTCCAACTATTTCAGCAGCTTGAGGATTACTGCCAATTGTGTAAAGGTCGCGGCCGAATCGTGTAAATTTCATCCACCACACACCGAATAGCGCCAATAAAAGCACTAGACAAAAGAGAATCGGAACCCCAAAAATCTTATCTTGGGCAAGGTCGACAAGCTCAGTCGGTAATTTCTCGGCTGTGAATTGCTTATTGTTTGCGAACTGATAATCAATTCCACGAATAATGTAGAGCGTGCCTAAAGTAACCACAAGACTTGGCAGTCGAAGGCCTGCGATTAGCACACCATTGACCGCGCCAATAACCGCACCCACACATGCGCCGACAAAGAATGCTGGAATTACACCCCAACCTTGTCCAACAATGATGTGGGCAGTTAAAAATGCAGAGAATCCAGTTGCTGATGCAATGGATAAATCTATATGCCGTGCAATTACTACTGGAGTCAGTCCAACTGCCAGACATCCAATCATGGCAGTATTAAGAAGCAGATCTGATAGTCCATATCCGGAGATAAACCGAGGGTTGATCAGCGTTGTGGCAACAGATACCAAGATTAGAACTAGCAAGATTCCACTCTCACGACTACGTACAAGTTCCTTAGATTTCAACTTAAAATTATCGCTTTGCAGCGATGGAATCTTTTGACTCATGCGCCACCACCCTGGCCGGTTGCTGACGTCATGATGAGTTCTTGAGTTGCCTCTTGCCTGGAAAGTTCTTTAACTAGCCGGCCCTCGTGCATGACATAAATTCGATCGGCCATACCCAACACTTCTGGGAGTTCGCTGGAGATCATTAAAATAGCTTTGCCAGATGCAGCTGCCTGGCTCAGTTGGCGGTGGAATTCAGCCTTTGTCTGGACATCGATTCCTCGAGTTGGCTCGTCCACAATTAAGACATCAGGATTGGTAGCAAACCATTTGGCAAGTACGGTCTTCTGTTGATTACCCCCAGAGAGTTGATCCACCGGAGCCTTCGGGTTTGGGTACTTGATTTGTAGCTTCTTTCCCCATTCCTGAGTCAGCGAATGTTCAGATCGTTGCGAGATCAACCCGGATCTAGCTAACTTATTGAGCATCTCCATCGCAATATTGCGAGAGACTGAGGCAGTCATGAATAGACCTTGTTGACGGCGATCCTCAGGAACAAGGGCTAAGCCTGATTCAACCGAAACGGCAGGTTTGCCGCCAGGCAGAATCTTTCCCTTTAATTTAACTGTTCCAGAATCGTAGGGATCAATACCAAATATTGCTCGAGCCACTTCAGATCTTCCGCTGCCCACGAGCCCAGCGAGAGCAACTATCTCCCCGCGTCGTACATTTAGCGTTATATCCGCAAATTCAGAGGTACTGCTAAGTCCTTCTACCTCAAGTACAACCTCTCCTATTGTTGATTCCATCTTCGGGAAGAGATCTTTTAATTCGCGGCCTACCATCCATTTGATTACTTCATTGATTGAAGTATCTGAGACCTTAGCTTGAGCCACCGTTGCGCCATCGCGCATCACAGTTATCTGATCACAGATGGCAAATACCTCATCGAGGCGGTGGCTCACAAAAACTACTGACTTTCCCTTTTCTTGCAGGCGACGCATCACCAACATCAATCGATTAACTTCTGACTTCGTTAGCGCAGCTGTTGGTTCATCCATCAAAATTATTCGAGCATCAAGGGAGAGCGCTTTTGCGATTTCAACAACTTGTTGATCTGCGATAGAAAGTCCCCGAGCAAGGCGTGATGGCTCTAAATTAACCCCTAACTCCTCAAAGAGTGACTTAGTTTGGGACTTCATCTCTGCCCAATTGATTCCGGTCTTACTCCTTAATTGGCGCCCGATATAGACATTCTCGGTCAGCGTTAAATCTGGAAAGAGTGATGGCTCTTGATAAATTACAGTGACCCCTTGCAACATTGCCATGCGAGGAGACCCCTGGATAAATGTTTTCCCATCAAGTGCGATCGTGCCGGCCTCGAGTGTGTGCACACCTGCTAATACTTTAAGCAGCGTTGACTTGCCAGCTCCATTTTCACCAAGCAGGGCGTGGATCTCTCCAGACTTAAGGGTGAAATCCGCGTAGTTAAGAGCAATGGCTCCGCCAAAATGCTTATAGGCGCCGCGAATCTCAAATATGGTACGCCCAAATAACGCTTTTGCCTGGTCGTCCACTGGACTCCCTGCTTCCATAACTCGGTTTTTTGCGTCTATGGAAAGGATTCCACGGATTCTCAAATGCTAATTAGGCGTACTTATCGAGTCAACGCAAATTGTGTAACGTTTTGATAACGATTGTAAGAGAATCGTGTATACGACTTGCAATGCATCCCGATAACCCTAGGTGCATTAACTTTAAGTTCTTCTCAATGCCATTCAGTTGTAGGAAAAAATAGCGCGTTCTTAAGCATCACATTACGAGGCAGATTCACTTGTAGCATCACCATTTCGGCAACATCTGCTGGACTCATCAACTTACCGCGTCCTTCGGTTCCGGCGCGATTGATATCTTTATTGAGATCATCCCAAAAGGCGGTATCTACTCCACCGGGGCAAAGTGTGGAAACGCGAATTCCTTGTGTGATAACTTCTTGTGCAAAGCTATCCATAAAACCCATGACCGCCCACTTAGTTGCGCAATATCCCGACCACTCTGGATATCCCTTAGTGCCACCAGCAGAGACAATTGCGATGACATCTCCGGAGCCTTGCTTTTGCATAGTAGGCAGGGCCGCTTTCACGATGTGCGCCGTTCCTAAGTAATTGGTCTGCATCATCATTGCCCAGTCGGCGGGATCAGATTCTTCAACTGAGCCAATAATTCCCATACCGGCATTGGGAACAAGCACATCAATAGTTCCAAACTCGTGCACTACTTTTGCGACAGCTGCAACACAATCACTCCAGGATGAAACATCGCCCACTACCGCCAGAGCTTGGGTGCCAGAAATTTCAGTAATCTCTTTCGCAGCTGACTGAATTCTTGCTTTATCTCGCCCAACGATCGCTGTTCTAAAACCTTCTTCTGCGAGTCGTAGGGCAATCCCAAAGCCAATTCCACGTGATGCACCTGTAACAAGAGCGGTTCTAGCTTCTGTCATGCTAACTCCAAGGTCTGGCGTCTACCGGATCTTCCCAGCTTGGAATTGGTTCTTGCAATGGTTGATCAATCCAGCAGAATCTGCCATTGACCGAATCACTTTCCGCACTTACTAACTTAAGAACGAGATCCATAGCCTTCTTGGGATCATCACCACCGGTCTGATCTACCCAATCAACCCAGGCTTTGTAATCTTTACCTACCTCACCAAGCGCCTCTGCTTTAGCCTTGATATCGCCCCACATATCACTTCGAACATCGCCCGGATGAATAACATTTGCAGTTACTCCTGATCCTGCAATCTCAGCCGCGAGATGTCTGGTGAGCTGGTTCAGCGCTGCTTTAGAAGTTCCATAGGCGCTGTTAAGTGGCCCTGGTGGATGTAAGGATGCAGCAGAAGTTAGATTGATGATTCTTCCCCACTTGCCATTAAGCATTCCAGGCAAAAAGGAGCGAACTGTGTAATAGGGCGCAATTGCATCGATAATGATGGTTCGCACCCATTCAGTCGGATCAGTGTTGTGAATGAGATCAATGGGTCCGAATACACCAGCTGCGTTAACGAGAATTTGCACAACGCCATGCTCTTTAGAGACTTGGTGCTGAAGTTTTTCGACAAAGGAGTTATCACTGACATCACCGGTAATGCTTGTGATCATTGACTTCTGAGAAGGTGACAAGTCATTTGTATCAAGTGCTGAACGTGAGACGGCAATGACCTTGTGTCCCTGATCTGCCAGACCTAGCGCAATCTGGCGCCCAATCCCACGGCTAGCACCTGTTACAAGAGCAAGTTTGGCAGCCGACATCTGATCTACTTACCGGCGTTTGTTTCGAGATGGAATACTTCGCGAAGCTCTGTTGAATTAACAATTCCATCTGCATTGAACTCCATCAGTGGGGCCATGAGCACAGCCCAGCGATCATGAACCTCTGAATGCCATAGCCGATCCCATGCCTCAACATCTGTAATCACTGAATACATCACGAGGACTGGGTCATTTTCAAAGATAGTCATATCTGCGATACCTGACTTCTCAAGTTCGGCAATCATCTCTGCCCAAATCGCATCGTGGTGCATTTTATATGTCGCCAAGCTTCCTGGCTTTAGACGCATAGTGAACGCTCTTCTTACCATTTTTTCCTCTTTCCCTTTTTAATCGGTATGGTGGTTGGACTATTCGTTAATTAATTTGATGAGCTCGCCGTCATCGACGCCGCTGACCTCACGCGTGCTGGCACCATCTTTGACTACGACTATGCGATCACACAAGGTAGTTAACTCAGAGATTTCGGTTGATCTAAACAAGATGCCCTTACCTTCAGCGGCAATCTCGCGCACAAGACGAAAAAGCTCGACCTTGGCACCAATATCAACGCCTCGCGTTGGGTCATCGAGCAGAACTAGTCCCGGGCCAATTTCAAGCCACTTGCCAATGACTACCTTCTGCTGGTTTCCGCCAGATAGATTTCCCACTCGCACTTGCACGCTCTCCGTCTTTATAGCGAACTTATCTACCAATCGCATAGCAGCTGTGGCTAACCCTTTTTTTGAGATTAATACTGTGCCTTGCTTATACCCACCCACAGAAACTTGAGATAAATTATCGGAAACGGTTCGCTCCATCATGAGCCCCACACGTTTGCGGTCAGCTGGAATTAAGGCAACGCCATCACGCACGGAATTCTGGGGACTTAAATGGGTCTTCACTACTCCTTGAACTTTCACAGTACCGGCCACCTTTGGCCGCGCTCCAAAGAGAGTTTCTAGTAGCTCATCGGCGCCAGAACCTATCAGCCCAGCAACACCAACAATTTCACCTGCTGCAACGTTTAGCGAAATGTCTAGAACCTGCTTACCATTACTGAGGTTTTTCACTTCCAAAACTTTTGCAGCACTTGCATATAGATCTGCACTGCCCGACTTCTTGGCGATGGAGGAAGCGGCTTTTTCTCCCACAATGCCACCGATGACAGTTGGAATATCTAGATCCTTAGTTGGCTTAGAGAATACGAGTGAGCCATTTCTCATCACAGTGATGTGTTCTGCTACTGCAAACACCTCATCTAATCTGTGGGAGACATAGAGAACTGTCGTTCCCTGCGCAGGCAAAGCCTTCACTAGGTCAAGTAGACGCTTACTTTCTCGCGCATTCAGGGCTGAAGTTGGCTCATCTAGAATCAGTAACTTTGGTTTTTCAATGAGCACGCGCGCAAGTTCAATCAGTTGTTGATCTGAAAGTGGCACTTCACCGACAATACGATCGAGTGGAACATCGAGGCCAATTGACTTCAGGACCGGTAGCGCAATTTCAGCCATCTTCTTTCTAGCAATAACTGGGCCGATGCGCATTTCACGATCTGGAAAAAGGTTGGTTAATACATCACGATGTTGGAATAATCGCAGCTCTTGATACATGATGCCGATGCCAAGCTTTGAGGCCGATTGCACCGTGAAGGAGGAGAACTTCTCCCCCATCACTTCGATACTGCCCTCATCAGGGGTAACTCCACCCGAAAGAATCTTCATAAAAGTTGATTTACCTGCGCCATTTTCACCCACAATGGCATGGACTTTATTTGCCGCTAAATCTAAATCTAACCCGTTCAGGGCCTTGACCCCGCCGTAGCGCTTGGCCAGGCCACGAACGGAGATCACGTTATGAACGCTTTGAGAATTCAATTCGTGATCTCCATTCGTGGTTCTTGTCCCGTTTACTTACTAATTAAGCAGATTCATCTGCGATTGGCTTGAGGTTCTTCTGCCAATCCTTGATGTAACCCTTAACAGTAGGATCGTAGTACTTACGAGTCAGCGCCTTTGAAGCTGACATTTTTTGCAATTGCGCAAATGTGAGCTTAGCTGCATCGAATGGCTCAATGACCTTGGTTGCAGTAACAATTTCTGTTCCTGAGTTCAAGAAGCCAGGCTTGTTAATCTTGATCTTGTTTCGGATGCTATCTACCAACACCTGAACAGGAAGATAACCCTGAATGAATGGAGTCTGTCCCAAACTGATGTCGGCAGTTCCATTTGCTAGAGCTTCGAGGTTTCCAGTGGTGAGGTCATAGCCGCCACCAATTGTCTTTGACTTGGCAGCTGCATTTACTTTACCGATGCTTTCAACATCGGGAGCGCAGAGACCAACCATTGCAAGTGCATCTGGATTTGCAGCAAGCAGACCTTGCCATGCGGCGAAGTTCGCTGCTGAGTCAACCTTGACATCTGATGGTCCAATAATCTTGATACCAGGAGCCTTAGTCAAACTTTCTATTACACCCTTTGATCGGTTTTCCAACACTGGGAATCCTGGGTAGCAGTTTCCAACGATGACGCCACCCTTAGCGGTAGCTCCACCGATCTTCTCCAAAACCATCTTTCCAAGAAGACGTCCGGATTCAACAGACTTCTCACCAACATATGGTCCGTTAACTCCTTCGCCAAGTCCATTGAACATGACGATAGGTGTTCCGGCCTTAATGATTGCGTTAAGTCCCTTCACCATTGACGCTGCAGGTACAGAAGTTGCAATTCCATCAACACCAGATGCGGCTAGGTTTTGCACCGCTGTGAGTTGAGCATCGCCTTCAGCACCAGCTGGGCCGGTTACTACGAGCTTTACATTGAGGTCTCTAGCAGCCATTTGGGCTGCATCGATAATTTGTTGAATGAATGGATTACCGATTACGTGTACGACGAAACCGATGGTCAGTCTCTTCTGCGCAGCTTGCGCAGGAGTGGCTACTGCGCTGGCAGAAAAAATCAACGCTGTAACAACTGCTATTGCACTAAAACGTGCATGACGGCTTTTGATTGTCATCTTTTCCCTCTCCTTCTTTTCTATTC
>Ga0209297_1001397_pt1 | contig 14057 bp, 17 predicted proteins | sample S_130805_MF_Meta_FD_187322 | JGI IMG/M metagenome (GOLD analysis project Ga0209297, IMG submission 187322) | Freshwater microbial communities from Lake Simoncouche, Canada to study carbon cycling - S_130805_MF_MetaG (SPAdes) (version 2) | ecosystem: Environmental > Aquatic > Freshwater > Lake ... | reverse complement strand
TAAAGACGCTTTAGAGCGTTTATGACACATAACGCGTCACATCTGGCTACTTATGGCACACAGTATTGTCTCAACTGTTTTTTCATAAGTAAATTGTTTTTGAAGCTTTAATCCTTCTGGATTTGGGATTTTCGCATAAGATAAAGACTTTAGAATAGCATTATCCATTTCTTGATCAGAAATATCAAAGAATTGTCCTTGATTAAAGGACTGCCCTTTCTTAAAGAAGACATCATCATAACAATCCTTTAGAGAAGAAGGTTCTATTAGGATGCTATTATCCTTGGTCGCCCAGTCTTTATGCGCCGTTGCATTTATAACGACACTCCATTTGCCAAGTGCGGTTGCGTTGAACGATGGTAGATTCCATCCTTCCGATCCGCTCAGTCCTCCAAGATCGATATCAATACTATTTAAGTAATCGTTAACTTCGCTGTTTGTTTGCATGTATGGGACGAAGTTTAAATTATTGTATTGTTTTCCTTCTAAAACTTTTAATAGTTCGTTTTGGAATCTGGCTTTATCGAGGAAAGGATTGGTGATCGCGCAGCTAAGTTGGTATTCTGGCTTGTTGCCAAAAAGCTTAAGCCAAGACTTGATGATGCGAGCGGTGTTTTTTCTGTTTTCGAACTTCCCTAGAATTCCAAAATGAATTTTATCTTGTAAATAAGTTTTATTGGTTATTTGAAAGTCGTTGTCAAAACCTAGTGGCACATGAGTTACATTGTCTAATCCGTTAAGATTAAAAATGTTTTTAGTGTAATTAGAGCTTACAAATATTCTATCTTGCAAACTTAAAAGATTTTTTTCTATATTTGTGACTTCGGACACTTCGTGAAAAGTAAACAAAGATTGATTCTTTGAATATCTAGTTTCGCTGCCAAAAATATGCCACAATTTTAAAGAAGGAAGATCTTTTGAAATCTTGCTGTATCTATTGTTTGTGGCTGCTTGTAAATATTTTACGAAATCAGGTTCAATTTTATCATAAGCATCCATTTCAGCCTTGTCGCCGATAGGAAAAAATATTAAATCGATATTTTTCTTAAATAATTCTCTAAGAATGTTTACAGATACGTTGCCGAAAGATAGTGCGTTAATTGGAGCGTTGACTAATAATTTCATATTTGGATCTTATGTTTTTAGAAATGGAATTTAAAGCTGCGTTGTGTATATTTATGCATCCTTGAATGCTTAAATTCATTGTTTTGCTTATCTTTCTCCAAGGAATAAGTTTTTTGTTGCCAGAATAACGCATTGAAAAGATTTTTTGTATTCGCTTGTCTGGATGTTTAGATATATGTTCATTGAAATCTTTAAGTATTTGGTCTTGAAGATTTATAGAAGTTTGTTCGTATTCATCTTTTATGCATTCAAAATCATAAGTGTTGTCGTTTAATTCTACATATTTTTTATTCTTATTAGAGGCATTTAGGCATATCCATTTAGCTTCATTGCCAAGAAATGTAGAAAACTTAGTCCCGCGATTCTCGTCGTACTTAAGAACGGAATTATAAATTGCATATTCTTTGTCGTTTATTATCTCATGCCTCAATGAATCATTGTTGCAGTTCTTGAGAAAAGAATTTACTATGTCCAAGTAAATCCCCGAATGCCTGTCTATAAGTTCTTGTAGACATTCATTTATTTTATTCTTGTTTTTAATGTTGTTGATTAAATCTAAATCACTTAAAGTCTCCATATGTTGACCATCCTTTCTGATAGAATAACTTGCTTAGATGATAATTGCAAGTTTCTTTTTCATCTGTGAACGTTTTCCACTTGATTGTATAGTCTGAATTTCGTTTTACAATCGGATCGTTTAATCTTTCTTGAAAATTAGAAGGTTTTTGACCCATTCTACTAAGATGAATCATGAAACCGCCATTTTCTTTTATCCATTTAGACTCGTTTTCGTAACGAACGTCTGTTATGACGACTATGATTTTATTGTTTATAGAAGATTTTATCTGTTTTTCAACTTTCTTTATCCAATAATCAGAATCAATTTTTCTGCAAACGTCAGTTCCCCAACAAACAAGGATTGGCCGAATAAGATCTTTTTCAGAATTGATTTCTGTAAAAGCTGAAACGTTGAGTTTTTCTTTTAAGAAAGGGTCTAAGTCTCTTTTTAATTCCATAGCAAAAGATATATTCATCGCTGGAAATCCAGATTTATTGAGTTTGCTTATTAGATGTTTTCCAAGCGTGTCTTTGCCGCATCTTGCTACACCAGCAATGCCGAAAATTAAAGGTAGTTCTTTTGAAATCATTTTTTTTCTTCTTCGTATTATAAATTTATGAGTCTTGTTCATTTCTCTTAGGTTTCGCTCTTTAGGTTTCGCTCTTTAGGTTAACCTAACTTTTTATTAAGATATTATTTAAGATTTTATGTAAGATCTTCTTAAGATTAATTAAACTCTTTCGCTTCGCTTCAGAGTTTAATGAGAATTTTCTCCTTTGTCAAGGAAAAAATCTCTCAAAGATTCCAAATCTTTTGCCAATTTAAAATAGCCAAGGTCATTTAAAATAGACGAAGTTTGAAAAATGGAAGTTTCTATTTCATGATTATTTATTAAATCAACACTTATCAAGAAAGAAAGATTGGTTTTTAACCCAAGTTTATTTAAGATTTTTTTCAAACCATTTGTGGCGGCTTCTTCGAACGAGTTTGCCAGAATCATGCATTCTATATCGGCGCATATTACCAAGTAAAAATTGTCTTGAAATCCTAAAGTCCTAATCATAAGATTAGTATATTCTTTAAATGATAAATGTCAACCAAAAAATATTATGGTTAGCTGATCATGATTTAGACCAAGCACCTGGAGGAGCGCAAAGAAGCGATTCGATAATCATATCTCAAGGAAAACTATTGGGATTTAACATACTAAAAGTTACATGTAAAACAATATCCAAAGACTTAAATATTCATGATTATGATATATTGGTAACTTCAAATATTCACGCTCTTCATCTTATAAGAAAAAATTTAATAGATGAAATTTCAAAACATAAACACCATATAAGATTAGAGCATGATTCAAATGAATACCTATCCACCGAAGACAGAATTAAGTTATTTAACTCATGCGTAAAAACTATTTTTTTAAGCGATTTTCATTTTTCGTTTTTTAAACAGCGTTACGGAGAAATTTTCAAAAATGTTGAAATTATCTACGATCCAATAGATTTCCATAACTTTAGAAACTTAAATCTAGAAAGAGAAAATAAAATATTATATTCTGGATATATGCATCCATTAAAAGGGTCTTACGACTTTTTTGATTTTGCTTTAAATAATCCACAGCAAAAATTTGTTGTTACTGGTTGGACTAGTCACGCAACAATAAATCATTTATGTCAAAGCATAGAGAACGTTGAGTATTTAGGGCAAATGCCATATGAAAAAATGCCTGAAATATACAATAGATATTCTATGATGTATTATGAACCAAACTTGAACGAGCCTTTTTGCAGGTCAGTGGCAGAAGCTGTTTTATGCGGTATGAAAATTATAATTTCAGAACAAAAACAAAAACAAATAGGCTGCTTACGCGAGATAAAAAAAATAGGAATAGATAATTTTCGCGAAAAGTGCAATAAAGCAAGTTTAAAATTCTGGCAATCAATATAATGAAACAAACAAATAAAAACAAAACAATCGTGTCAATAGTTGGAATAAGACCAGACTTTATTAGAATGTCTAGTGTTTTTAAACTTTTAGACAAAAATTTTAATCACATCTTGATTCACACGGGTCAGCATTTCGATAAAAATCTATCTGATATATTTTTTGAAGAACTTAAGATAAGGAATCCAGATTATAATTTAGCCATTGGAGGGCCAGGAAAAGAGCATTTTTATCAAACAGCGGAACTTTCCGTTAAGATCATAGAGCTTTTTAGAGCTAAAAATATAAAACCAGATCTTATTTTGTTTTTAGGAGACTCAAATACAGCAGCTTGCTCTGTATCTTTAAAGAAAGAAGGTTATAAAATAGGCCATATAGAGGCAGGGATGAGATCTGGAGATAAAAATATGCTTGAAGAAATTAATAGAACAGTATGCGATCATTGCAGTGATTATTTATTTACTTATCATAAAAATTATAAGAAAAAACTGCTTAAAGAAAATATTAAAAAAGAATCTATTTTTGTCGTAGGAAATACTATTGTTGAAGTGTGTTCTGAAATGACAAAAAAATTAAAAAAACAAGAAAAAACAAATACACATATTTTGATGGATATTCACAGACCTGAAAATTTTAAATTTAAAGATAGATTGAAATGGATTTTTGAATACGCAAATTTATGTTCCCATAAATACAATATTCCTGTTAAAATGTTAAATTTTAAAAGAACATCTGAAAACGTAGAAAAATTCAATTTATCTTTAGGGAAAGTAGAGTTGATAAATTTAATGAATTTTACAGATTATTTAACTTTTGTCTATAACAGTAAATTTATTATTTCAGATTCAGGAACTGGACAAGAAGAACCAGCATTTTTAAATACAAAAGTAATAGTTCCTAGAGATTTTACTGAACGCCCTGAAAGCGTTGAAAACAACTGCTCTTTCATGCTTAAAGAAAATTCTTTTGAAGAGTCTTTTAGATGGTTAGAATCTGACGATAAAATTCAAACAGAATGGATGGGAAACGGCACGACTTCTAAAAAAATAATATCAATCTTAAAAAAGATAAAATGATATCCATAGCAACAACATATTATAATAGAAAAAATCAATTCATAAACACTTTAAAATCTTTAGAACTATCAAAAGTAAAAGATTTTGAAGTTATTGCTGTTGATGATTGCAGCGATGACAACCAAAGAATAGAAGATTTAGAAAAACGTTTTAAATTTTTAAAAGTTTATCGAATTGATAAAGAAGATAAATGGTATCACAACCCCTGCATTCCTTTTAATATTGCATTTTCTCTATGTAAAGGTGATAAAATAATAGTTCAAAATGCAGAATGTCTTCACCATTCTGATATATTAAGAAGAGTAGAAGAGGAACTAAACAATTTTAATTATTTATCTTTTGCAAATTATTCTATAGACGAACAGACAACTGAAAGAATAAACAAATGCGAAAAAATAAAAGAATTTATTGATTCTTATCCCATGAATGACAACAGATTTGATTTTTATGGAAATGGTGTAAACGGGTGGTACAATCATGGCACTTATCGACCATGTGCATTTCATTTTTGTTCTGGAATAACTAGAAAAAATTTGATCGAATTAAACGGATTTGACGAATCTTATGCAAACGGTATATGTTATGACGACAATGAATTTTTATATAGAATCAATCTTAAAGGTTTAAAAATTATATTTGAAGACGATTTTAAATCTATTCATCAATATCATGAAAAAGTTAATTATATTAAAGATAATGCTACACATTTAGAAGCTATTAATAGAAATATATTTAATAATATAACTCAAAGACGCTTATCATATAAAGTTAACGATAGAAACATTTTTCAAAATGTTTAATAATATACCTAAAGTTTTACACTTGTATTGGGATGGCAGTAAAATGCCATTTCTTTGTTTCATGACGGCATTTACTTTTAGAAAATTAAATCCTGATTGGATCATAAAAATATATTCTCCAGTTTCAAGAACCACAATAAAATCATGGAAAACAAGTGAACAAAAAATTGAATACGAAGGTATAAATTATTTTCATAATTTAAAAGATTTGAAAAATTGTATTTTTATAACTTTTAATTTTGAAACGATTGGCGTTTCAAATAAAACAAGCGAAGTTCAAAAATCTGATTTTCTTAGATGGCATATACTTTCCACTGAAGGAGGAGTTTGGTCTGATTTTGATATCATTTATTTTAGAAGCATAGAAGAAATCAACATGACAAATCAAACAGTAACCACAAAAAACAAAGAAATAGATTTTTCAGTTTGTTATGATTTTAACGTTACGTCTGAACATAAATACTCTATAGGTTTTTTAACAGCAAAAAAAGAATGTCAATTTTATAAAAAAATATTAAAACTAGCAAAAGAGAATTTTAATAAAACAGACTATCAAGGTGCTGGCGCATCAATTTTTAATCACGAATACCCCGGTTTAGCAAAACTATATTTAACCCAAAAAGAATCGAATATATGGAATACAAGCATGGACATATTATATGCATACGATAGCCTTAAAATAGAATATATATATAAATCAAACGATTTAAGATTTTTTACTCCAAACTCAATAGGTGTTCATTGGTATTACGGATCTCATATAACAAAAAAATATATCAACAACTTTGAAAAAGAATGTTTAAATTATAATATTTTAATGAAAGCAATGGACAAATTTAAAGAAAATCACCTTAAAAATAAATCAAATATTATTTAATTTATAAAAGCGCAATGAATAATAGAAAAAAAATAATAGCTTTTGCTCAACTTAGAAACGAATTGTGTAAAGGCAATTTACAAAATTGGTTCCGTCAGATGGAAATATGCGACTATATTTATATTTTCGATCAAAATTCTGATGATGGCAGTCAAGAATATTATAAAAAATTCAAAAACGCAACAGTTATAGAGTCCAAGACAAATAGATTTTATGAAGAATTAATTTGCAAACAAGAATTATTAACTAAGTTGCTAAATGATCATCCAGATACAGACTGGATATTATGGATTGATGGAGATACGTTATTAGATGGAAGATTATTAAAAAATAGAGGAGAAGAAATTGATAAACTTTTCTCATTAGCTAAAGAGGAAGGCGCGGATTCGTGTTTTTTTGAGCATTATAATCTTTGGAGAAGTGATACACATTATAGAGTAGATGATCAATATCATGCATTAAGCGGAAATTTATGTGCTTTATGGAAAAATAACGGCAACCTTCATTACAATGCTGGTCCGGGCCTTCATGGTAAACAATATCCAGATGGTTTGATAAAAGGAATAAAAATTCCATTTGCTTGTGTTCATCGTGGATTTGCAACAGATTATCAAATTATCACAAAATATGATGTTTATAAAAGCAGGGGGCAAAACGGATGGGCGTTAGATCGACTATTAAACGAAAACGATCTTCAAGTAGAACTTTTGAATCAAGAATTGCTGCCTGAATGGTTTGAAATAAAAGATACAGAAAACCCAAAAAATAAAAAGAAAATCATAGATATATACAATCAAAAATGAACATTAATATTGTTACTGTAAATAGCGGATGGATTTTGCAAAAAATAGCAGAGAGATTATATAATTCAAATAAAGAAATATTTTCAATTTCTTATTATGAACCAAAAAACAATGTTGACGCCAATTTGTATATTGACATACACAATTGTTTTCACAATAAAAGCGAAACTATAGATATTGGATATTTTACACATTTACACGAAAATAGCAGCAACCAATTAAAACAAAACTTACATTGGTTAAAATGTGATCATATTATTCACATGTGTCAAAAATATTATAAAGCATTTGAACCTTTTTATGAAAACAATAAAATGTCTGTATTACCAATTGCTGAAAAAAATAATTATCCTTTAAAAAAAATAAAACTAGGTATATTTCAAAGAGGCGAATACGAAGGAAAAGGATTTCATTTCATGAATAAACTATGTAATTCAAAAATTTTTGAAAATTTCAAATTAATTTTTGTAGGAAAAGGATGGAAAGAAACCACAAATATTTGTTCTAAAAATAATATAGATCATCAATTAATAGAAAATGAAAATTATAATGAATATAATAATTTATATGAATTGATAGATTATTTATTTATACCTTCTTTATGGGAAGGAGGACCAATGTCCGTTATTGAAGCTTACTCAAAAGGTATACCAATAATTTCTAGCAATGTTGGGTGGATTTCAGATTTTGAGGTTGAACATATGTTTGATCCAAACAATGAAATACAAGTATTAGAAATTTTAAAACAAATAGAAAATAAAATATTTCAAAGAATTAAAAAAGTTGAAAATTTATCATACAAAAAAAGCGGAGAAGAAATAATTAAAATAGTAAAAAATATTAAAAAAATATGAAATTAAATCTAGGATGTGGCACAGATTATATAGAAGGCTGGGTTAATATTGATAATGGAAACACGAAATGTGATATCAAACACGATATAGAATCTTTTCCTTGGCCAATTGAAAATTCATGTGTTGATGAAATAAAAATGCAACACATTTTAGAACATATTTCTAAAGACAGTTTTATACCATTTTTAAGAGAAACGTATCGCGTATGCGTCAACAACGCTATAATTTATATAATTTCCCCTTATGCTGGGTCTGATAATTTTTGGACTGATCTGACACATAAGCTACCTTTAACATTAAGAACTTTTGATTATTTTGATTCTTCTAAAGCTTTACATGTGAATGGAAACATATATGGATGGAGTGACATTAAAATACAAATAATAGAAGCTATAAAAATACCAAACGAACCAAATGGACCAGACGTTAGATATAGATTAATTATTAAAAAATGAATAATAAAATATTAATAGTTGGAGGCGCTGGTTATATAGGTGGATATTTAACTGATATTCTTTCAAACAAATATGAAAAAACTGTCCTCGACAATCTTTTATACGAAAAAAGATTTTTAAAAAATATTGATTTTATTAATTTTGATATAAAAAACTATGATCATGAACTTAAAAACATCATTAGTCGGTATGATATTATAATTTGGCTTGCTGCTATAGTTGGCGATGGAGCCTGTGAAGTAGATAAAAAAATTACAAAAATCGTTAATGAAGATTCTGTTAAATGGTTAGTAGACAATTTTCAAAATAAAAAAATTATTTTTACATCTACTTGTTCAGTTTATGGAATCAATGATGATTTAATTGACGAAGGCGCAACTCCAAATCCTCTTTCAACATATGCCGAAACAAAATTAAAAGCAGAACAATATATAATTAACAATCATTCTAATTATCTAATCTATAGACTTGGCACTCTATATGGAACTGGAGATTTATTCGCTAGAATTAGGTTAGATTTAGTAGTTAATTATTTAACTTATTTAGCTACATATAATAAACCATTAACTGTTTTTGGCGGAAATCAATGGAGACCACTCTTACATGTTAAAGATGTCGGCCATGCAATTAAATATGGAATAGAAAATAAATTGAATGGATTATACAATTTATCAAGTAAAAACGTAGTAATTAAAGATATAGCTGATCAAATAAAAAATTATGTACCTCAAACCACCATTAACTACGTTGACATAAAGACACAAGACGCCAGAAATTATAAAGTTAAAAACGATAAAATACTAGCGACAGGATGGAAACCCTTATTCGACATAAATTGCGGAATTAAAGAAATTAATTTTATTTTAAAAACGAATAGAATTAAGAATCCATCAGATATAATCTATCACAATGCCAACTTTTTAAAACATCATTATGAAAACCCAGGAAATTAATCAAACAGTTGGCAATATAGCCACAGATGATCGCGGCTCTTTAAGATTTGTAAATGATTTTAATTTTGATGGAGTAAAAAGATTTTACCAAGTTCAAAATCATTCTAGAAATTTTATTCGCGCATGGCACGGTCATATTAAAGAAGCTAAATACGTTTATGTTGTAAAAGGATCGATTCTTTTCGGTGCCGTTCCAATACCATCAACTCCTTATTCTGATGAGCTTGGTCAAAATACAACACAAGAACCTAAAAAATATATTTTATCTTCTGATAAACCTTCTATTTTGTATGTTCCTCCTAACCATGCAAACGGATTCATGACACTTACTGACGACGCAATAGTTCAATTTTTTTCCACTTCCACTTTGGATGAAAGTAAAGGCGACGACATTAGATTCGCTTACGACACATGGAATATTTGGAATGTAGAATATAGATAATATGAAAATTTTAATTTTAGGATCTTCTGGAATGTTGGGTAAATATGTTTCTACGTATTTAAAAACAAAAAATGATAATGTTTTATCAGTAAGCCGATCAGATTTTGAAGTGAATTGCGCCACAAATAGCCAATCTATTAGCGATTTTCTTAGGCAAAACAATATTAGCGAAAATGATATTGTTATTAATTGCATAGGGCTTATAAAACCTCAAGTAGATAAGTATGGACTTACTCTATCTATAATTGTTAATTCTCTTTTTCCAAATCTTTTGGCTGGCGAATGTTTTAAAATAAAAGCTAAAATGATACACATCACTACAGATTGTGTTTTTTCTGGTAAAAAAGGAAATTATGTGGAGACAGATGCCCACGATGTATATGACACTTATGGCAGAACCAAGTCTCTTGGAGAACCTAATAATTGCACCGTTATTAGAACATCAATTATTGGAGAAGAAATCGGACAGAAGAGGTCTTTGCTTGAATGGATTAAATCAAATGCAAATAAAGAAATAAACGGATTTGACGATCATTTCTGGAACGGATTAACTTGCTTGCAAGTAGCAAAAGTTTTAGATCAGATGATAAAAGAAAATAATTTTTGGATTGGAGTGAAACATATTTTTTCAAATAAAGTTGATAAATATGATTTAGTAAGCATGGTTAACAATATTTACAATTTAAATATCAAAATTAATAAGAAGAAATCCGAAAATAATTGCGACAGGTCGATGGCGTCAAATTTTTCAAACGATTTCAATATACCGAACTTAAAGAATCAAATTCAAGAAATGAAAGACTTTAAGCTTCTGTGAAATGAAAGAAACCAAAACGAGAACAATAATAAAAACAGTTATTTGGAGATTGATAGCAACCCTAAATAGTTATTTTGTTCTTTTGTATTTAAACGATAGTAATAAAGATAATTTATACAAAGCAGTATATATGAATGTGACTGGTTTTTTTGTGTATTATTTTTACGAAAGGATATGTAATTCTATTAAGTGGGGCAAAAACAATAATATATGAAAGTAATTATAACAGGAATTTTAGGTCAAGACGGGGCTAATATGGCTGAATATTTATTAGCTAATACTAATTATGAAATTTACGGAGTTATGCGTCGGTCATCAAATCCTAATTTCATCAATTGTTCAAAATTTTTAAACGATCCAAGATTTAAATTAATATATGGAGATTTAAGTGATAGCGTAAGTATTGATTCTTTAGTTAAAGACATCCAGCCAGATTATTTTATTAATTTTGGCGCTCAATCATTTGTTGGTTGCAGTTGGGAGATCCCTTTGCAAACATTCGATACAAATGCAACCGGCGTAGCTAGATGCTTAGAAGCAATAAGAAAGCATAAAAAGTCTTGTCGTTTTTACTCTGCTGGATCAAGCGAAGAATTTGGGGATATTCAATATAGTCCACAAGACATTCTTCATCCAGTAAGACCAAGAAGCCCATACGGAGCAAGTAAAGCGGCGGCTAGACATTTAGTTAAAGTTTATCGTGAGTCTTATAATTTATATGCCGTTCATTCTATTCTTTTTAATCACGAAGGTATTAAACGTGGTGAAGAATTTGTCACTAGAAAAATCAGTAAAGGTGTTGCTCGCATATATCATGCTATTAAAAACAATCAATCATTTTCTCCGATTGAGCTTGGAAATTTAGACGCTCAAAGAGACTGGTCAGATTCTGAAGATTTTGTTGATGGCGTTTGGAAAATAATGAATCAAGAAAAACCAAAAGATTACGTTCTCTCAAGCAATGAAACGCACACAATTAGAGAATTTATAAGTAAATCTTTTGTTTGCGCTGGAATTGAAGGCGTTTGGCATGGATGCGGACAAGAAGAACAGATGAGCGTGTCTACTGAATACGCCATTAAAAACGAAATTCAATCATCAATTCTAGTTAAAATTAATCCTAAATTTTACAGACCCGCCGAAGTTGAACTCCTTTTGGGAGACTCAACTCCAGCCAAAAAAGAATTAGGTTGGAATCCGAAAATTTCCTTTGACAACCTCGTAGAACGTATGGTAAAGTACGACATAGAGATTTTTAAAATCTAGTGTATAATACTTTTTACCATGAACGATGAATTAAATATTCTGTCTTCTTCTTTTTTAGCTCAATATAAAAACAAACAACCCAACTGGGGCTTTAGCGGTCTTGGATATATTGTATATAAAAGAACTTATGCTCGCCAAAAGGAAGACGGAACAACAGAAGAATGGAATGAAACAGTAGAACGTTGTATCAATGGCGCACAGAAAATTGGCGCACAATATACAAAAGAAGAAGCAGAACGTATTTATGATTACGTTTTTAATTTAAAATGCAATTTTGCAGGTCGAATGCTTTGGCAACTCGGCACTTCAACTGTAGATCGTTTTGGGGCGAATTCTCTTCTAAATTGCTGGGCAACAGCAATGCGCGAGCCAAAGGCTTTTTTGTTTCTCTTTGAGAACCTAATGCTTGGCGGCGGTGTAGGTTATAGTATTCGTCGTGAAGATGTTCACGAACTACCAAAGATTAAGAAAGGTGTAAATGTTATTCATGAAGCCACTAAAGACGCTGATTATATTGTGCCAGATAAACGCGAAGGTTGGGTTAATCTACTTTCTAAAGTTCTGGATGCTTTTTACGTTACAGGTAAATCGTTTTCGTATTCGACTATCCTCATCAGAGGTTACGGCGAACCAATCAAGGGCTTTGGCGGAAAAGCTAGTGGCCCACAAATCCTTATTGATGGAATCGATAAGATCACAAAGATATTCCAAGCTCGCGAAGGCAAAAAACTCCGCTCGATTGATGTGTTGGATATCTGCAATATTATTGGCAGTGTTGTTGTCGCTGGCAATGTACGCCGCAGCGCAGAAATCGCTCTAGGCGATCCTGATGATATCCTTTATCTTCGCGCTAAGAATTGGGGTTCAAGTAACGTTCCCAATTGGCGAGCAATGAGTAACAATACCATTTACGCAGACAGCTATGATCATGTTCTTGAAGAAGTTTGGAAAAATGGATACGAAATAAATAAAGATTCAGGTTATGCAAATGGTGAGCCTTATGGATTCTTTAACCTTCCTCTTTCTCAAAAATTTGGACGCATTAAAGATGGGCCAATTTCTGAAAATCTTCTATATCCAACAGACGTAGATAATTGTGAAATGACCAATCCATGCGCTGAAATTAGCCTTGCAAATTATGAGTGCTGCAATCTTTCTGAACTTTATTTAAACAACATTACCTCTAAAGATGAATTAATAGATTGTGCAAAACTTCTTTACAAAACTCAAAAGGCTATTGCCGCATTGCCTTTCATACACGAAGAAACTAATCGTATTGTCCACAAGAACATGCGCCTTGGCCTTGGCGTTACTGGTGTGTGCCAGTCTCTTGATAAGCTTGATTGGCTTGACGATTGTTATGTTGCTCTGCGCAATTTTGATAAGTCTTGGAGTAAGCATCGTGGTTGGCCTGAAAGCATTAAGCTTACAACCATCAAACCCAGCGGAACATTAAGTTTGCTTGGTGGAGCTACTCCCGGTGTTCATCCAGCTTTCAGTGAATATTATATGCGTACAGTACGCATGTCTAGCTCTGACAGCCTCGTTCAAACATGCAAAGATATGGGTTATCATGTAGAGTTCATTATTAATTTTGATGGAACTGAGAATCGTGATACGGTTGTTGTTTATTTCCCATGCAAGACTCCTGAAGGATCTATCCTTACAAAGGATATGGATGTCATCAAGCAGCTTGATATGGTTAAAAAGTTACAAACCATTTGGTCAGATAATGCTGTTTCTGTAACCGCTTACTACAAACCAGAAGAACTTGAGTCTCTTAAAGTTTGGCTAAAAGATAATTACGAAAATAATATTAAGAGCGTCAGCTTTCTTTTATTCAAGGATCATGGATTCAAACAAGCTCCATATCAAGAAATTGACGAAGCCGCGTATTTAACAGCCAACGCTAAAGTTAAACCTTTAATTACCATCCTATCAGGAAACATTGAAATGCTAGACATGGCTGAATGTGCCGGTGGTGCATGCCCAATCAGATAAAAGTTGAAAAACATTTTCACAAATATAACATAAACTACATATACAAATATGAGCAAGACTACAGCAAAGACAATGACTA